>JGI24499J29688_1015049_pt1 | contig 17140 bp, 9 predicted proteins | sample BioPla1RNA2_FD_29688 | JGI IMG/M metagenome (IMG submission 29688)
GGAGATTATTATGTCTATTTCACGTGCACAAACTGTTTACCAAAGTTGGTTGGAAAACCCCGCCCTCGATGCGGCGACACTCGCTGAACTCGTTGCGATTGCGGACGATACGGTCGAAATCGAAGATCGATTTTACCAGGATCTTCAGTTCGGAACGGCAGGGCTTCGCGGGATTATGGGTGCCGGTACCAACCGTATGAACCGCTATACGGTTGCACGTGCGGCTGAAGGTTTTGCTCTCCATCTCAAGTCGCTCGGTGAAGAAGCGTGTGAGCGCGGGATCGCTATCTCGTACGATTCGCGCAATCGTTCGCGTGAGTTCGCCGAGTTGTCGGCAGCTGTCTTCATTACGAACGGTCTGCGTGTCTATTTTTCCGATGAGCTTCGTCCTGTGCCGATCCTGTCCTATGCTATCCGTCAACACCGATGCGTCGGCGGCATCATGATGACAGCAAGCCACAACCCGAAGATGTATAACGGTTTTAAGGCTTATGGTGAAGACGGCGCGCAACTCGGACCGGAGGATGCCGACCATGTCGCCGAGGTGATGGCGACCGTGACGGATCTCACGGGTGTTTTGCAGAAGACGCTTTCATTCGAAGAAGCGATTCGCTCTCCCTTGTTTCATTTCATGGGCGCGGAACTCGATGACATGTATGACGAGATGTTATTGTCACTGACTCTGAACGGAGACCTCGTCCGCAAACATCACGACCTCCCGATTGTCTATTCGCCGCTTAACGGTACAGGCAATAAGCCTGTTCGTCGTATATTAAAGAAGCACGGCTTTACGAATGTTCAAGTCGTTCCGGAGCAGGAATTGCCGGACGGCAATTTCCCGACGACCCCTACTCCAAATCCGGAGCTTGCTGAGACACTGGAACTCGCCATCGCGCAGGCGAAGAGGACGGGTGCCGTCCTCGTGCTTGCGACGGATCCCGACGCCGACCGCGTCGGTGTCGCCGTCAGGACAAAAGACGATTCATTTGTTCTCTTATCAGGCAACGAGATCGGTCTTTTGCTGATGGATTATGTCTTGGGCACGAAAGATGCGCGCGGCGAATTGAGTGACGGTTCTTTCTGTGTATCCACTGTCGTTTCGTCACGGCTGACGGAAGCTATTTCGGAACGCTACGGGACAGGTCTGCACTTATCCTTGACAGGTTTCAGACATATCGCGGGGGAGATTCATAAGCACGGAGATGTCGCGGGTGGATCGTTCGAATTCGGCTACGAGGAGAGTTTCGGCTATCTCATCGGAAAAGACGTTCGAGATAAAGATGCCGTTGTCAGCTGTCTCATGATTGCAGAGATTGCGGCTGTCGCGGCGGAAGACGGTGAGACGATTGTCGACCGTGTTGAGAAGATGTACCGCACGTACGGATTTGCCGCGGAGAATACGATTTCGATTTTTAGAGAGGGCAAAGTCGGGCAGGAAAAAATCGCCCGTGCCATGAACGGTCTTCGTGAGAACCCCCTCGACGCGTTTGATGCGCTCGGCATTCGTACGCTTTCCGATTTTAAGCGAGGCGAGGTTATGAATTTCACTACGGGAGAGAGGGAATCGCTCGATTTCCCCGAGAGCAATGTTCTCCTGTACCAACTGGACGGGCATGATTTTATGTGTGTTAGACCGTCAGGCACCGAGCCCAAAATTAAGGTTTACTTCGGTTGCTACGGCAATGACCGTGATGATGTGGAGGCGCGTCAGAAAAAGTACGAGCAGATCGTTTTGGACCGCGTCAACGTGTTGCTGGAAGAATAATCGTCCATGTCCTTTACACACTTACACCTTCACACTGAATACAGTCTCCTTGACGGTGCCATCCGTATCAAAGAACTCCCGGACCGCCTGAAGGAAATGGGGATGGACGCGTGCGCGATCACTGATCATGGCGCCATGTACGGGATTCTCGATTTCTACAGAACGATGAAGGCGAACGGCATCCACCCGATTATCGGGTGTGAGGTTTATGTGGCGCCTCGAAGCCATAAAGAGAAGGAGGGAGCCGCTGACCGCGATCCTTCTCATCTCATTCTTCTTGCCGAAAACAACGAAGGCTATCACAACCTCATCAAGCTCGTCTCTGCCGGTTTCGTGGACGGGTTTTACTACCGTCCGCGCATTGATAAGGAACTGCTGGAAAAACACCACGACGGGCTTATCGCGCTATCCGCGTGTCTTTCGGGTGAAGTGCCTCGTCTCATTCTTGACGGGCAGCGCGAACGAGCCGTTGAAGTCGCACTGGAGCATCGCGATCTGTTCGGTGCCGACAACTATTTCCTTGAAATACAGGCGAACGGTTTGCCCGAGCAGGCTCTCGTCAATCAGGAGCTGATCATGATCAGTCGCGAGACCGGTATCCCGCTCGTCGCCACGAACGACTGTCATTATTTGAATAAGGACGACGCTTTTGCGCACGACGTTCTTTTGTGTATGCAGACGGGCAAAACGCTGAATACTCCTGATCGGATGAAAATGGAAACGGACACGCTGTATGTGCGTTCTCCGGAGGAAATGGCTGAGATGTTCGCCTCGACGCCGGAGTCACTGACGAATACGGCGGTGATCGCTAAGCGTTGCCAAGTCGAGCTCGAATTCGGAAAACTCTCGTTGCCGCATTTTGAGACGCCGCCGGGAGAGACGGCAGTCGATATGCTTCGACGCCTCTGCTTGGAGGGTCTCGACCGGCGTATGGCTGCGAGGAAGACGGGGATTGACCGGGATGAGTATCTCGCGCGCATTGAATATGAGCTCGAAGTGATCAACGGCATGGGATATACCGACTACTACCTGATCGTCTGGGACTTTATCCGATATGCGAGGGAGCAAGGCATCATGGTCGGACCCGGTCGCGGTTCGGGTGCCGCGTCGCTTGTCGCCTACACGCTTTTCATCACGGATATCGATCCTCTCCAATACGGTCTACTCTTTGAGCGCTTTCTCAACAAGGAACGCGTCAGCATGCCCGACTTCGATGTCGATTTCTGTTATGAGCGTCGCGGCGAAGTGATCGACTACGTTACGAACAAATATGGAGCCGATCATGTCTGCCAAGTCATCACGTTCGGGACTTTGGCAGCCCGTGCGGTGATTCGCGATGTCGGACGCGCACTCGATCTGTCCTATGCTGACACGGATCGCATCGCGAAAATGGTGCCGAATCAGCTGAAGATGACAATTGACAGAGCACTTGATTTAAATCCGGAACTGAGGATGCTTTACGAGGAAGATCCCGTAACGAAACGCGTAATCGATCTCGCCAAGCGTTTCGAGGGCATGCCGCGCCACGCGTCGACACATGCGGCAGGCGTTATTATTGCCGGCGAACCCGTGTGCTCAATTGCACCGCTTGCTCGCAACGATGAGTCGATTGTCGTTCAATTTACGAAAGATGATATCGAGGATGTCGGTCTTCTCAAATTTGACTTTCTTGGGCTTCGCACGTTGACCGTATTGCAGGAGACGTCGCGCCTCGTACAGGAGAAGACTGGGACGGGCATCGATTTCAATTCGATGACTTTCGATGACCCGAACGTATACGAGATGATCAGCCGTGGCGATACGGATGCCGTTTTCCAACTGGAGAGCGGCGGCATGACGCAATTTATGCGCGATCTGAAACCTGAGACATTTGAGGACATCATTGCGGGCATTTCGCTATTTCGTCCGGGACCTATGGATCAGATTCCGCGATACGTCGCGGCGCGTCACGACCCGAGTAAGATCAAATACGATACGCCTTTGTTGAAACCAATCCTTGAAGTGACTTACGGCGTCATGGTTTACCAAGAGCAGGTCATGCGCACCGTGCGGTCGGTTGCCGGTTTTTCTATGGGACAGGCGGACAACGTGCGCCGCGCGATGGGGAAGAAAGACGAGAAACTCCTTCAGAGTCTGCGAACTCTTTTTATAGAGGGCGGTGTCGATGAGAAGGGCGCAGAGGTGCCGGGCGCACTTGCCAATGGCGTGCCGCGAAAAGTCGCCGAGAAACTGTTCGAGGATATCAGAGCTTTCGCAGGTTACGCCTTTAACAAGGCGCACGCCGCACCGTATGCCGCCGTCGCCTACTATACGGCGTGGTGCAAATACTATTATCCAGTCGAGTTCATGGCGGCGATCTTAAATTCGTATCTTGGCGATTTGGCAAAGGCGGCTCGATATGTCGGCGCGGCGGAGGCGATGGGAATTCGTGTTTTGCCTCCTGATATCAACAAGAGTGTCGCGCGCTTCGCGCCTGAAGGCGATGCGATTCGGTTCGGACTCGGCGCGATCAAGAACGTCGGTCGTGACGCTATCGAGGCGCTTGTATCGGAAAGAAAGAGAGAAGGCGATTATAAGTCATTCGGCGATTTCCTGAGACGAATGTGCGACACGGCGGTCAATAAAAAGATGATCGAGAGTCTTGTGCGCTCTTCCGCCTGTGACGCTTTCGGCATCACACGCTCGAAGATGATCGCCGTCATCGAGCCGTTTACCAACAGTGTCCTAGCCGCGAAGAGAAAAACCATGGAAGGGCAAATGTCGTTCTTTGATTTCACGACGGATGAATCATTCTCTCGCCTTGACGAACCGGATTACCCGAATGTTCCTGAATTTCCTTTGCTCGAGCGTCTTGCCATGGAAAAGGAAATGACGGGACTTTACGTGACGGGACATCCTCTCAGCTCATACCAGACAGCTTTGCGGGCACTCCCGCTCGTCTCAAGCGACGAGCTGAGGAAAGATGACTTTGATGACAGTGAAATCGAGGACATCGACAGAAGTCGAGAACGCGGACTTCTCGGCATACGCGATCGCGACCGGCTGATCATGGCAGGATTAGTGACGAGTCGGCGAGATTTGTTCACGAAGAGGAATGATCGGATGGCGTTTATCGGATTAGAGGATGATGGAGGTGTTTGGGAATTGGTCGTTTTCCCGAAAACTTATGAGAGCTACCACCATCTTCTCGATGACCACGGTGTTCTTATCGTCGCCGGTACGGTCGATTTACGCGAGGAAGAGCCAAAGCTCCTAGCGGAAGTGATCGCACCGCTGACAAGCGACATGCGTGAATTGCCTGAAGAATTCAAGAAGGCGGGATTTACGGAAAGGCATAGCAGAGGTAAGGGGCGCGGCAACAGCCGTTCCAATGATGGGAACGGAAACCAGCGTCAACAGGATAGACGTGAACACCGGACGAATCTTCGCTCCGGTGCCCATGTCAATGAGCCGTCGGAAATGCGGGCAAATGCGGATGCCAATGGTTTTGCGCCGAAACAAATTGTGTTCAGATTGAGGCGGCGATCGAATTCGGCGGAGCTTTCTTCTTTTCGATCCGCTGTTCAGTATTTTTCCGGTGATGTCCCTGTCAGGATTTTTGAGGAGGATAGCGACTCTCTTCTTCCTGCGGAAGATGATCTGCTTGTCGAATGGACACAGGAGACGTCGATGTTGCTCTTGGAAAGATTTGGTGCCGAGAATTTCGGTCTAATATAAAATTTACATCCGCATGTTATATTATGGAAGGAATCAGTCGATGTGTTTTCGATGCTGAGAGAGCGCTTGTCGACCGAAATGTTGTTTTTGAAAGTGGCGTATCTGAATGAAGGCATTGCATGAATCTCAACTCGATCAGAAAGCTACCGCCGAGGAAAGCTTAACGGTATTAAACGACCAAACCGAGACGGGTGAGACATCGGGCGTTCCGAGAGAGTCGCATGCAGGTTCGGATACAAACGTTCGGTTTATTTTAAATATTCCAAATACCCTGACCATCATTCGGTTATTGGCAGTCGTTCCTCTGGCAATCCTGATTTCACGTTGGCCCGAAAAGCGCCTCGTCACGGTGATTGTTTTTGTCGGCATATGGGTAACGGATATTCTTGACGGTTTTATCGCACGCCGTTTCAACATGATGACGCAATTCGGAAAGCTGTTCGATCCTTTTGTGGATAAAGTATTTCAGGTCGTGACGGTCATCATGCTCTTTTCTATTGGACTTGTACCCTTATGGGTGCCGCTGTTCTATGTGTTGCGTGAAACGTTCATGTTGTTTGCGAGTACTGTTCTTCTCACTAAGCACCGTGTCGTTGTATATTCCGATCTGCTCGGCAAGTTTTCGACGTTCCTCTTCGTCGTTGCCGTGGGTGTCATCTACCTCTTTCCGACAGAAAAGGCATCGTTGAGAAATTACGTTTTTATCTTACCTGTTTTTACTTCATTTATTGCGACGATTCATTACGGCGTGGTCCAACTCCGCTCGATGCGTGCGGCGAACGATGACGACCGACTCTAGAATCATGACCGAGAAGTCTCTCAAGAAACTCGAATATGACGTGATCATCGAACTGCTTGCTCAACAGGCACGCACGTCGATCGGTCGTATGCTCTGTCGCGATCTCTTGCCTGCGGTATCGCTGTCGCTATCGCTTGAAGGGCAGGAGGAAACGAATGATGCCTTTGAGCGATTAGTCAAGTGGGGCGACCTGCCCTTCGGAGGCATCGATGACATACGTCCGATCATTCGACAAGCGTCGGCTGGCGCGACACTTAATTGCGGAGAATTATTGAAAATCGCGTCTTTTCTGCGTGCCGTCGATCGGATGCTCGACGCGGTCGACGATCATCCGCACGATGAAGATAAGGCGGAAGAATCCGCCATCCTTCAAAAAGCGCGAATGCTGGAGTCATTGCCCGTATTTCTGCGGCGTTTGGAGATGTCCGTCGCCGGCGAAGACGAGCTTTTTGATCACGCAAGTGAAGAACTTTACAGGATTAGACGCAGATTGCGCGACGCGCAGGACGCAGTGAAAAAAGAGCTCGATAAAGTATTGCTGAAACATGCCGGCGCTCTTCAGGAAAATCTCATCACGATGCGTAGCGGTCGCTATGTCGTGCCGGTTCGCTCCGATCGAAGGACCGCAGTCAGAGGGCTCGTACACGACACATCGGCAAGCGGCAACACGCTATTTATCGAGCCGATGGCGGTCGTCGAACTCAACAATAAAATACGAGAGCTTGAGGCGGCGGAGCAACACGAGATTCTCTCAATCTTAAAAGAGCTGTCCGCGATTGTGGCAACAAAGGCGGACGTTCTGATTACGAACACGACGATCTTGGCGGAACTCGATTTTGCGATGTCAAAAGCGCGATTGGCACTCGCAATGGATGCGATCATGCCTTTGATGAATGATTCAGGTGTCATCGTATTGCGAAAAGCCAGACATCCTCTAATTCCGAGCGATCGCGTCGTGCCGATTGATTTCGAGCTCGGAAAGACATTCAAGACGCTCGTGATTACGGGACCGAATACGGGTGGAAAAACCGTGACGCTCAAAACATGCGGTCTTTTGACATTGATGGCGATGGCAGGTCTCTTCATTCCTGCACAGTCTTCTTCGGAGATTTCCTGGTTTAAAAGCATTGAAGTCGATATCGGCGATGAGCAGAGCATCGAACAGAACTTGTCGACTTTTTCTTCTCATATGCGTGAAGTTATTCGTATCACTGAAATTGCCGGTGAAGGCGTGCTCGTCCTTCTCGATGAACTCGGTGCGGGTACGGATCCGTCCGAAGGCGCTGCGCTTGCGATCGCCATTCTCGATCACCTTCGTTTGTCCGGTTGCCATACGGTTGCGACAACGCATTATCGTGAACTGAAGGGTTATGCGTTGAATGAAACGGGTGTCGAGAATGCGTGCTGCGAGTTTGACACGGAGACGCTCCAACCTACTTTTAAACTGCTCATCGGTGTCCCGGGTGTGAGTAATGCTTTTGCGATTTCGAGTCGGCTCGGTCTTGACGGCGCGATCATCGATAGGGCGAGAGCTTTTATTTCTGATGAGGGAACTCGTTTTGAAAATCTCGTATCGGCGATTGAGCAGAGCCACCGCGAGGCACGTGCTATGGAAGAGGAGATAGGGCGCCTTCACGAAGAAACGGTACGTGTAAAAGAAACTCTGGAAAAGGAGAGGGATGTTCTCGCGGATGAACGCGAGCGCCTGCTGTCAAAAGCACGAGAGGAAGCTGCGTCATTACTCGATGAAACACGCGCCGAGATTGACCTTTTGCTTGAGGAAATGCGTCGAGAGACATTGTCTGCGAGTACGGGCGACCACCGCGTTACCTCGGAGGCGCGCGGCAGATTGGCAGCGATCGAGAAGAAGTATAAAGTTCGCTCATCCGGAGGGACTGACGTTGATTTTCCCATCAATCCCGTCAGTCTTCGTCTCGGAGAAGTTTATGAAGCGAGATCGTTCGGTGTGTCCGGTGTTTTACGGGAACTTCCCGATTCAAAAGACCAGGTTGTTCTCGAGTCCGGTTCTTTTAAGGTGACCGTTCCTGTTTCAGAGCTGAGGTACGTCAGGAAAGAAGTGGAGCGGAAAGGGCGCAATCAACCACCCAAAATCGTTCCGTCTTCCAAGTTGCGCTCCGACATTGTCATGCGTGCGAAAACTGAGCTTTTGTTGTTGGGTAAAAGAGTCGATGAAGCGGTCGGAGAAATCGACCAATTTCTCGATGACGCTTTATTAGCAGGTCTTTCCCCCGTAAGGATTGTGCACGGCAAGGGAACCGGGGCGCTGCGCAAGGCGACTCACGACTATTTGATGCGCGACCGACGCGTCAAGAGTTTTCGGGCAGGAGGCGATGGGGAAGGGGGAGACGGCGTCACGGTAGCCGAGTTGTATCTCGATCACTAAAACGATTCGAGCTCATGTATAATTAATCTGAATCCGATCTCCTTACGGTGTGTAAGTAAGACTGAGCCGTATAGAGAGACGGATTGTGGACGGTCGGAGAGAAGATGATGGCGATGAATCAGGCGTGGCTATTCAATCAGGGAAAGAACTACCAAAGTTACCGTATGCTTGGAGCTCGTCCCTCGACCTCGCCGGAAGGTGAATCGGGTTATCGGTTCGCCGTTTGGGCTCCCAGGGCACAAGCTGTCAGTGTTGTCGGCGATTTCAACGGTTGGAATTCAAATACGCATTATCTGCAGCCTTACGGTACAACGGGAATTTGGCAAGGTTTCATCGCTGGTGCGTGCGATTGGCAACGCTATAAATATGCAATAAGAACACATTCAGGGCGCGTTCTACTCAAAGCCGATCCGTTTGCGCGGCATGCGGAGACTCGTCCCGGTACTGCCTCCATACTCTACAACTTTGAAAATGATTACACGTGGGGAGACGGCGATTATATGGCTCGTCGCCAAGACGCGCTTACTGTCGGACCGCTGAACATCTACGAAGTCCATCTCGGGAGCTGGCGTCGTCACGCTGACGGCAATGTTTACAGCTACCGCGACATCGCGCACCCGCTCACGCAGTACGTGGTCGATATGGGTTATAACGCAGTCGAGTTCATGCCATTGACGGAATATCCGTTTGACACATCGTGGGGTTATCAAGCGACGGGATACTTTGCGGCGACTTCTCGATACGGGACACCGGCAGACCTTAAATTTCTAATCGACACGTTACATCGTGCCGGTATTCGCGTCATTCTCGATTGGGTGCCTTCACATTTCCCGCGCGATACTTTCGCGCTTGCACGCTTCGACGGCGAGCCTCTCTATGAGGACCCAGATCCGCGTCGGGGGGAACACGATGACTGGGGGACGCTCGTTTTTAATTACGCTTTGACAGAGGTGCGATCTTTCCTGTTGTCAAGCGCTTGGTTCTGGATCGACGAGTTCCATCTCGACGGGATCCGTGTCGATGCGGTCAGCAGCATGATTTATTTGGACTTTGGTCGTCCTGATGCGGAGCCGAATGTTCTGGGGACATACGAACACCTCGAGGCGATCGATTTCATTAAAGCGCTGAACAGCATGGTGCGCGAATACTTTCCGCACTGCATCGTCGCAGCGGAAGAGTCAACGCCATATCCTGATGTGACGACTCCTGTCAGCGAAGGCGGGCTTGGTTTCACGCACAAGTGGAATATGGGATGGATGAACGATACGCTTTCATACATGGAGGTCGACTATTACGCGCGCGGTCAGTTCCATGACAAAATTACTTTTTCAATGATGTACGCATTCCGCGAAAATTTCATCTTGCCATTTTCACATGACGAGGTCGTACACGGCAAAAAATCGCTTCTTGGACGAATGCCCGGCGACCAGTGGCGTCAGTTCGCATCGTTGAGAGTCTGCTACATGTACCAGATGTCGCACCCGGGCGCGAAGCTTAATTTCATGGGCAATGAGTTTGCACCCTTTATTGAGTGGCGATACTACGAAGAACTTGAATGGTTCATGCTGCAGTATCCGCGCCACAGAGAGATGCAGAACTTTTGTCGCGATTTGAATCACTTTTACCGCGAGAGAACGTCTTTTTGGGAGGTTGACCGCTCGTGGGACGGTTTTAAGTGGCTGGTTCCCGATGACCGCAAGAATAGTGTATTCACGTATGCGCGAATCAATGCGGATAGAAGCGAGGTCATCGTCGTTATTCTCAACATGACGCCCGCAACGTTTGACTCGTACCTTGTTCGCGTCCCAAAACAGGGACAATATAGACTACTTTTAAATAGCGATTGGACGCGCTATGGCGGTAGCGGGTATAGTGGAATTGACGGGGAACACGTCGTGTTCCATACAGTTCCATCGGCGACTTCACAGAGAGGTGACAACTCCGATTCGTATGAGAATATGGCGAATGCGACTTATACTCGGAATGACGCATCGGTACCATTGGTCGATCATAAGAACAGTTCGCTGCCGATGTTAAATAGTAAATTATCATCGGATAATCCGAGTCCGGTGATTGATATGCCGCTCCCTCCGTTAGCGGGATTGTACTTGCTATACGAGGGAGACAGTGAGTAAAAAGTAAGCTTCGTCCGGCGGCGTTCATGTAAACGTAATGCTGCGACCGGATGGAGAAATGAAACTAAAGCATTCAGAAGAATAGTGATTTTTAGCGTTACGCCATAATAAGGGCGAACGCGATAAAATCGCATAGAAAGGAAGAGGTTTAATGGATGGCTAAACAAGAAGTAATCGCCATGATCCTGGCAGGAGGGCAGGGGTCGAGGCTCGGCGTGCTGACAGAATTGGTTGCGAAGCCGGCAGTTCCGTTCGGAAGCCGATACCGCATCATCGATTTCCCGCTCAGCAACTGCACCAATTCGGGAATCGAGGCAGTTGGCGTTCTGACTCAATATCAGCCTCTCGAGCTCAATTCATACATCGGAAATGGGCATTCGTGGGATTTGGATCGCAATAACGGCGGAACGTATATTTTGCCGCCGTATCTGAGTCAAGTCGGTAATGATTGGTATAAGGGCACGGCTAATGCGATCTACCAGAACATTCCGTTCATCGACAGCTATGAGCCGAAATACGTTATTATTCTGTCGGGTGACCATATCTACAAAATGGATTATCTCAAAATGGTCGAATCTCACATTCGGAATGGAGCGGAGGCGACGATCGCCGTCATTGAAGTTCCTTGGGAAGAAGCGTCGCGATTCGGCATTATGAATACGGACGAAACGGGGCGAATTATAGAATTCGAGGAAAAGCCCGATGTGCCGAAAAGCAACCTCGCTTCCATGGGAATCTATTGTTTTTCTTGGGATGTTTTGAGAGAAGCCCTCATCAAAGATGAAGCGAATCCGGATTCACGAAACGATTTCGGAGCCAACGTCATCCCCGGAATGATTGAAGCGGGATACGCCGTCTACACATATGCATTTGAGGGGTATTGGAAAGATGTCGGAACGATTTCATCGCTCTGGGAGAGCAACATGGATCTCTTGACTGATCCGTCTCTGATCAATCTGCGCGATCTCGGCTGGACGATCTACTCCAGAAATCCGCAGCGCCCCTCACACTACTTCGGTCCTGAATCCAATGTCGATAATATCGCGATCACGGACGGTTCGGAGATCTTCGGCGAATGTCATAGCACGATTGTCAGCTATAACGTCGTTGTTGAGGAAGGCGCCGTCATCACCGACTCAATCCTGATGCCTGGATCTTATATCGAAGCCGGTGCCGTTCTAACGCGCTGTATCGTAGGCATGGACACTAGAGTTGAACGCAATGTGCGGGCGACTCCGGACGAGGCGGACGGATTGGATTTGTTCGTCAACGATAAACTATGCAAGGACGGGATCACCGTATTCGCACCGAACTTAGTCATCAAGGAAGGGACGAAAATTGTCGGCAACTCGATGATCGGGGCGGATCATGCGCGCAAATATCCGCAGTATGTGGAGGAAGTGCCGCACTATTCGAGAATGGAGGTAAGCCTGTGATTACGGATGCCATGGGGCTTATTTTGGCAGATAATCGACGGATTCAACTGGGCGCTTTGACGCGACCGAGAGCGATCGCCGCCATGCCGTTTGCCGGGCGCTTTCGCATCATCGATTTCACATTGTCCAATATGGTGAACAGCGGGATTAAACGTGTCGGCGTTGTCGCATTGACAAAGTATAAATCTCTTATGGACCACATGGGGACGGGCGCACCGTGGGATCTCGACCGCATGAGGCAGGGGTTATACATGATCCCGCCCTATATCAATCCAATCACGCGTGAACCCGACCGGACAGATGCACAGAGCGTGATTGATTACGTCGAAACGGGCGATCAAAAATATGTCGTCATTTCTTCAAGTGACTTCGTGACGAATACGTCCTACAAACCGTTGATCAATGCCCATATCGAATCACGTGCTGACATGACCGTCTTGTACCATGAGGACGGACCGATCGAAGGACCGCCATCGATGGCGATTGAGCTGGATGAAGGCGGTTGTGTACGCGATTTGATGGTCGATTTTCCAAGACCGGCAAGTCAGAAAAACGCCGTCGGTCTTATCGTTATCTCACGCGATCTATTGTTGCAACTGTTGGCGGAGATGATGGCGCGCGGCATTGCTGACTTCTCCATCGTCGCCATTTTGCAGAACTACAAGAGATTGCGCGTCCATGCCATTGAACTCGAAGCGCCGCTTCTGCGTATACATAGCGTAGCAAGTTACTTCGATGCGTCCATGAAGGTGCTCGACAGGGATATTCGTCATATGCTCTTCTCCGTCGATCGACCGATCTACACAAAAGCGAAGAACAGAGCGCCGTGTATCGTCGCGCCGGGAAGCGGTATCGTCAAAAATGTGCTCGCTTCTGATGGTTGTGCGATCATGGGGCATGTCGAGAACAGTATATTGTTCCGCGGATGCGTTATCGGGCGCGGCGCCCGTGTAACGAACAGCGTGCTTTTCCAAGATGTTCAGATTTCGGATGGTGTGGTGCTCGATCACGTGATCATCGACAAGAACAGTGTAGTTAAGATGGACGGCCGCCTCCTCGGTCAGCCCGGGTTCCCGATCGTCATCGAAAAGAATGCGATCGTCTGATCGGAAGATCATGCCTTAATTAAACGTTCCGCACTTCAATCCTCGGAACTTTTGAAGGAGTTGATTCATATGAAAGTGTTGTTTGTATCATCCGAGATGAGTCCACTCGCATCGACGGGCGGTCTCGGCGATGTGACGGGATCGTTACCTGAAGCGTTGCGGCGTGAGGGTGTCGATATCCGCATCATCATGCCTCTTTACAACAGGATCAAGCAGAACTATGCTTCGCAATTGAGATTCATGAGATGGTCGATGATCAGGCTCGGCTGGCGCACAATGTACAGCGGTCTGTTCACGATGGAAGTAAACGGCGTACCGGTCTATCTGATCGACAACGATTTTTATTACGGTCACGACAGCCTGTACATCGATTATTCGTTCGACATCGAACGCTTCTCGTTCTTCCAGCGTGCCGTCTTAGAGGCGATGGGTGAGCCGATGGGATTTTATCCCGACATTCTTCACCTCAACGATTGGCAGACGGGGATGATCCCTATTCTGTTGGAGGCGCATTATCAAAGCCACAACTATCATCCACGGACACGCTGTCTCATAACATTGCACAATCTCAAGCATCAAGGAATTCACGGTCGCGAAGTTGTGCAGGATCTGCTCGATCTTCCCGATTCCTATATGACGGAGACTGCTGTTCTTAAGGACGGCGCTCCAAACTTCCTCAAAGCAGGGATTGCATGGTCAAGCCGCGTAACGACTGTCTCACCGACTTATGCCAGAGAAATTATGACGGATTATTTCGGCGAGGGATTGAACGATCTGCTTACGGCACAGAGTTGGAAAGTCTCCGGGATTTTGAACGGGATTGATGTCGATTTGTATAATCCCGCGACTGATCCCGAAATTGCCGCGAACTACAATCCGAAAGCGTGGGTTCGCGGCAAAGCGACATGCAAAAAATCGTTGCAGGATGAATTAAACCTGTCTAAAAAGCAAAAAACGCCGCTTTTCTCGATGATTACAAGACTTGATTCTCAGAAGGGTCTTGACCTGCTGCTCCACATCATCGATGAGCTGCTTGAGGAAGATTTGCAGATCGTCGTGCTCGGAACGGGAGATCCTTCCTATGAGAGGCGCTTACAGGAAGCACAGGAAAGGCATCCCGACAACATGCGTGCGATCATTCGGTATGATCGCCATCTGGCTCGTCGTATCTACGCGGGATCAGATATATTCCTCATGCCGTCACTCTTTGAGCCGTGCGGTCTGTCTCAAATGATCGCCATGCGATATGGGACGATTCCCGTTGTGCGTCAGACGGGAGGACTTGCCGATACGGTTGAACCGTGGAATAAATACGAGAAAACAGGAACGGGGTTCGGATTCCAGAATATCAATGCACATGAATTGCTCTATACGGCGAAAGATGCCGCCGCACTATATCGCGACGATAGAGAAAGCTGGCGCAAGATGGTCGTCGCGGCGATGGAAGGCGACTATTCTTGGAATCGTTCCGCCGGAGCATATCAGGAGCTTTACGCAGCAATGGAGGCCGAAGCGAGGTAATAAGTGATCACCATTACGCATGATGTCACGTCATCGTTTTATAGATCGCCGAAAGGCGCGGTTGCAACAGGAACTCAGGTAACATTACGTCTATTACTTTCGAATTATTCGGACAGTATTCACTCGGTGCGCCTGTTTTATGTGTACGGGCTCGAGTCGTTCAGCGAAGGCTACGCGTTGATGCGACGAGAAAAATGCGAGGAGATTGAAAAGCTCGTTGAAGATAATCGGTATTCCCACGACGCTGTCGTTTATTCGACGGATATTCGCATGAACGATGAGCCGGGACTATTTTTCTACTGGTTTGAGGTTAGATTCGAGGACGGGCGCTATCGTTGGGGTTTCCCGGATAAGACGACGGAGGGTATGAAGGCAATAACACTCAAGTCCAGCCCGCCTTTCCGATCAGATGGCAGTGAAGTAATTCCCGGTTTTCAGATAACGGTTCACGTCGCAGATTTTCGGACGCCGGACTGGATGAAGGGTGCCGTTCTCTACCAGATTTTTCCTGATCGGTACAATCGCGGTTCTCAATTTGATGAAACGAAAGCGCTCGAAGAGATGCATTTCCCCGAGCGAATCTGGCATAGCGACTGGAGTGAAGAAGTCGATATCATCGGCAAAGAGCCGGAGGGCTATGAAGCATGCGATTTCTTCGGCGGGACGTTGGCGGGCATTACGGAAAAGCTTGAGAGTCTGGCGGAAGTCGGCGTGACGGTCCTCTACCTGAATCCCGTTTTCAAGGCAAAATCGAACCACCGATACGATACGGGTGACTATTTGTGCGTCGACCCGCTTCTCGGGTCGAATGATGACCTCTTGGAGCTCTTCAAGAAAGCGAGAAGTTTCGGTATCCGCGTTATCATGGATGGCGTGTTCAGTCACACGGGTTCCGACAGTCTCTATTTCAATCGCTACGATCGTTATGACTCTGTAGGAGCTTGGCAAGAGAAGCGGGACGGAACACCGTCTCCCTATACGTCGTGGTTTCGCTTTAACGAAGATACGGAGAAGCAGATGCTCGAACCGTGTTTAACAGAAGGCGGCGATGTGATTGCGCCATACGAATGTTGGTGGGACTTTCATTCTTTGCCGAATGTCCACGAGGACGATCTGACGTATCGAGAGTTTATCTGCGGTCCTGACGGGGTGCTCGCCCGTTGGCTCCGGGCGGGTTGTTCCGGTGTTCGGCTCGATGTCTCCGATGAGTTGCCCGATTCCTTTCTTAGGCTGCTGAGAAGACGAGTGAAGGCGGAGAATCCCGATGCCTATATCCTCGGAGAAATCTGGGAGGAGCCGACGGCGAAGATCAGCTACGGGCATTACCGCGACTTTTTGTTCGGACGCACGCACGATGCCGTCATGGGGTACGCGTTCAGAAAATACGTGATCGATTTTCTGAAAGGCGACACCAATGCGATAACTTTGCGATACGGTTTCGAGCATCTTTGCACTGTAACACCGATTGAGGCGTTATTCAGTCAAATGAATCTCTTAGGCAGTCACGATACGAAACGCATCATCACGAAACTCGCCGGTGCTCCGCAGCCACAAAAGAGGGAAGAACAGATACGTTTGACCTTATCTGCCGCGGAGCGAAAACATGGTGAGGAACTTGTTCTCGCCGGCATGCTATTGCAACTAGCCTTTCCGGGAGCGATGGCAATCTATTACGGCGATGAGCTCGGTATGGAGGGATACGAAGACCCGTTTAACAGGCGTACGTATCCATGGGGTGCACCTGAAGGAGATTTCACGGCACGCGTGCGACGGCTGATAAAGCTCCGTGCGTCTACGCCTGTCCTGCAGACCGGGTTCTTTGAGGTGCTCGAGGCGGACAGACAGACGATCGTCATGCGTCGATATTTGACGGAGAGGGGAGAAGACGTATTCGGTCGTCAAGTCGACGGACCGAATGAAGTGGTTGTCCGTGTAACACGGACGAAACGTGGAGCGACAGGATCAATCGAAATCAACGGAGAGATCGTTTACTCCTAAGCGATCTCTCCGCTGAAGTTATTATTTAAACGCGGATTTTTTTAAGTCTCGCGAAGCGCGGGAGTCCGTTTTCATGTTTCTGATGCGGTTCCCCCTCAATGAGCGGCAGGGCGTAATCGATAAAGTCTTGCGTAACGTAATTGCCGGCTTCGTTAATCCATGCACGAGGGACAACCTTCTCTTTGTTTGCCGTCTCCGCTAGAGGGACGTGTATGATCTCGCAACGATACGGCTCGCCTTCGGCGCGTTTAAATCCGAT
>JGI24499J29688_1006212_pt1 | contig 16333 bp, 12 predicted proteins | sample BioPla1RNA2_FD_29688 | JGI IMG/M metagenome (IMG submission 29688)
CAGCGTTTGAAGAAGCGAAGGTTCCGCTCAGCCTTGCTTATTTACAGGGCTCTCTCCGCCGGGTACAGGGGCTTCTTGCGAATCAGTATGATTTCGTCCTGGCGAGCAAATGCGCCGCGGATCTGATCTTGCGACAATATGAGGATCAAATCGAGAACGCGATCACGCTTGAGCCGTTCAGCTTTCTATCGGGGTATACAATCGTCACGAGAGTAGGCTGCAGGGTAGAAGATGCGAAACGCGTTGGTATCGATTCGAACTCACCGGACCATGCGATTGTGACGAAGCGCGTATTTAGTGATCGCGTCGAGAAGGGGGAGACCGATTTCATAGATATTCACTTTACCAAGATGCCGACGGCGACGGCGATGGGTCATATCGACGCATTTGTTTTCAATCGCGATGTCATGGACTTCGTCCTTAACATACCTCCGCTCGATTTGCACGAGATTCCGTTCGAGTTGGATCTTGCAGAGCTGACGCGCGCCGTCGTACTGACGAGCACCAATAATTATCGTGTCGACGATTTCCTGAGGATAATTCTTCAACCTGATGCGTTGGCAACGATACAGCGTGAAGTTATGGAAGGTAAGCGCTTGCCCATCCTGTAAAAACTTGCCCGTACCACCCCCATAAAGATGAAGTTTTCCTCGTAACCAAAAGTAAATTGTATCGTCTAATAGGGTGACGAACTCATAATCACTCAAGAATGGAGGAAGCTGTCATCATCGAATCGAAGACCGAACGAGATGACAGTTAGACAGAAAATGAGAAAGCATCACATTCGTCTAGCAATCGCAATATTCCTTCTAATCGGCTCGATGCTGTTTGTCGGATGTTCTGCGGTCAATTCAGACATCGGAAGTAACGAAAGACTTGACGATTGGGAAGCCCCGGGTGACGCAAACTACGGCAAGGACTTCGAGAATGTCGTTCCCGACATCAAAGAGGAGCCTAATGTTTCGCCTTTGCCCGGTGTCTATGAACGCAAATTCATCGAGAACGGCTACCTCACCCTCAGGAGCGTCGACGTCGACAAAACATTCAAATCGCTGTCAGATCTGGCTGCAAGCCTCGGAGGGCGCGTTGTCTCCTATGAGCAGAACGTCGGCGAAACGTTTACGACCATCACGATGCAAGTCGCCGTCCCATACGGCAAGCTGACCGATTTCATGGAACACGCGGGGGAGAGCGCAACGAAGATTGAATTACAATCGGTCACAAGCGCCGAAGTGACGGAAGATTATTACGACACGAAACTCCGCATCGAATCGACCGAGAAGTTAATTGAACACTATCGGACTCTTCTGAAGAATGCGACGACAATCGAGGAGACGCTCCAAGTTCAATACCGTATCGACGAACTGACGGTCGAACTCGAGAGCGCGAAAGGTCGTCTACGTCTGCTCGATTACCTGACGATAGAATCGCACATCAGCATCACGATCCGCATGGAGGAAGACCCAACCGTCGCCAAGCCGGACGTGACGTTGAAGACGATGAAGTGGTCCGACGTCGGCTACCTGATGAAAAACGGCATCAAAAAGATCGGCATCGGAATCGCACTCGGATTCCAGTACTTTCTCATCTTCCTCGTCTACGCGGCGCCCGTCATCGTGTTCATCGCACTCATTCTTCTCATCATATGGTTCGTCCGACGCAGGAAGAAACAGAAGAGAGCAGCACTGACCGCCGCATCTAAGAGTACTGTCGTACCGGAACAGGTGGAAAAGGTTGCCAAACTGGATGAAGTTACGAGCCAGGTACAGAACGAATCGATCCAAGAGTAGGGAACAGTAAGCTTTGACATCATGTAATGGAAGATTAAGCTGAAGAAGTGTAGTTGAGGGATAAGCTGAAAAATATAATACTTCTGTTCCGCTATGCTAAAGTAATGGCAATGCAAGAAGGACAGGTGACCTAGAAACAGGTCACTTGTCCTTTACCTTAATCGGAGATTAACCGAAAACATAGTGATAAAGGTTCTCGAAATCTATGGTTCAGCATCTTATTAATTTGCCAAGCGAAAGATAATGCGCGTTGCGGGGAAGTTTTGTTTTTTCTGCCAGTTTGGTTATAAACGCTGATTTCAGGCTTGGTTCGACACAGCACACTGTGTAGCTGTTCGGGTGGACATCCATGCCAATATAGATTATTCTTTTTTATACAGTGTTCTCCATGGTGTGCTGTAATGCCGTTTGGGTTGTTTCACTTGAGAATATGGATTAATCCGCGTTCATACAATTGAGGAGGTACTACAAATTTTTCTAGTAGGTTGCATTTCTTGGTCACGTATGGAAGAAGCGGTTAAGGTAATAACGAAATGAATTTGGTGTATCATAAGAAAAATGTGCAAGCTGGATCATATTCATATAAATGATATTGAGCGATTTCAAAGGAGCATAACGCTTAATAATGTTCAAAAGATAGCTTTTACCCTAAGAGTAGCTTCATATTTTCTAGATAGACGGTGTTTTTATGGAGAGTGTTTTTTATGAATTATCTTTTTGTAGTAGCTCATCCAGATGATGAGGTTTTAGGAGCGGGAGCTACGATTAGCAAGTTGGTTCAAGAAGGAAACAAGGTTGCAGTTGCCACCTTAGCTAATCATGCAATGGCTAGGTCAAACCTTTCTGATACCCTTAAAGAAGACCAACGCAAGGCGTTTAATATTTTAGGTATCCAAAAATCTTACCACGGAGACTTTCCTAATATCAAAATGAACGTGGTGCCTCACTTGGATCTGGTTAAGTTTATCGAGAATGCCATTGAGGATTGGGAAGCGGATAGCATCATTACGCATCATCCGTCCGACACAAATAACGATCATGTTATGACGAGCTATGCAACACAAGCAGCAAGTCGGATATTTCAAAGAAAATCAGGTGTGCCGAAGCTAAAACAGTTTCTTTACATGGAGGTACCCTCATCAACGGAATGGTCATTTGACTCATCGTCTAATCGATTTTCACCGAATTTTTTTGTCGAGGTCGGTGCAGAAGGATTAAACACAAAAATAAAGGCTCTTTCTGCATATACAGGAGTTATGCGTCCGTATCCTCATCCAAGGTCAGAAGAGGCTATTAAAGGTTTAGCCGCATATCGCGGGGTACAAGCAGGATGCAACTATGCAGAGGCTTTTGAATCGGTTTTTTTTAGGACGTAAGGAATGTATCAGTTTGTAAAAAGATTCTTTGACATAGTTGCTTCTGCTATCGCACTCTTAACGCTGTTTCCTGTTTGGATTGTGGCGATAGTCGGGATAATTATTTCCGATCTGGGTCCGATTTTCTATTTTGCACATAGAGTGGGTAAGGACAATCAACCGTTCAAAATGTATAAATTTAGATCCATGAAAGTGGATAAAAATGCCGATGAAAAGAGTTTGCGCCCGAATTCCGACAGGATTTTTTTCTGGGGAAGGATTATGCGAGATACCAAAATTGATGAATTGCCCCAGTTAATCAATGTATTCCTCGGGGATATGAGTGTAATAGGACCAAGACCAGCAAGTTCAGATCAGGTTAATATAACCAGAGCCGGTAAGTACGCAGAAATAAGCCGAGTGAAACCCGGATTATCGGGACCAGCTGCTTTATATGACTATATATTCGGAGATGGTATTACTGATGAAGTTGAGTATGAAGAGTTGGTACTTCCGACACGATTAAATCTAGATTTATACTATCTAAAAGTAAGAAGCATTAGCTATGACCTTAAAATGATTTGGTGGACAATACTATCAATTTTTGCGCATGGTCAACGGAAGAGAATATTAGCCGAACTGGTTGCATCGGCAAAACTTGTGGAGGTAAAGTAGCAAGTGGCTAAGCGGTTGCGCGTTGTAGTAATGACACAGAATGACAGGTTTTTCATTCCAACGAATATTGCTAAGGTATCTGAAATCTGTGATATAGTCGAAATAGTTGACGTTAATTCGAAGTATTCACTTGATAATCAGATTAGTAATTATTTTAAGTGGTTTGGGCTATTTCAATGTGCAAAAATGGGATTAGTTACCATTGGAAGAGAAATACAAAAATACCTTGATAGAGCGTTTGGATATCGTCTTTTCAAAGGCTGTTGTTCAGTTAAAGATGTTGCAAAAGCACTTCAAATCCGGCATTGCGTTATTACAGACAGCAACGACCCGGAATATGTAAAACACATAAAGGATATGGATATCGATCTTATCATTTCTTTTTCCGCACCACAAATCATAAAAGAAGAATTATTAACATCACCGAAATATGGAGTAATTAATGTGCATGGTTCGCTTCTCCCTGACTTTCGTGGTTGTTTGCCATCATTTTGGTATCTATACTGTGATGAGAAGATTAGCGGTGCAACTGTTCATTATATGAGCGAAAAGATTGACGATGGAGATATTATTGAGCAAGGTTCTGTAGACATATCTGATTGCATGTCAATGTTCCAAGTTATGAAGAAAACAAAAACCATAGGTGGAGAACTGATGGTAAAGGCGATTCAAAAAATCGCGGACGGAACAGTGACTGTGAGAAAAAACGACATAACTCAAGGCAGATATTTTACTTGGCCGACCGTAGAAGAAGCTAAGGGATTTAGAAAAAAGGGGAAAAAATTGATATAAGGACGAGTGAACATGCTCTTTATCAATTGAATCATGAGAATTTGGTTCTATTTTTATTGTTCGAGAGTGGTTTTGGAACTAATTAGCTGTTAAAGAGTCCGTAAAACATTAACAGGTTGAGCAGATGTTGTTAATTACAGGTCACACAGAATTAACTGATATTTTTTGGTCACGTAGAATAAACGAGCTGTTAACAATGTCTCTCAGAGTTTCAATTTCTAGCAATCTCAACAAGGAATTGGAAAGGGATTAGAAATATGAAGAAGAAAATTGTATCCACAACTTGTGTCTAGCTTGGTTTGAGTTGTATTGAAGAAATATTTAGAATCGGCAACAAGTCATACCATCATATTAAAGATGAAAAGACTAAGAATAAGTTCAGAATGATCTATCTTGATGAAATAGCTGAAAGAAAAAAACACGCCACTTTTATAAATTAATAACATCAACGATCTAGAAGTAACTGAGGCTCTAAGTAACCATGAGATCGATTGGTTTCAGGTCGCAAAGAAAAAAGTTTTAGCAACACTAACAAATGGTTGCCATAAGAATGCACCCAACGTTCCTCCTTATAGGTAGAGGCAGAGCCGACATTCTTTGGGTCATCATGTGCAGGAAGATATACTTTGATCTTCAGGATAGATATAAGAACCGTAGTGCTATATTGTTTAGTGAAAAAAATGTGTTAATAAGTGCTTGGTTGATTTAAATTCTTCTCAGAGAGGTACGTCGGTATGAAGAGAATATTGATTACAGGAGCAGGAAGTTACATAGGCACGTCATTTGAGAATTGGGTTAGTCAGTGGCCTGAGAAGTATCAGGTAGAGACTATTGATATGAGAGGAGACGAGTGGAGAGACAAATCTTTCAGCTCACACGATGTAATATATCATATCGCTGCAATTGTTCATGTCAAAGAATATGATACTGAGAAGTATTTTAGTGTAAATCGAGATCTCGCAGTTGAAGTTGCAAAGAAAGCAAAGGCAGAAGGCGTTCAGCAGTTCATCTTCTTGAGTACAATGGGCGTATATGGTAAAGAGGCAGGATTTATTGATGAAAAGACTAAGGCAGATGCAAAGACACCTTATGCAAAGTCAAAATTGGAAGCTGAAGAATTATTGAGTGATTTAGCTGATGACACTTTCAAGGTTGCAACATTAAGGCCACCTATTGTTTATGGTAAAGACTGTAAGGGGAACTATCCCAGACTTGCCAGTATGGCTTTGAAGTTACCAATATTTGCGGAGGTAAAGAATGAACGTAGTATGATTTTTATTGATAATTTGTCTGAGTTTGTAAGACTTACTATAGACAAAGAGATGAGCGGGCTTTTCTTTCCTCAAAACAAAGAATATGTTAATACAACTGAGTTAGTGCAGTTAATAGCGAAGGCTCATGACAAAGAGCTTAGAACAACAGGAGTATTTTATCCCTTTGTGTCATTAGGAATAAAGATGTCAAAGACATTTGGTAAAGTGTTTGGGTCATTCACTTATGATAAGAGAATGCCTGGTGGACCTAAAGAATTTGAATATGAGACTTGTTCGTTTGAAGAATCTATTAAGCGAACCGAGAAATAGGTTAGCAGGGGCAATGTCGGTGAAAGATAAACGGGATGTTTTATTCTTATCTCAATACTTTTATCCGGAATATAAATCATCAACAACGCTTCCATGTGATACAGTAAAAGTTACTGACAAAGGCTGGTTTTAGTGCCTCGACATTATGTGGATATCCTTATGAATACAATAAGAACGGCAAGGTTATGATGGAAGAAATGCATGAAGGTATTAAGATAAAAAGAGTAAAGTAACTTCATCTGATGACGTCAAATCAGAGGTGCAGAGTATTCGAAAGAGCGAGGTTAAGTGAATTTGAACCTTTGGATATTTCATCATTACGCAACATTACCCAATTTGAATGGACTTATCCGACCATATCGCTTTGCGGGACATCTGCGTGAAAATGGCTTTGATACAACGATTTTTGCGGCGTCCTACCAGCATTATTCAGGAGAAAACCTAATCAAAGATAATAGCGCATACCTAGAAAAAACCGCTGGTGAAGTGCCGTTTATATTCATTAAGACTCCATCATCTGCGATCGGTGGCGTTTCCAGAATCAAAAATATGGTGGCATTCTATCAAGGGCTTATGAAGTCAAGTAAAGGTTATGCGGATAAGTGTGGAAAACCTGACATGATATTAGCTTCCAGCCCTCATCCGCTGGCTATGATCGCGGGAATCAAAATCGCAAAACGATACCGTATCCCCTGTATTTGTGAAGTACGAGACCTCTGGCCTGAAGCAATCTTCAACGCAAGCCGGATTAAAGAGAATAGCTTAATCGGGAAAATTCTGACCGCTGGCGAGCATTGGATCTACCGTCATGCGGACGCTCTGATATTTACCAAAGAGGGCGATACCGACTACCTCAAGGAACACAAGTGGACGACGGCGCAGGGAGGTGATATCAGTCTTAATAAATGCTTTTATATAAATAACGGTGTGGATCTTTCTTCCTATTACGAGGAGCAAAACACCAATTGCTTGGACGATGCTGACTTAAACGACGGCAAGTTCCATGTGGTGTACGCTGGCGCAATACGGAGAATCAATGACGTTGGAAACATTCTCGATGCAGCTTCTTTGCTACGCGATAATCACGATATAAGCTTCTTGATCTACGGTGATGGCAATGAAGCGGAAGTTCTACGTAAGCGAATCTTTGACGAGGGTCTTACTAATGTGAAAATGAAGGGCTTTGTTGAGATGAAGTATATTCCGTACATTCTAAGTCGTTCGTCAGTCAACCTCTTGAATTACTCTCAAACAGAGTATAACTGGTCACGAGGTAACAGTTCCAACAAGCTGTTTGAGTATATGGCGAGCGGAAGACCGGTCATATCCACTATCAAGATGGGTTACTCTATTATTGAGAAATACTGCTGTGGCATCGAACTTGACGAACATACGCCGGATGCGTTGGCTACGGCAATCATGCATATTAAAGATATGCCAGCGGAGCAATACGCAACCCTGTGCCAAAACGCTAGAGAGGGTGCGAAAGACTTCGACTACAAAAATCTTTCCAATAACCTTTTAGACGTAATTAATCAAACCCTTTCCACGGAAGGACTTTAACTGGGATGCTAGATAAAATAGCTCGATATTACAATACCCTGAAATATTTGAAGCCTACCCAACTCACGGGACAGTTGAAAAAGGGATTCAGCCTACGTACTGTCCCACGTATACCCACTTTTTCTGGCTGTCCCATAGACCGTCCTATGACGCTTATTCCTGATCTAGATTTGGACAGCGTGTATCTAGCGCGGTTTGATGTGGACTCACTGATGAACAACACGGTGACACTCCTCTATGAGACACATTTTCTGGACGTCTCTACTTGGACAGTAGAAGCTTCCGCACTGTGGCGGTTTAATCTCCACTATTTTGAATATGCGATCTCGTTAGGTGTGTCTTTCAATAAAACAGGTGCTATCTGTTACTATTCGAAATTCAAAGAACTAGTATTGTCGTGGATCAAAGCGAATCCCATTGGCAAAGGCGATAGCTGGCATCCATACACGATATCCATCCGGCTTCCCAATTGGTTTATCTGTTTCGACTTGTTTGGGCAAGCGTTCGAAACAGATGTTGCTTTCAAGGAAACTGTATACGAAAGCATCTATGCGCAATATCAGGTGCTGTTAAAGCGCAAAGAGACATGGCAGCTTGGAAACCACTACTTTGAGAACCTGAAGACCATTCTGCTTTGCAGTCTGCTTTTTGATGAGCAACGTGTTTATGACAAACACATTCAATTATTCCTTCGTGAGGTTGATGAGGAAGTTCTGTCGGACGGTGTTCATTTTGAGCTTAGCATCATGTATCACAAAGTGATACTAGAGGGTGTTATCCGAGTTACATATTGGCTGAAACAGACAAAAAAGCCGCAATATATTGATCTGCTACCGGTGATACAGCGGATGACAGATGCTGTCGCTTCTCTTGAAAGTGGTATGGGCAAAACCCCGCTGTTCAATGACTCCGGCGACGGCGTAGCGAAAGAGAGTTCATCGCTATTAAAAGCGGCAAATGAGCTGTTCAACATTACGCCGCATTTTGCCGACAGCTTTCCAGCGAGTGGTTACTATAAGTTGTATGATGGGGATATCGCGCTGATGTTTGATGCTGGAGAAATCGGCCCGAGATATATGACTGGTCACGGACACTGCGACTGTCTGAGCTTCGAGCTATCTGTAAATGGTAATCCGTTGTTTGTAAATTCAGGCACATATCAATATCAAGGGGAACTCCGCAAATACTTCCGTTCCACAAGTGCGCACAATACGTTGATAATTGGGGATAGAGAGCAATCCGAGTGCTGGGGTGAGCACCGGGTCGCACGCCGCATCAACAACGTCAAGGTCGAGAAAAATGGTCAGCTGATAAAAGGCTCTTATCGCTCATACCTTGGTGATACTCATGTACGCATCATCTCACTTGTTGACAGAACGCTAACGGTTTTGGATTCTGTGAGTGTTGCAGAGCCTGCGATAGTCCATAGTTACCTGCACCTTGCGAATAGCTATAATATTGTAGCCATTGATGGTAGTCTTATAGTCCTTGATGGCAAACGAAAAATTTGTGCGATTAAACCGGTAGAGGCGGGATATTTCGTTCACACCTCTGGTAATCTGGCATATTATGCGCAGATGTTTGGACGATTGACCCAAACAAGTTGTATTGAGTTCATCTGGTACACTGATGACAGGCAACATGGCTATGTCATCCAAATATATTGAAGGAAATAATCACATGATTAACGTAATCGGTCTTGGCTACATTGGACTTCCCACCGCATTGATGCTGGCGTCTCATGGCGTTGAGGTAGTCGGCACAGACTATAATAAAGATTTAGTTGACACTCTGAACGCGGGTAAAACGACCTTCAAAGAAAATGGGCTTGATGAGCTATTTCAGGACGCACTAAAAGCTGGCATTCGCTTTAGTACAGAGTATCAGTCTACCGATATTTATATTGTTTCCGTTCCAACGCCTTATGATAAAATCAGCAAGAAAATTGACGTCAGTTATGTTAATGCGGCTGTCATGAGCGTTTTGAAGGTGTGCCCAAAAGGGGCAACAGTGGTCATTGAGTCTACTTTATCTCCAGGCACGATAGACAAATATGTCCGGCCCCAAATTACAGCACCTGGCTTTACAATAGGTCGGGATATCAATCTTGTTCACGCACCAGAGCGCATCATTCCGGGCAATATGATTTATGAATTGCTTCATAATAACCGGACTATCGGCGCAGACGACAGGGATGTAGGGGAGAAGATCAAAGCCGTGTATGCCTCTTTCTGTCAGGGAGAGATCGTCGTAACGGATATCAAAACTGCCGAGATAACCAAGGTGGTGGAGAATACATACCGTGACATCAACATCGCCTTTGCCAATGAATTGGCGAAGATTTGCCGTAGCGACGGCATGGACGTGTATGAGATCATACGAATCGCCAATTTGCACCCCCGTGTAAATATTCTCTCCCCCGGTCCCGGTGTGGGTGGGCACTGCATTCCAGTCGACCCGTGGTTTCTTGTCGGTGATTACCCCGGTCTTACCAATATTATCTTGGCTGCACGGAAGATCAATGATGGGATGCCCCGCTTTGTCATTCATCGTATCAGTCAGATCATGAAAGACACAGGATTGACCGATGTGCGCCGCGTGGGACTGTACGGCTTGACATATAAAGAAAATGTAGATGACGTACGTGAAAGCCCCACGCTTCAAATGCTTGAGCGTATGGACGATGCGCTCTCCGGTGGGTTGGTTCAGGTTTATGATCCGTATGTTGATAAAGACATCGTTCCGAATCAGCACCATGACTTAGATGAGTTTCTCGCGTCTGTTGATATGGTAGTCATTATGGTGGGGCATAACGAGATCAAAGAGAGTATGGATAAACTGAAAGGCAAGATCGTGTTTGATACAAGAAATATTTGTGAGTTACCGGGAGTATACCGTCTATGAAAAAAGTAATGCTTGTATTTGGTACTCGACCAGAAGCGATCAAAATGTGCCCGTTGGTGAACGAGTTGAAAGCTAGATCTGGTATACAAACCATTGTCTGCGTCAGCGGCCAGCACCGGCAGATGCTCGACCAGGTGCTGGAAGTGTTCGGTGTTGTACCGGATTATGACCTCTCCATTATGAAAGACAAGCAGACGTTGTTCGACATCACGACGAACATATTGGAGCGCATCAAGTTCGTATTGGAAGAAGTCAAGCCTGATGTGGTACTCGTACACGGCGACACATCGACCACCTTTGTGACTGCGTTAGCCTGTTTTTATTTGCAGATACCTGTGGGGCATGTGGAAGCCGGACTGCGTACATACAATATTTACTCGCCTTACCCTGAGGAATTCAATCGACAAGCTGTGGGCATTATTTCGCAATATAATTTTGCTCCCACGGAGTTGTCCAAGAACAATCTGCTCCGTGAAGGCAAGAAGCCTGAGACAGTATTTGTTACCGGCAACACTGCTATAGATGCGTTGAAAACTACCGTCCGTGCGGATTACTCTCACCCAGAATTGGATTGGGCAGCGGGAAGCCGCCTAATTATCATAACGGCTCATAGGCGGGAAAACCTCGGTGAGCCGATGCACAATATGTTTCGCGCAATTCGTCGGATTATGGACGAGCATCCGGAAGTCAAGGCGATTTATCCGATACACATGAATCCTCTTGTCCGTCAGGCTGCAGAAGAAGAACTCGGGGGATGCGATCATATACATATCATCGAACCGCTTGACGTGCTAGACTTCCATAACTTTCTCGCACACAGCTATATGATACTCACCGACAGCGGCGGAATACAAGAGGAAGCGCCATCTCTCGGCAAGCCCGTACTGGTCATGCGGGATACCACGGAGCGTCCGGAAGGGATTAGCGCAGGGACGTTGAGGCTGGTTGGCACGGACGAGCAGGTGATTTACGAGAACTTTAAACTTCTGCTTGAAAGTAAAGACGAGTATGAGAAAATGAGCCATGCTTGCAATCCATATGGTGATGGTTTTGCCAGCAAGCGGATTGCAGATATTTTGGAACGGCAATAAGGGGTGACAATATGAAACAGCTTTTTTTGATGGTGAACGACGGTTCGGTAAAATTGATAGAAACACCTGCGCCGACGGTGAAAGACAACTATGTAATCGTAGAAACAGAATACTCCATCGTAAGTTCCGGTACCGAACGGGGCTTGACATCCTTCGGCGGTAAGAATCTTGTTCAAAAGGTACTGGAACGCCCCGATCAGGCGCGAAAGGTCATCGAAAAAATGTCAACCGACGGAGTTTTGACCACCTTGGATGCAGCTTTTACCCGCCTTTCCGAACCGATGCCTATGGGTTATTCCGGCGTTGGCATGGTGGCTGCCTGTGGGCGTGGCGTAACTGATATTGCTGTTGGTGATCGCGTGGCCATGGTAGGACAGGCTTACCACGCGGAGGTAAACCGGGTCAATAGAAACCTCGTTGCTAAGCTTCCGGAAGGAATTGCCGACTGCCGCCAGTATTCCATGTGTGCCCTGGGCGGCATCGCCCTGCAGGGTATCCATCAGGCAAATGTCGTGTCGGGTGAGACTGTAGCTGTCATTGGACTTGGTCTTGTGGGACATATCACAGCTCGAATTCTGAATGCCTACGGGTGTGACGTCATCGCCTTTGACATTGTTGACAAGACGCTTCCTGGCACACATCTGAAAGCCTTTATTAATTCTAACGATGAAAATGCCGCTGACATCACCAAGTCTTTGACCAAGGGGCGCGGAGTGGACAAGGTTATTATTACCGCAGCCACAAACTCCAACTCACCGATGGATTTAGCTGCCGCTATCACCCGTGACCGAGGAGTTATTTGCATGATAGGCGTTACGCAGATGAACATTGACCGCCGTCCATATTATGAACGGGAATTGACCTTTACTATTGCCCGTTCATATGGACCTGGTCGCTATGACTCTACCTACGAGGAAAAAGGTGTTGATTATCCCATTGGTTATGTTCGCTTCACGGAAGGACGCAACGTGGAGGAATTTGTCCGATTGGTTAGCGAACATCGTGCAGATTTCACTGACCTCATTACCCATGTGATTCCTTTTGAGGAAGCGGCAAAAGCATATGAGATGATCACGACGAACTCCAATCGCGAGAAGTATATCGGTGTACTACTTCAATATCCGAAACGCGAAGAAAAATGGGCGACGGTAATCACGAACAAGATAAAGAAAACCGTAAAAGGAAATATCCGTGTTGGACTCATCGGAGCGGGTAACTTCGCAAAGAACACGTTGCTCCCTATCATGCAGAGCACAGGGCTGTATCAACTTAAAGCACTCGCAACTACAGGCGGCATTGGCGCGGCGCAGGCGTCAAACTCTTTTAATTTCGAGTATACAACTAACGATTATAGAAAACTCATTGAAGATAAGGATATCGATCTTATCGTTATTTCAACTAATCACAATAGCCATGCGAAATTCATCATTGAAGCACTCGAAGCGGGAAAGCACGTATATTGCGAAAAGCCGCTTTGCTTGACAGAGGATGAGCTTGACCGAATTGAGATTGCGTATCATGCATCGTCCTGCGAACTGTTCTGCGGACTAAACAGGCGGTACGCTCCTCTGGTTCAGAAGATAAAGGATATTTTATCCACAGATAAGATTCCTGCAGTCTACGACTATATAGTCAACGCTGGTTTTATACCAAATGACCATTGGACGCAGGACGAGACTGTAGGTGGTGGACGGATTATCGGTGAGGCGTGCCATTTTGTTGATACCATTCAATATCTCGATGGCAGCAAACTGGAATCGCTTAACATTACCTACGCTGACAACAATGCTTACCCAAAGAAAGACAACGCACTTATCACGTTGCGTTTTTCCTCCGGCACTGTGGCGAACATCGTATATACCTCCATGGGAAGTAAGAAGTACCCGAAGGAGCAACTCCGCGTGTTCTCAAACGGCTCTGTATGTGAGTTGAATAACTATATCAGTCTGCGACGCTACGGAAGCATTAATACTACGAAGATAAAACTCCGTCAAGACAAGGGTATTGAAGCGGAATACCGCTTTATTGCCGACGTGCTACGGGGAAAAGAGAAGAACGATGCCATTGAGGACGCGTTTGTCAGCCATAGGATGATAATCGAAGGGATGAGAGGTGTGAAATGAATATGGAAGACCGAAAATATCAGATATGCACAAACTGTGTAATGGACACATCCGACCCGCAAATCCGATTTGACGAAAACGGACGTTGCGATTTTTGCGATAATTACTACAAAACTATATTGCCAAGTTGGCATACAGGCGAACAGGGCTCGCAGGAGCTTTGCGCCATTGTCGATACTATCCGTAAAAAGACAAAGGGTAAGAAGTACGACTGCATAATCGGATTGAGCGGCGGAACTGACAGCTCATATCTTACTTATATCGCGAAGGAAAAGCTCGGCTTGAATCCGCTGCTTGTCGCGGTCGATACTGGCTGGAATCTCAACGTTACAAATAACAATGTTGAGAATCTGATTAAAAAGCTGAATCTCGATATGGTGACAATTACGGTTGACTGGGAAGAAATGAAGGATCTTCAGCTTGCTTTCTTTAAATCTGCAGTACCGTATCAGGATTTACCGCAAGATGTCGCAATCTTTTCATCATTATACTACTATGCCGTGCATCATGGGTATAAGTATATTCTGACTGGCGGAAATATGTCTACCGAATGCGTAAAACCCCCGCAGGAATGGACATATTACAACGATGCAAGAATGATTAGAGATATTCATTTTCGTTTTGGGGAAAAGCCAATGAAAAAATTCCCGCTGTGCAGCATGTTCAAATACCGTATTTGGTACAGGTATGTTAAAGGCATAAAAAGAATCGGCATATTGAATTATGTTGATTATCACAAGCAAGAAGCAATTGATTTGCTTGAAAAGACGATCGGCTGGGAGCAGTATGCCAATAAGCATTATGAGAACCGATTCACGCGCTTTTATGAAGGATGGTGGCTGCCGCGCAAGTTCGGCTACGATAAACGCCGCTGTTACAACGCAAGCCTCATCTTGACAGGACAGATGACCCGTGATGAAGCACTGGCAGACCTTGAGAAACAGCCTTATGACGATGAAATCGCAAAAGAAGATATGTCATTTATCTGCGAAAGGCTCGGAATAACTGAGGCTGAGCTGATGAAGTATTTCGCGCTACCTAACAAGACTTTTCGAGACTATAATAATAGCTACAACATAATCAAAAAGGCGATCAAACTGGCGATGAAGCTAGGTATAGAAAAAAGGAATTTTCGTTGAAACAACGATTCTACGGAGGCAGAAATGAAAGTTTGCATCTTAAGTCCTAGTGTACAGAAGCACATGGTTCTTGTGTCAACATATATAAAGTATTTTGAGCAGCATGATATAGAATATGACTTTATATATCCTGATAAATATCATCAGGTTGAAGAATCAAATGCAAGAAAAACATATCGATTCGAGGTAAGAAATACAAAAAACAATATTATTGTTATCAGCGACTATTTGCGTTTCATTCGGTACGCAAAAAAAATAATTGACAGAGAAAGTTACGATTTGATAATCGTATGGACTGAGATTGCTGCTGCAATATTTGCCAATTATTTAGCAAAAAAACAAAAGGGGAAGTTTATAGTAGTTGTTTTGGATCTATTCGATACAGCAAGGGTAATTAAAAACCCCTATATATTGTCCGCTTTACTGGACAAAGCAATCCGTAACTCCTTATTTACCACAGTGTCGTCTCCAGGCTATATTCCTTACCTGACAAACAAGCGAGACTATCTTTTTGTTCAGAATATCAATCAGGCGATTTTACCGGAGCGTAAAATTCTAGATTTCAAAAATGGAAAGCCCATTACCATCCTATATTCCGGGCATATTTCCTACCCGGATTATGCCAAGAAGATGATAGACCGTTTTAAAAACGATTCACGCTTCTTTTTACGCATTATCGGTGCCGGTTCTGAACCTCTCAAACAATATGTTGATTCAATTGGGTGTAAAAATGCAGAAGTTTTTGGTAGATTCGAAAGCGAAGATACCATAAGAATTCTAAACAGTGGCGACATTATCTATAATGTGTATGGCAATGACAAACCCTGTGAACAGACGGCGTTTTCAAACAAGCTGTATTATGCTGCATTGATGAACGTGCCGATTATCGTTAGCCCTCATACCTATATGGAGCGTATCACCAAAGAGCTTGGCATTGGTTACGCGATAGATTTCGACAGTACTGATAACATTTGCGATGCGCTATATAATTGGTGCATTAATTTCAATCAGGAAAAAGTGCGCGACAAATGTGCGGTATTCATACAGGATGCGCTTGATAGTCATAAAACACTATACGATAAACTTGACACTTGGTTTTATGCAAAGTAATTTAGGGGTCACTGAACGAATCAGCTGTTAGGTTTTTATTACGCTGTCGCAACTTGGAAATCGCGCTCGCAAAAGGCCAGTACCGCGGCGTTTAAAGTCCACCCGCGCGGGCGGCAAAGACCACCCAGCGCGGAGTACGAAGGCCAGTTAGTGTTAAACCAACGGTTTTTCGAACTTAATGTTCTTGTTTTCTCATAGATTCTTTACT
>JGI24499J29688_1016866_pt1 | contig 16147 bp, 33 predicted proteins | sample BioPla1RNA2_FD_29688 | JGI IMG/M metagenome (IMG submission 29688)
GTTTTCGAAGAAAACTTCACTGACTAAGTGCAAAGGTGATTGTTATTTTATTTAATATATTTATTTACAAAATCACTTGTGTTTGATAAACTGCATTAGTTGGCAATGAAATGATTGGCTTAGTTGATTGTTTGGGGAATTTCTACAGAGTATGTTCGTCTATCGAGCGAAAGGGAGGAAGTTTTTTGGCTAAACAGAAAGTTCGAATCAGGTTAAAGGCGTTTGATCATAAAATCCTGGACAGTTCTGCAGAAAAGATTGTTGAAACTGCAGGTCGTACCGGGGCAACGGTTTCGGGACCCATCCCCTTACCTACTGACAAGAACATTTTTACCGTTTTACGTTCAGTTCACGTTCATAAAGATGCTCGCGAACAGTTCGAAATGAGAACGCATAAACGTTTGATTGACATTTTGGATCCTAATCCAAAAACAGTTGATGCGTTAATGCGCTTAGATTTACCTGCCGGTGTGGATATTGAAATCAAGATTCAAGATTAAAGATTGCCGGTGGGAGCAATATTAGGGGGTGCGAAAGATGGCCAAAGGTATTCTAGGTAAAAAGTTGGGAATGACCCAGATTTTCAGTGAAGAAGGACTACTGATCCCCGTTACCGTCATCGAAGCCGGCCCATGTACCGTTGTGCAAAAGAAGACTATGGAGAAAGATAATTATCTTGCGGTACAACTTGGTTTTGGAGATCGGCGGGAAAGGCTATTTAATAAGCCGGAGAAGGGACATTTTGCTAAGGCAAATGTCAAACCTCATCGGTATTTACGGGAAATCACGTTTAGTGTTAATGATGACTTCGCTAAATTGAATGTTGGTGATTCAGTAGATGTAAATATTTTCGCCGAAGGCGAAAAGGTTGATGTTAGTGGTATCAGTAAAGGTAAAGGTTTTCAGGGTTCCATTAAACGTCATAACCAAGCTAGGGGTCCAATGACCCATGGTTCTCATTACCATCGCGGTGTAGGGGCTTTAAATGCCGTTGATCCGGCTCGTGTTTTTAAGGGGCGAAAGCTACCGGGTAGAATGGGCGGAGAAAGAGTTACGACTCAAAACTTGGAAATTGTAAAAGTTGACACGGATCGGAATCTTTTATTGGTAAAGGGTTCTGTGCCAGGGGTTAAGGGCAGTTTAGTAATTGTCCGCAACGCGGTAAAAGCTTAAGAGTTTGATGAAGAGAGGAGGCTACAATCATGCCGAAAGTGGCCGTTTACAACATGGAAGGCAAGCAAGTTGGTGAACAGGAGCTTAATGATGCTATTTTCGGGGTCGAGGTAAACCAAGACCTTATGCATAAGGTAGTCGTTAGCCAGTTGGCGAATCGCCGACAAGGCACTGTGGCCACCAAAAATAGATCGGCGGTACGAGGAGGAGGACGCAAACCTTGGAGACAAAAGGGCACAGGACGCGCTCGCCAAGGTAGTATTCGTTCACCCCAATGGGTTGGCGGTGGTGTGGTTTTCGGACCAACTCAGAGAGATTTTTCGTATCGTTTACCCAAAAAAAGCACGCCGGGCTGCGTTAAAATCTGCACTTAGTGCTAAGGTTGCGTCCGGAAATATTGTGGTTTTGGATGAATTAAAATTAGATGTCCCCAAAACCAAGGTAATCGCTGATATGTTAAAGACTCTAGATGTACAGAAGCCGTTAGTAGTTACGGCAGAATGGGACACAAATGTGGAGTTATCTACCCGAAATATTCCGGGGGCAGTAGTAGCGAAATCTATGGGATTGAATGTATACGACATCTTAAATAGCCAAAAGCTGGTTATCACTCAAGATGCAATAAGTAAATTAGAGGAGGTGCTTGTATAATGGATGCTAGGGATATTATTAAAAAACCCATTGTAACTGAAAAAAGCACCGACTTAATGGCTGATAACAAGTATACATTTGAAGTGGACTTAAGGGCCAGTAAAATTCAGATTAAATTAGCTGTTGAAGAAATTTTTGATGTGAAAGTACAGAAAGTGAATACTTCTCGTGTTAAGGGTAAGCTACGCAGAATGGGACGCCATGAAGGTTATACATCTAACTGGAAAAAGGCTGTGGTGACCCTCAAGCCGGGTCATAGCATCGAGGTATTCGGTGGATTTTAAGGAGGGACGGAAAAAATGGCAATGAAGAAGTATAAACCGACCACTCCGGGGCGTCGCAACATGACAGGCTCTACCTTTGAGGAAATTACGAAGAAGGAACCGGAGAAGTCGTTAGTAGTTTCTTTAAATCGAACCGGCGGGCGTAATGCCAGCGGTAAAATCACCGCTCGCCATCGCGGTGGCGGTCATAAACGTAGATATCGAATTATTGATTTTAAACGTAATAAAGATGGCGTACCGGCAAAAGTTGCGGCTATCGAATATGATCCTAATCGTTCAGCACGAATTGCATTACTACACTATTTAGACGGGGAAAAACGCTATATTTTAGCACCAGTAGGTTTAAAAACCGGTGATATGGTTGAATCCGGTCCAGATGCTGATATTAAAGTTGGTAATAGTTTGCCAATTGAAAATATCCCGGTGGGTACTGTTATTCACAATATAGAACTACAACCAGGCAAAGGTGCTCAAATGGTTCGTTCGGCCGGAACTGCTGCTCAACTTATGGCTAAAGAAGGTGCCTATGCAACTGTCCGTTTACCGTCAGGTGAATATCGCATGGTTTTGCAGGTATGTAGAGCAACCATCGGCCAGGTCGGTAATGTTGAACATGAAAACATGATTATTGGAAAAGCAGGTAGATCAAGATACCTTGGTATACGCCCACAAACAAGAGGTGTAGCCATGAACCCGGTAGATCACCCGCACGGTGGTGGTGAAGGTAGATCACCCATTGGTAGACCGACACCTGTTACCCCATGGGGTAAACCCACTAAAGGGGCACGAACTCGTAAGAAAAAGGCTAGCGATCGTTTAATCGTTAGAAGTCGCAGGAAGTAATGTATAGGTTCTCTACGAGGAGGTGTAGATATGGGCAGATCATTAAAAAAAGGTCCATTCGCCGATGATCATTTGTTGAAAAAAGTTAGAAGCATGAATGAATCGGGCGAAAAAAGAGTAATTAAAACATGGTCGAGGCGTTCGACTATTTTTCCGGATATGATTGGTCACACCATCGCAATTCATGATGGTCGCAAGCATGTTCCTGTATATATTACTGAAGAGATGGTCGGTCATAAGCTAGGAGAGTTTGCTCCTACACGGACATTTCGTGCGCATGCCGGCGAAAGATCGACTGGCAGATAAGCAGATCGGGGTGATAAATGATGGAAGCGAAAGCAATTGCTAGACATATTAGAATTTCACCACGCAAAGCTCGCCAAGTAGTTGACTTGATTCGCGGTAAAGATGTGGAAGATGCCTTGGCTATTCTACAGTTTTTACCTAAGGGAGGTTCTCCTGTCGTAGAAAAAGTTGTGCGTAGTGCCATAGCTAACGCTGAAAACAATTACGATATGGATGCAGACTTTCTATATGTGGCTGAGTGCTATGTTGACCAAGGTCCAACCATGAAACGGATTAGACCAAGGGCAAGAGGCATGGCGAATCGCATTCGTAAGCGCACAAGTCATATTACTGTGATTTTGCGGGAAAAGGAGGTATAAGTGCGTGGGTCAAAAAGTACACCCGGTAGGGTTTAGACTTGGTGTTGTGAAAGACTGGGACAGCAAATGGTATGCCAACAAACTTGAATATGCCGATTTATTACACGAAGATCTAGAGATCAAAAAGCTGATCAAAGATCGTTTTTACCAGGCTGGCGTATCCAAAACCGAGATCGAGCGGGCAGCTAATCGTGCAAAAGTTACTATCCACACAGGTCGTCCGGGAATGGTTATTGGACGAGGTGGAACAGAAGTTGATAAGTTGCGTAAAGATCTGGAAAAATTAACCGGTCGCCAAGTACAAATTAATATTGTTGAAGTGAAAACACCAGAAACAGATGCCCAACTAGTGGCTGAGAATATCGCTTTTGCCTTAGAAAGAAGAATTTCTTTCCGTAGAGCAATGCGTCAGGCACAGCAACGTGCAATCCGTTTAGGAGCACAGGGTATTAAAGTTTCTGTTTCAGGACGTTTAGGCGGAGCGGAAATTGCTCGTACAGAATGGAATCCAGAAGGATCTGTTCCTTTGCATACTTTAAGAGCAGATATTGATTATGGTTTTGCTGAAGCGAATACAACTTTTGGAAAGATTGGGGTTAAGGTTTGGGTCTACAATGGTGAGATCCTACCAGAAACAGCCGTACAAAAGAAGGCTAAAGGGGGCGAATAGGGATGCTTATTCCAAAAAGAGTTAAGTATCGTAGAGTCCACCGCGGTCGCATGACCGGTAAAGCCCAAAGAGGCTCTGAAGTTTCTTTTGGTGAATATGGCCTCCAAGCGTTGGAACCAGGGTGGATTAAAAATACACAGATAGAAGCAGCCCGTATTGCCATGACCCGTTATATTCGGAGAGGTGGAAAGGTCTGGATCAGGATTTTCCCTGACAAACCAGTTACCGAAAAACCTGCGGAAACCCGTATGGGTTCTGGGAAAGGTGCTCCTGAACATTGGGTAGCAGTGGTAAAACCGGGACGAATTATGTTTGAGATTGGTGGCGTGTCCGAGGAATTAGCTCGCGAAGCTATGCGTTTGGCTGCCCACAAACTTCCTATCAAATGTAAGTTTGTATCTCGAGTAGGTGCAGGTGGTGAAGCAAATGAAGGCTAAAGATGTTCGTGATCTTTCCGTTAATGAGCTAGAAGAAAAACTGAGTGACCTAAAGGAAGAACTCTTTAACCTCAGGTTTCAACTGGCTACCGGTCAATTAGATAACCCTATGCGGATCAGTGTAGTGCGAAAAAATATTGCACGTGTTAAGACTGTTATGCGCGAAAGGGAATTAAATATTAGGCAAGCTTAAGATCCCTTAAGGATCCGAGAAGGGAGGAGCGCAGGTGAGTAACGAAAGAAATGTAAGACGAACAAGAACCGGTGTCGTGGTAAGCGACAAGATGGATAAAACTGTGGTTGTTTCCGTTGAACGTAAAGTTCGACATCCCTTATATGGTAAAATCATGCGAAGAACAGTAACATTCAAAGCCCATGACGAGCTCAATGAATGCGGTATGGGTGATCGAGTACGGATTATGGAAACAAGACCTATTAGTAAACAAAAGCGCTGGCGAGTAACGGAAATAATTGAAAAAGCTCGCTAGAGAAGAGCAAAGCCAAGGGAAGGAGGAGCTAATATGATCCAGCAAGAGAGTCGTTTGAAAGTCGCTGATAATACAGGTGCAAGAGAAATCCTATGCATTCGTGTCTTAGGCGGCTCAGGACGGCGATATGCCCGTGTGGGCGACGTGATCATTGCTTCTGTTAAACACGCTGCTCCAGGTGGCGTAGTTAAGAAGGGCGAGATTGTGCGTGCAGTAATTGTTAGAACGAAGAAGCAATATGGCCGTAATGATGGTTCTTTCATTCGTTTTGACGAAAATGCAGCTGTTATAATAAACGACCAGAACAATCCGAGAGGGACTCGCATATTCGGGCCTGTGGCTAGAGAGTTGCGAGAAAAGGATTTCATGAGAATCGTCTCTCTGGCTCCTGAAGTTCTCTAGTAGAAAGGAGGATGGGGAATGGCTAAAATTCATGTTAAAAGCGGTGATCAAGTAGCCATTATTTCTGGCGAAGATCGCGGGAAAAAAGGAAAAGTATTAGAGGTTCATCCAAAGACCGGAAGGGTTATAGTGGATGGAATTAATATTCAGAAAAAGCACACTCGGGCAACTCAAACGAACCCACAAGGTGGTATTATTGAGAAACCTGGTCCCATCGATGCATCCAATGTTGCAGTTATTTGCCCAAGTTGCAAAGATCCTGTAAAGGTTAAGCGTAACCGGCAAGCAGACGGCAAGTTGGAAAGAGAATGTAAAAAGTGTGGTAAAGCCATAGATTAGGCCTATCACTAGACCTAGAAGCTTGATGTGTTTAAGAAGGGGGGAGTAGTGCTTGGCACGGTTTAAGGAAAAATACGAAACCGAAGTAGTACCGGCACTGATGGAACGTTTTGGGTACCAAAATGTCATGCAAGTACCTCGGTTCGATAAAGTTGTTTTAAATATTGGCGTGGGGGAAGCTATAGAAGACCCAAAAGCTTTAGAAGCAGCAGTTAGAGACCTAGGGGATATTTCGGGTCAAAAACCGATTATAACCTATGCTAAGAAGTCAATTGCAGCATTTAAACTTCGTGAGGGCATGGCCATTGGCTGTAAAGTTACCTTGCGCGGTGAGCGTATGTATGAATTTCTAGATCGACTAATCAGCGTCACGTTACCAAGAATCAGAGACTTTCGCGGGGTATCGCCTAAATCTTTTGATGGTCGGGGAAATTATAGTCTAGGTTTGCGTGAACAATTGGTTTTTCCGGAAATTGAATATGATAAAATCGACAAAGTAAGGGGTCTATCAGTGGCTATTGGAACCACTGCTGAGACCGACGAAGAAGCTTTTGAACTCTTGAAGCTAATGGGTATGCCATTTAGAAGCTGAAAGGAGAGATATTGTGGCAAAGAAATCAATGATCGTCAAGGCGCAGCGTAAACCAAAGTTTAGAGTGCGTCATGTTAATCGATGCAGAGTTTGTGGCCGTCCCCGTGGTTACATGCGCCGATTTCAAATGTGCCGTGTTTGCTTCCGGAAATATGCTAACGAAGGTCAAATTCCCGGAGTAACTAAATCGAGTTGGTAGGGATGTTTCATTTAGGGGATGAGCATCCGAAAGGAGGTTTCCTGTATGGTAATGACTGATCCGATTGCGGATATGCTTACGCGAATTCGAAATGCCAATTCAGTTAAGCATGAATCAGTTGATATTCCTCGTTCTAAGCTCAAAGAAGAGTTAGCGAGGTTACTCAAAGAAGAAGGATTCATTAAAGAATATAAAGCGATTGAAGATGATAAACAAGGTATCATTCGCGTTTATCTTAAATATGACATTAATAGAGGTCATGTTATTCAAGGGATTAAACGCATTAGTAAACCGGGTTTAAGAGTTTATGCTAACAAGGATGAAGTACCAAGAGTGTTAGGGGGCCTGGGAATGGCCGTCCTTTCAACTTCACAAGGAATCATAAGTGATCGTACCGCTCGACAAGAGGGTATCGGTGGCGAAGTGATTTGTTACGTTTGGTAAGGGGGGAAATAGATGTCCAGAATAGGAAGAGCTCCAATCGAAATTCCCGCTGGTGTTGATGTTACAATCAATGGTAACGTTATAGACGTTAAAGGGCCGAAGGGCAACCTCAGCAAAGAAGTGCATCCTGATATGCAACTAGAATTGAGCGAAGGTTCCCTACTTGTGACTAGACCAAGTGACAATAAGGAACACCGTTCCCTCCATGGATTAACTCGTAGCTTAATTGCTAATATGATTCAAGGGGTTACGGCGGGATTCACACGTAATCTGGAGATTGTGGGGGTAGGTTATAGAGCTGCCATGCAAGGTACTAAACTTGTCTTGTCTCTCGGTTATTCTCACCCCATTGAAGTAGAACCGGCTGCCGGCATTGAAATTGAAGTGCCTTCACCGACGAAAATCTCTGTAAAAGGTATTGATAAGGAATTGGTTGGACAAACAGCGGCCAATATAAGAGATTTCCGCAGACCTGAACCTTATTTGGGTAAAGGTATTCGTTACGAAGGTGAACACGTGCGCAGAAAAGCAGGTAAAGCAGGGAAAGCCTAGTTTTAAAAGGAGGATACAAAATGGCCAAATTTAGTCGGCGTGATGCAAGAGAACGCAGACATGAGCGCTTACGTAAACGAGTCATTGGCACGCCTGAGCGTCCAAGATTGAACGTATACAGAAGTCTGCACCACATTCACGCTCAAATCATAGATGATAGCGCTGGACACACTTTGGTTGCCGCCTCCACTGTAGAGCCTGAATTGCGTGCAAAATTGGGATCCACAGGAAATAAAGATGCGGCTAAAGAAATTGGACTAATAGTTGCTCAACGTGCTAAAGAAAAAGGAATTACAAAAGTCGTTTTCGATCGCGGTGGTTATATATATCACGGCAGGATTGCTTCATTGGCAGAAGGTGCCCGTGAAGGCGGCTTAGAATTTTAGGTGCAAGGGAGGGAAACGAACTTGTCGAAACGAACTGAAAATGGTGGCGTAGAGTTACAAGAACGCTTAGTTAATATTAACCCCGTCTCTAAAACTGTTAAAGGTGGGCGAACTCGTTCATTTAGTGCTTTAGTGGTGGTTGGAGATGGTAATGGAAAAGTGGGTGCCGGACTTGGTAAGGCGAAGGAGGTACCTGAGGCAATTCGTAAGGCAACAGAAGAGGCCAAGAAAAACATGATTAGCGTGCCAATTGTAGGCACAACTATTCCCCATGAGATTACAGAGACCTATGGTGGAGCCAGGGTTTTATTAAAACCTGCTTCCGAAGGTACAGGAGTAATCGCGGGTGGACCCGTTCGTGCAGTATTAGAATCTGCTGGTGTACGAGACGTCTTAACTAAATCTTTAGGCTCCGCTAACCCTATTAATGTTGTTAGAGCAACGATTCAAGGGTTAACTAGCTTAAGAACAGTCGAAGATGTGGCCCGACTTCGTGGCAAAACTCCCGGGGAAATTCTGGGTTAGGGGGCAAATGTTGTGGCAAAACTAAAAATTACGTACAAAAAGAGCGTTATTGGTTATGCTCAAGATCAAAAAGACACTGTTGCTGCCCTAGGTTTGAAAAAACTTGGAACAGCAGTTGTTCAAGAAGATAACCCTGTAATTCGGGGTATGATTCATAAAGTTAAACATTTAGTTGAAGTGGAAGAATTAGATTAGTAAGAGGGGGTGTAAGTGTGCGGATTCATGAACTTAAACCCGCAGAAGGCAGTACGCACAGACGCAAAAGGGTAGGTCGAGGAATAGCATCGGGCTGGGGTAAAACTTCAGGTCGCGGTCATAAGGGCCAAGGTCAACGTTCAGGTGGTGGCAAAGGTCCCTACTTTGAAGGTGGTCAAACTCCTTTGGTAAGACGATTGCCAAAACGGGGATTTACTAATGTGTTTCAAAAAGTATATGCGGAAGTCAAATTGAATGACTTAAATCGGTTCGCACCGGGTACAGTTGTCACTCCCGAGCTCCTGATTGAATCTGGGCTTGTGAACAAGGTTAGAGACGGGATTAAAATTCTCGGCAACGGAGACATCAATCAAGAGTTGACGGTGCAGGCCCACAGTTTTACAAAATCGGCAGCAGCCAAGATTGAAAAGGCTGGCGGCAAAGTAGAGGTGATCTAGTTGCTTGCTGCATTAAAAAACTCCATGAAGATTCCGGATTTAAGGAAGAAGATTCTATACACAGCTATTATGCTAGCAATATACAGAGCTGGGTCTTTCGTACCTGTTCCCGGTGTAAACGCAGCCGCGTTAGCACAGCAATTAGGGGTTGACGGAGGAAATGTTTTTGGTTTCCTTAACCTCTTTACGGGTGGTGCTTTAGCTAGATTTACTGTATTTGCTCAAGGTGTTAGTCCTTATATTACGGCTTCTATTGTTATGAATTTATTGGCATTAGTTATTCCAAGGCTTGAGCAGTTGTCTAAGGAAGGTCCGGAAGGACGAAAAATCATTGCTCAATACACGCGTTATGCCACTGTTGTGTTAGCCATAGTGCAAGCTTTTGGTACAACAATGATGGCACGTGGTTGGGGAGTCTTATCTCCGGCAAACTCAGGTTTCTTTGGTATGACTTTAATTATGCTTACACTAACCGCGGGAACCATGTTTACAATGTGGTTAGGTGAAAAAATTTCTGAAAATGGTATTGGCAATGGGATCTCCCTACTAATTTTTGTTAACATTGTAGCGGCGATGCCAACCGGTGCGGTTAATGCGTTAAAAGCCGTCGGAGAAGGTGGATTAAACATCTTCAGTCTAATTGCTTACTTGCTGATTTCCGTAGTTGTGATTGCCGCTGTAGTCATGATTACCCAAGGAGAACGAAGGGTTCCGGTGCAATACGCCAAGCGTGTGGTAGGACGTAAAGTATACGGCGGTCAATCTACTCATATACCATTAAAGGTGAACCAAGCAGGGGTAATTCCGGTAATTTTCGCTTCATCGGTTTTGACGTTTCCCCTGACATTAGCCCAATTCATTCCCGCCGTTGATGTTATTAATCGTTGGCTAGGATATGGTACATTTGGTTATAATTTACTTTATGTGATTCTAGTGTTCTTTTTCACTTATTTCTATACTGCGGTTACATTCAATCCTGTTGAGGTTTCCACCAATATGAAGAAAAATGGTGGATACATCCCGGGTCTTCGTCCCGGAAAACCTACTGCGGATTTCTTGGATAAGATTTTATCTAGAATTACTTTGCCAGGGGCGGCTTTCTTGGCGATTATTGCTGTGTTGCCGTTTGTGGTAGCTGCAGTTACTAGGATCCCCTCTAACATTCTCCACTTTGGTGGAACTGGATTATTAATTATCGTTGGTGTTGCACTAGATACAATGCAGCAAATCGAAGCGCACTTGCTAATGAGACACTATGAGGGCTTCCTGAAATAGGAGGGAAAACACATGCGATTGGTGTTGCTGGGCTTACCAGGAGCGGGTAAAGGCACTCAAGGAGAATTAATTGCTCGGAAGTATGGTATACCTCATATTTCCACAGGTGCCATTATTCGCGAAGCAGTGGCCACAGGAATCGGCTACGGAAAAGAAGCCGATGCCTATCTCACCAAAGGAAATTTGATCCCAGATGATGTCGCGATTGAAATCGTCTATGATCGTTTGAATAAGCCTGATTGCCGCCGTGGATGGATTTTGGATGGTTTTCCGCGTACGGTTCATCAAGCACAAGCTTTAGATAAGAAATTGGCACAAGATGGTTCAGATGTGCAGATGGCTTTTGAAATACGTATTACAAAAAAGTCTGCAATTGAGCGGATTGCCAAAAGGCGCATGTGCCGCGATTGTGGTGCCATTTATCATCTAGAATTCCATCGCGCAAAAGGCAAAGGTGTTTGCGACCTTTGCGGCGGTGAACTTTTTAGAAGAGATGATGATACTGAAGAAACGGCCCGCAGACGTTTTTACGTCTACATGCAACAAACCCATCCTGTGATGCATTATTACGCGCAGGACGGTCGCCTCTACAGTGTAGATGGGATTAGAGCTATTGGCGATGTGTTCGTTGATGTTGATCACCATTTACAAAGATTAGTAGCCGAACAAAATGTAGGTGAGGCTCAATGATTATCCTAAAATCAAGGGATGAAATAGAGGCAATGCGAGCCGCTGGCAAAGTGGTGGCCCAGGCCCATGAATTAGTTCGAGAACTGGTTCAACCGGGGGTCACTACATGGGATTTAGATGTTGCAGTGGAAGAGTTTCTATTAAAACAAAACGCAACTCCCGCATTCAAAGGTTACCAGGGGTTTCCGGCTTCAATTTGCGCTTCCATTAATGAAGTGGTGGTCCACGGAATACCCAGTAAAGATGATGTCCTTGAAGAGGGTTCAATCATAAGTGTTGATATAGGGGCGTTTGTGGATGGTTTTTGTGGTGATAGTGCTTGGACTTATCCGGTTGGGAAAATAAGCCCTGAAATCCAAGATCTATTGACCACCACAGAAGAGGCTCTTTTTAAAGGTATCGAGCAGGCTCGAGTGGGTAATCGCCTTTCTGATATTTCCCACGCAGTGCAAAGACACGCAGAAGAGGGGGGTTATTCCGTTGTTCGAGACTTTGTCGGGCACGGAATTGGCCGCCAAATGCACGAAGCACCACAAATTCCTAATTTTGGTCCTCCAGGAAGGGGCCCGCGTTTAAAAGCGGGTATGGCTTTAGCCATTGAACCCATGGTTAACATGGGAAGTTACCATGTGGAGGTATTACCGGATAATTGGACTGTCAAAACACGGGATCGTAAATGGTCAGCCCATTTCGAACACACTGTTGCCATTATTGGCGAAGGGCCCGTGATTCTTACGACTTTGTAGGAGAGAGAATAATGGGACTTTGTAAAAAAGGACAATTAGTGACCTCAAGAAAGGGCAGAGATGCCGGTAAACAATATGTGGTGATCGGTTTCTATGATGAAAACCACGTACAAGTGGCTGATGGTTATGTGCGTAAAATTGAAAGACCTAAACGGAAAAATTTTAAGCATTTGATAATTCACCAAAAATGCCTAGAATCAAGCACATTTAACGACAAAGCCATACGTGAATTTATAGAACTGCATGGCACTGAGGAAAAAGTTTGAAAGGAGGGCTTGACAGATCATGGCCAAAGATGAAGCAATTGAAGTTGAAGGTACAGTTGTTGAACCATTGCCAAATGCAATGTTTCGTGTGGAGTTAGAAAATGGGCATTTAGTTTTAGCCCACATTTCCGGAAAGATGCGGATGAACTTTATTCGGATTCTACCCGGTGATAAGGTCACTGTAGAATTGTCCCCTTACGATTTAACGAGGGGAAGAATAACGTATCGGAAAAAATAGTAAAAGGTTTAAAAACTTTAAAACGGCTAAAGGGGGCGCTAAACAATGAAGGTGAGACCTTCTGTGAAGCCGATGTGTGAAAAATGCAAGATTATTCGGCGCAAAGGGCGCGTGATGGTAATCTGCGAAAATCCAAGGCATAAGCAAAAACAGGGATAGTGAAGAGGGGGTGTCTTAATGGCACGTATTGCAGGTGTAGATTTACCTCGCGATAAGCGAGTAGTAGTAGGATTGACGTACATTTACGGCATCGGTCGTAGTACTGCTGACAAAATTGTAGAGATCTGCGGAATTAGTCCAAATACGCGAGTACGCGATTTGACCGAAGAGCAAGCAAACCAAATCCGCGAGATTATCGAAAAGCAATTTCTAGTTGAAGGAGACCTTCGACGTGAAGTAAATATGAATATTAAGAGATTGCGGGACATCGGTTGCTACCGTGGTATACGTCACCGCCGCGGCCTTCCTGTTAGGGGACAACGTTCGAAGACTAATGCAAGAACACGCAAAGGTCCAAAACGTGTTGCCGGTAAGAGGAGATAGGTCGTATTGAAAGGAGGAAAACTAAATGGCTAGACCACGAGGTAGGGGCGGGCAACGCCCACGTCGTAGAGCGCGTAAAAATATACCGGTAGGAATCGCTCACATTCGTTCCACATTTAATAATACTATTGTGACCATTAGCGATCCACAAGGTAATGTAATTTCTTGGGCAAGTTCCGGTAACATGGGTTTCAAAGGTTCCCGGAAGGGCACCCCATTTGCTGCAGGTATGGCTGCAGAACAAGCAGCAACAGTTGCTTTGGATCATGGAGTAAGGGAAGTTAGTGTGTATGTTAAGGGACCGGGTGCAGGTAGAGAAGCGGCAATTCGCTCCTTACAAGCTGCCGGTATTGACGTAACAACAATCAAAGATGTTACTCCGATTCCGTATAATGGTTGTCGTCCACCAAAACGACGCAGAGTATAATTAGTTCGGCCCATGCGTTCGCAAAGGAGGGTGCAAGAACTATGATTGAAATTGAAAAGCCGAAAATTGACCAAATTGAATTAACCGACAGTTATGGTAAATTTGTTGTCGAACCGCTAGAAAGAGGTTACGGACTTACTTTAGGTAATAGTCTGCGCAGAATCCTACTTTCGTCATTGCCCGGAACAGCCGTAACGTCTGTCCATATCGATGGGGTTTTGCACGAATTTTCCACAATCGAGGGAGTTGTGGAGGATACGGTAGATATCGTATTAAACCTCAAAAAACTCCTAGTTAAGTTGCATACAGATGAACCGGTAACTATTAGGGTAGAGGCCAATCAAGAAGGCCCATTACTAGCCGGTCATATTACTACCGATCCTTCGGTGGAGATCCTGAATCCTGAATTGGTAATCGCCACTTTGCAAAAAGGCGGACAATTAAACATGGATATTACTGTGGCCAAGGGCAGAGGATACGTTAGTGCTGAGCGCAACAAGCAACCCGATCATCCTATAGGGTTGATTCCGGTTGATTCCATCTTTACACCGGTATCTAAGGTGGTTTATTCCGTGGAAGATACAAGGGTTGGGCAGATCACTGACTTTGACCGATTGGTTTTAGAAGTGTGGACCAATAAAACCATTGCTCCCGATAGTGCAGTTAGCTTAGCTGCAAAAGTTTTAATGGAGCATATCAAGCTGTTCATTGATTTAACCGAAAGCGTGGGCAGTGTGGAGATTATGGTGGAAAAAGAAGAAGAAAGCATTGACCGCCTAATGGAAATGACCGTTGAGGAACTAGATCTTTCCGTTCGTTCTTATAACTGTCTAAAACGTGCAGCCATCAACACCGTTGATGAATTGGTACGTAAAAGCGAAGAAGACATGATGAAGGTACGAAATTTAGGAAAGAAGTCTCTTGCTGAAATTAAAGAGAAACTCGACGAACTGGGACTTTCCTTGCGTAAGTCTGATGAATGAGGTAGGTGAGGAAGATGAAACTCAAGAAGTTAGGTAGAACTTCTGGCCATAGAAAGGCTTTGCTTCGAAATCAGGTGACTGATTTGGTTTTACATGGTCGGATAGAAACTACGATACCTAAAGCTAAAAGCATTAAACCATTGGCAGACAAAATGATCACCTTGGGCAAACGTGGGGATCTGGCTGCTCGGCGACAAGCCGCTGCCTTTTTGATGGATCCGGTTGCCGTACAAAAACTCTTTGACGATGTTGCTCCTAAATATGCTGAGCGCAACGGTGGATACACGAGAATTATTAAGACCGGTGTTCGTCGAGGCGATGCAGCACCGATGGCGATCATTGAATGGGTTTAACTAGAAAAACAAGGTCGCAGAGGAGTCTCCTCTGCGTTTTGTTTTCTAGAAAGATTAGGGGTGGTAAGTATGAAGGAAGCATTAATTCGTTTTAGTGATGTGAGCTTTAGTTATGTTCACGGAGATGATGAAGAAAAGTGGGCGGCGCTTGATCAGGTGAATTTGGAGATTTTTGAGCATGAGTTTGTGGCTGTTTTGGGTCACAATGGTTCTGGTAAATCCACCTTGGCTAAGCATGTAAATGCTCTTTTGTTACCCACCTCAGGTAAAGTTGTGGTCAATGGGTTAGATACCCTTGATCAAGAAAAGGTTTGGGAAATACGCCAACAAATTGGTATGGTATTTCAAAATCCCGATAATCAATTAGTGGCAACAACTGTTGAAGAGGACGTTGCCTTTGGACCTGAAAATCTCGGTATACCGACAAAAGAGATCCAAACAAGAGTTACGGAGTCGTTAAAGGCCGTGGACATGCTCGATTATAGAGTACATTCTCCACATCAGTTATCCGGTGGACAAAAACAAAGGGTGGCCATTGCAGGCACTATCGCCATGAGGCCTAAGTGTATTGTTTTGGATGAACCAACGGCCATGCTCGATCCGGAAGGTCGTCGCGAAGTAATGGAAACCATTCATCGTCTAAATAAAGACGAGGGAATCACCGTTTTGCATATAACTCATCATATGGATGAGGTAATTGGTGCTGATCGTGTCATCGTTATGGATCAAGGCAAGATGGTTTTACAGGGGACGCCTGAAGAAGTATTCAGTCAGGTGGAACTTTTACGCGAGCTTCATTTAGACGTGCCGCAAGTAACGGACTTAGCTGCACGTTTAATTAAGAAGGGGCTAAAGATACCAAAGGGAACACTTACTGTTAATGAAATGGTGATGCATTTATGTCCATCAAATTAGAAAACGTTTCTTATAGCTATCTCGAAGGAACTCCCATGTCGAAGGTGGCAATAAGAGACATTAACCTTGAAATCGAAGCGGGAGAATTTGTAGGTTTAATTGGTGCCACCGGATCGGGAAAATCAACTTTGGTTCAGCATTTTAACGGCTTACTTTTGCCCACGACCGGTAAGGTCTTTGTAGATGGGGTAGATCTTACAAAGAAGGAAACGCAATTAAGGGCAATTCGCCAGAAAGTGGGCATGGTGTTTCAATATCCTGAGCACCAATTGTTTGGAGAAACAATTTTAGAAGATGTGGGCTTTGGGCCCAGTAACGGTGGTCTTGATGAGGCTGACGTTTTGGAACGCGTTAAAGAAGCACTTTCTTATGTGGGACTCGATTATGAATCACTGCAAGATCGTTCAC
>JGI24499J29688_1014465_pt1 | contig 16096 bp, 31 predicted proteins | sample BioPla1RNA2_FD_29688 | JGI IMG/M metagenome (IMG submission 29688)
GATGCAAAAGGTTGCCCTGCACTCAATCCTATAAATAAATCTTAGCATTAAAAAATATTTTCAATCCCATTGCAAATATAGTTATATTGTTTATTTAGTGGATTGAGTGCGGGGGGAATTTTTGTTGAGAATGTCCGGTTAAAAATCGGGCGACTGGAATTGTCATGAATGGTCTAGACCATTCATATAAAAAAGCATCACAACACACCCGGAAGTGTGTATCGGCAATTCCATGTCGCATGTAAAAAAAGATGAAAGAGCATGCGATAGAAGGAGGGAATTAAATGTCAAAGGGTAATAAGCAAAAAATAAGAATTAGGTTGAAGGCTTATGATCACGAACTTTTAGATTCATCAGCTGAAAAAATAGTGGAAACAGCTAAAAGAACAGGTGCAAATGTTTCAGGGCCAGTACCACTACCAACTGAAAAAGAGGTAGTTACAATTCTTAGGGCAGTTCATAAGTATAAGGATGCTAGGGAGCAGTTTGAACAAAGAACACATAAAAGATTGATAGATATCCTTAATCCAAACCAAAAAACAGTAGATTCACTTATGAAACTGAACTTACCAGCTGGTGTGGATATCGAGATAAAGCTGTAGTTTCTTAGAAAGATTACCAATGGTAATCCGCTGTAAGATAATAGGAGGTGCAAATATGAAAAATATATTAGGAAAGAAAATAGGAATGACTCAAATATTCACAGAAGAAGGAAATGTTATTCCGGTAACAGTTATTGAGGCAGGTCCGTTAAAGATAATCCAAAAGAAAACCGAAGAAGTTGATGGCTACAATGCTATTCAAGTAGGGTTTGAAGATAAAAAAGAAAATAGAATCAACAAGCCATTAAAAGGGCATTTTGATAAATCGGGAGTAGAATACAAAAGATATATCAAAGAATTCCTAGTGGATAATTCAGAGGAGTTTGAAATCGGTCAAGAAATCAAAGTGGATATCTTTGAGCAAGGTGACAAGATTGACGTTTCAGGTATATCTAAAGGTAAAGGCACTCAAGGACCCATTAAAAGACATAATTACTCTAGAGGACCAGAAAGCCATGGTTCAAAATACCACCGAGGTGGAGGAGCTAGGGCAGCTGCAGCAGATCCAGGTAGAGTATTTAAGGGAACAAAAGGTGCTGGTAGAATGGGAAATGAAAAGGTTACAGTGCAAAACCTTGAGATAGTGAGGGTGGATGCAGACAGAAACCTATTGCTAGTTAAAGGTGCAGTGCCAGGACCAAAGGGCGGACTATTAACATTAAAAGAAACTGTTATAAAAAAATAACATAACGCTAGAAAGGAGGATATGACATGCCTAAAGTTAATGTTTACAATATGTCAGGTGAACAAACAGGAGAAATCGAGTTGGATGAAAATGTATTTGGCGTTGAGGTTAATCAACATGTACTCTATGAAGTAGTTAAAAACCAATTAGCCAATAGAAGACAAGGAACTCACTCTGCAAAGACAAGAGCTGAAGTAAGAGGTGGAGGAAGAAAACCTTGGAGACAAAAAGGTACAGGAAGAGCTCGTCAAGGAAGTATAAGAGCGCCTCATTGGGTTGGTGGTGGAGTTGCTTTTGCACCAAAGCCAAGGGATTATAGTTATAAGGTTCCTAAAAAGGTAAAAAGACTTGCGATGAAATCTGCTTTAAGCTCAAAAGTTTTAAATGGTGAGATAATTGTATTAGAAGAGCTAACAATGGAAGAGCCTAAGACTAAGGAAATGGCAAATCTATTAGCTAATATAAAATCTGGTAAGAAAGCTCTTATAGTTATGGATGATAAAAATATCAATGTGATTAAATCAGCTAATAACATTCCTAATGTTCAGACTACATTTATAAATACATTGAATGTTTATGATATATTAAACTCTGATACCTTTATCATAACCAAGGAGGGCATAAGAAAAGTGGAGGAGGTGTTTGCATAATGCGTATTCCACATGATTTAATCATCAAACCTATAATCACAGAAGAAAGTATGAATGATATGGCCTTTGGAAAGTATACTTTTAAGGTAGATAGAAGGGCTAATAAATCGGAAATCAAAAAAGCGGTAGAGAGTATATTTGATGTTAAAGTTGAAAAGGTAAATACTATGAATATGCTAGGAAAAGAAAAGAGAATGGGTGTCCATATAGGGAGAAGACCAAATTGGAAAAAAGCTATAGTAACTTTAACTGAAGATTCAAATAGCATAGAATTCTTTGAAGGTATGTAGTGGAAGTTTCATAAGAAGGAGGGAAAATAATGAGTATTAAAAAGTACAAAGCAACTTCCCCAGCAGTGCGTCAAATGACTGTTTCCAAATTTGAAGAGATAACTAAGACAGAGCCTGAAAAATCATTGGTTGTTAGTTTAAATAGAACAGGTGGAAGAAACGCTCAAGGGAAAATTACATCGCGCCATAGAGGTGGCGGTGCAAAGAGAAAATACAGGATCATTGATTTTAAAAGAGATAAAGACGGAGTACCAGGAAAAGTTGCATCTATAGAATATGATCCCAATAGAACTGCTAATATTGCACTTATTCATTATGTAGATGGTGAAAAAAGATATATTCTTGCACCAAATAAATTAAAAGTAGGCGATCTAATTGAATCAGGAGTAGATGCTGATATTAAGGTTGGGAATTGCTTACCACTTAAAAATATTCCTGTAGGTACTACTGTTCATAACGTTGAACTTAAACCAGGAAAGGGTGGCCAAATGGTTAGAACAGCAGGTGCTGAAGCTCAGGTGATGGCTAAGGAAGGAAGATATGCTCAACTTAGATTACCATCAGGTGAATTTAGACTTGTTTTATTAGAATGTCGTGCAACTATAGGCCAAGTAGGGAATATTGAACATGAAAATCTTACAGTAGGAAAAGCAGGGAAAAGTAGACATAAGGGTATTAGACCTGCTGTTAGAGGTAGTGCAATGAACCCAGTGGACCATCCACATGGTGGAGGAGAAGGAAGAACACCAATAGGTATGCCATCACCATTATCTCCATGGGGCAAACCTACATTAGGGTATAAGACTAGAGCTAAGAATAAGAAGTCTAATCGATATATAGTAAGGAGAAGAAAGAAATAGATAATACTGTTATCTGGAAGGAGGAAGAATAATGGGTAGATCTCTTAAAAAAGGTCCATTTTGTGATGACCATCTTCTTAAAAAGGTAGAAGCGTTGAATGAGAAGAATGATAAAAAAGTTATAAAAACTTGGTCACGTCGCTCCACCATATTTCCGCAAATGGTTGGTCATACTATAGCAGTTCACGATGGAAGGAAGCATGTACCAATATATATTACTGAGGATATGGTAGGTCATAAACTTGGTGAATTTGTACCCACTAGGTCATTTAGGGGACATGGTGATAAAACGGAAAAATCAACTGCGTTGAAATAGAGGATGAAGGAGGGAAATAGGATGGAAGCTAAAGCTATAGCAAAATATGTGCGAATTTCACCCTTGAAAGTAAACTTTATATGCGATGAAATCAGGGGAAAACAAGTAGATGAAGCTTTAACAATCCTTAGATTCACACCTAAAAAAGGTGCAAAGGAGCTTGAAAAGGTGTTGAATTCAGCTATTGCTAATGCTGAAAACAACTTTAATCTTGATAGAGATAGTTTATATGTAACGGAAGCATATGCCAATGATGGGCCTCAGCTTAAAAGATGGAGACCGAGAGCTAGGGGAATGGCTTATCCGATATTGAAAAGAACTAGTCATATAGGAGTCGTAGTTAAAGAACGAGATTAGAAAAGGAGGGATAGTTAATGGGCCAAAAAGTTAATCCACATGGCTTAAGAGTTGGAATAATAAAAGATTGGGATTCAAAATGGTACACTGACAAAGAAAACTTTAGTGACTATTTAGTAGAAGATTACGAAATCCGAGAGTATGTTAAAGAGAAATTATTTATAGCTGGGATTTCTAAAATAGAGATAGAAAGAGCTGCTAATAGAATAAAGCTATCAATTCACACTGCTAAACCAGGCATGGTTATAGGTAGAGGTGGGTCTGGTGTAGAAGCATTAAGAAAAGAACTAGAAAAGATAACTGGCAAAAATATAATAGTAAATGTAGAAGAAGTAAAGGTGATGGAATTAGATGCTCAATTAGTGGCAGAGAATATTGCATCACAACTTGAAAGAAGAATTTCATTTAGAAGAGCAATGAAGCAATCGATCCAAAGGACTATGAGATCAGGTGCTAAAGGTATCAAAACATCTGTATCAGGTAGACTTGGAGGAGCAGATATGGCTAGAACAGAGGGCTATAGCGAGGGAACAATACCCCTTCAAACCCTGAGAGCGGATATAGATTATGGATTTGCTGAAGCGGATACTACCTACGGAAAGCTAGGAGTTAAGGTTTGGATATATAAAGGAGAAATACTTCCTACTAAGAAGGTAGAAGATGATGATAGCAAAACAGATAAAAAGAATCCAAGAGGGTAGTTAATAAATAGCCATAGGAAGGAGGAAGACAAAATGTTAATGCCTAAAAGAGTAAAATATCGTAGAGTTCATAGAGGAAGAATGAAAGGTAATGCAACTAGAGGAAACAAGATCACTTATGGTGAATATGGATTGCAAGCTATTGAACCTGCATGGATAACATCCAATCAAATAGAAGCAGCTAGACGGGCTATGACAAGATATGTTAAAAGAGGCGGTAATATTTGGATTAAGGTATTTCCTGATAAGCCGATTACTGAAAAACCAGCTGAAACTCGTATGGGTTCCGGTAAGGGATCACCTGAATATTGGGTGGCTGTTGTAAAACCAGGAAGAATTATGTTTGAAATGGGTGGAGTGTCCGAAGAAATAGCTAGAGAAGCCATGAGATTGGCAGCACATAAATTACCTATAAAAACTAAGTTTGTTGCGCGTGATGATGTGCAAGAAAAGGGTGGTGAAGCTGATGAAAGCTAAAGAAATTCGCCAAATGACAGATAAGGAATTGAATACACAGTTAATGGATTTGAAAGGTGAATTATTCAACTTAAGGTTTCAATTGGCTACAGGTCAATTAGATAACCCTATGAGAATAAAGGTAGTTAGAAAAGATATTGCTCGTGTAAAGACCATTATTAGGGAACGAGAACTAGGTATAGGAAAGGAGGTTTAACCTTATATGGATAGGGGAAACCGTAAAACAAGAATAGGTCGTGTTGTAAGCGATAAAATGGATAAAACGATAGTAGTTGCAGTTGAAACGTTTGTAAAGCATCCTTTATATAAAAAGCAAATTAGGAAAACTACAAAACTTAAAGCTCATGATGAGAATAATCAATGTAAAATAGGTGATGAAGTAAAAATAATGGAAACAAGACCATTGAGCAAGGATAAATGCTGGAGACTTGTGAGTGTAATCAAAAAGGCAAAATAGTTCTTATACCGGGAAGGGAGGTATTTTAATGATTCAAACTGAGAGCCGACTAAAAGTTGCTGACAATTCAGGTGCAAGAGAGCTGATGGTTATTAGGGTATTGGGCGGTACTAATAAAAAATACGCTAATATTGGAGATGTAGTTGTTTGCTCTGTTAAATCTGCAACACCTGGAGGAGTTGTTAAAAAAGGCGAAATAGTAAAAGCTGTAGTTGTAAGAACGAAACATGGTGTAAGAAGGAATGATGGATCCTATATTAAATTTGATGACAATGCAGCTGTTATCATTAAGGATGATAATAATCCAGAAGGAACACGTATATTCGGACCTGTTACTAGAGAACTGAGACAGGGAAACTTTATGAGAATAATATCCTTAGCACCGGAAGTATTATAATAGGAGGTGTAAAGCATGCATGTGAAAAATGGCGATACTGTAATAGTTATTTCTGGAAAAGACAAAGGTAAAAAAGGAAAAGTATTAAAAGTAAATCCTAAAGAAAACAAAGTAATTGTTGAAGGAATAAACATGCTTACAAAGCATATGAAGGCACAAGGACCAGGACAAGAAGGCGGAATTATAAGTCAGGAAGGAGCCATTAATGCTTCAAAAGTCATGTATTATTGTGAAAAAGACGAAACAGGAGTTAGAGTTGGAAGTAAATTCTTAGAAGATGGTTCAAAGGTTAGAGTATGCAAAAAATGTGGGGAAGTACTAGATAAATAATCTGTTAACGAGAGGAGGTAATAGGAATGACTTCCAGATTGAAAGAAAAATACCAAAATGAAGTTGTACCAGCTTTAATGGAAAGGTTTCAATATAAGAATGTTATGGAAGTTCCCAAGTTGGATAAAATTGTAATAAACATGGGCGTAGGAGAAGCAAAAGATAACCCAAAGGCATTAGAATCTGCTGTTAACGAGTTAGAGCTCATTACAGGTCAGAAAGCAATTGTTACTAAAGCAAAGAAATCAATCGCAAATTTCAAACTTCGTGAAGGAATGAAAGTAGGTACCAAGACAACCTTAAGAGGGGAAAAAATGTACGATTTTTTAGATAAATTAATGAACATTTCACTACCAAGGGTTCGAGACTTTAGAGGGTTGAAAACTTCATCCTTTGACGGGAGAGGTAACTATGCACTAGGTATAAAAGAACAGTTGATATTCCCTGAAATTGACTATGATATGGTTGAAAACATAAGGGGATTAGATATAGTTATAGTTACAACTGCCGAAACAGATGAAGAAGCAAAGGTGTTTTTAGAGTTTATGGGTATGCCCTTTAAAAAGTAGAGAAGGAGGGAGAATGTTTTGGCAAAAAAATCTATGATTGCTAAACAAAAACGAAAAGCAAAATTTAGTACTAGAGAGTATAATAGATGCAAAATATGCGGAAGACCTCATGGATATTTAAGGAAATATGGTATATGCCGTATTTGTTTTAGGGAATTAGCACATAAAGGTCAAATTCCTGGAGTTAGAAAAGCCAGTTGGTAGTACTAAGGTTATGAAAGGAGGTAGCTAGTCATGATGACAGACCCAATTGCAGATATGTTAACAAGGATAAGGAATGGAAATAATGCAAAACATGATACTGTGGATATTCCTGCCTCAAATATAAAGAAAGAAATAGCCCAAATTTTATTAGATGAGGGATTCATAAAAGGCTTCGATGTAATTGAGGATGGAAAACAAGGGATTATTAGAATTGAATTAAAATATGGTCAATATAACGAAAAAGTAATAAGTGGAATAAAGAAAATATCTAAACCAGGATTAAGGGTTTACGTAAAAAGTGATGAAGTTCCAAGGGTATTAGGTGGACTTGGAATAGCAATTCTTTCTACATCGAAGGGTATAAAAACGGATAAAGATGCAAGAAAAGAAGGTATAGGTGGAGAAGTTGTTTGTTATGTATGGTAATATCAAATAGCTGACATTATTAGGACAGGAGGTGCAATTATGTCAAGAATAGGACTGAAACCAATAGAAATCCCAACCGGAGTTGAAGTTAAAATAAATGATAAGAATTATGTAGAGGTAAAAGGACCAAAAGGTACTATTGGAGAACAATTAAGCTCTGATATGGGAATTAAAATAGAAGAAAATCAAATTATTGTTAGCCGTCCAACGGAAAACAAAAGACATAAATCATTGCATGGTTTAACAAGAACATTGATTGCAAATATGATAGAAGGAGTAATCAATGGTTACTCTAAAACCTTAGAAATTCAAGGCACTGGATATAGAGCTCAAAAGCAAGGGAAAAAACTAGTTCTCAATCTAGGATATTCTCATCCAATAGAATTGGAAGATCCAGAAGGAATAGAGGTAGAAGTGCCAAAGGCAAATCAAATTATTGTTAAAGGCATGAATAAACAGCAGGTAGGTAATTATGCAGCAGTAATTAGAGACTTTAGAAAACCAGAACCTTACAAAGGAAAAGGAGTTAGATACTCTGATGAGGTTGTAAGGCGTAAAGTTGGTAAGACTGGTAAGTAGAAGGGAGTGAAGAAGTTTGCTAAAAAGATTCGAAAGAAATGAAAAAAGAATGGAAAGACACAGAAGGGCTAGACAAAAAATTCATGGAACTCCTGAAAGACCAAGATTGAATGTATATAGAAGCAATAATCATATATATGCCCAGATCATCGATGATACAACAGGTCAAACATTAGTTTCAGCTTCAACCCTAGACAAGGAATTAGCGGAAAAACTATCCTCAACTCATAACAAGGAAGCATCAAAACTTGTTGGTCAATTAGTTGGAAAAAGGGCCATTGAGAAAGAAATCACTGAAGTGGTATTTGATAGAGGCGGATATATCTATCACGGGAGGATAAAAGAACTTGCAGAAGGGGCCCGTGAAGCCGGACTTAAATTTTAAGCAAAGGAGGGAAATAGATGGAACGTTCATATGTGGATCCAAAGGATTTGGATTTAAAAGAAAGAGTTGTTAGTATTAATCGTGTAGCCAAGGTAGTAAAAGGTGGTAGAAACTTTAGATTTAGTGCTCTTGTAGTAGTTGGAGACGAAAATGGTCATGTTGGTATAGGTATGTCAAAGGCTCTTGAAGTTCCGGAAGCTATTAGAAAAGCTATTCAAGATGCTAAGAAGCATATTATAAAAGTTCCAATTGTTGAAACTACGATACCACATGAAATAATTGGTGAATTTGGAGCAGGCAGAGTACTGCTTAAACCATCTAAGGAAGGTACTGGAGTTATTGCAGGTGGACCTGTGCGTGCTGTATGTGAGTTAGCAGGCATTAGAGATATAAGGACTAAATCATTAGGATCAAATAATCCAAGAAATGTAGTAAATGCAACAATGGAAGCTTTGATGAATCTAAAGAGAGTTGAAGATGTTGCTAAATTAAGAGGAAAAACTATAGATGAAATATTAGGTTAGGAGGGGAGTGCAGTGGCTAAAATCAAGATAAAATTGAAAAAAAGTGTTATTGGGAAAGAAGAAAAACACAAAAAAACAATTGAAGCTCTTGGACTAAAAAAGATTGGCCAAGTAGTAGAAAAAGAAGATACCCCTCAAATCAGAGGTATGATAGCTCTAGTAGACTACATGGTTGAAGTAATAGAATAATTGTTAGAGGAGGTGTACCTATGAAACTAAACGAGTTAAGACCAAACGCTGGAGGAGAAACTAGAAAGCGCAAAAGAGTTGGTAGGGGTACTAGTTCTGGACATGGAAAAACTTCTGGAAGAGGTCATGATGGACAGAAAGCCAGATCTGGTGGAGGTGTAAGACCTGGTTTTGAAGGTGGCCAGATGCCATTGATAAGAAGAATACCAAAACGTGGATTTACAAACATATTTGCTAAAGAATATGCTATTATAAATGTGGAAGACTTAAATAGATTTGAAGACAATACTGTAATCACTCCAGAACTTTTAATTGCTGAAGGTGTAATTAAAAGGGGAAGAATTAAAGACGGTATAAAGGTATTGGGAGATGGAGATGTAAGCAAAAAACTTACTGTAAAAGCTCATAAATTTAGCAAAACAGCTGCTGAAAAAATCGAAGCTGCAGGAGGAAAGGTAGAGGTGATATAGATGTTTTCAACTTTGAAAAATGCCTGGAAGATACCAGATATTAGAAAAAGAATCATCTTTACCATGTTAATGCTACTAGTGATTAGACTAGGATCTAGCATTCCAGTGCCATATATGAATAAGGAAATTATAAAGGAGATATTTCAGGCGACTCAGGGAGGAGTCTTGGAATTCCTTGATCTGATGGCGGGAGGAACCTTTAGCAACTTTACTATATTTGCTCTAAATATATATCCATATATTACGGCTTCTATTATTATTCAACTTCTTACTATAGCTATTCCAAGATTAGAGGAAATAGCTAAGGATGGAGAAGAAGGCCGAAAGAAAATGGCTCAATGGACCAAATATGGGGCATTAATACTAGCAGGAATACAGGCTATAATAATGACGAGAGGGTTCTTTCAGCAAGCGGTGATAGCAAAAGGCTTTTTACAAAATACTATAATTGTAGTATCCTTGATAGCCGGTACATCATTTTTAATCTGGATAGGGGATCTTATTTCAGATAAGGGTATTGGTAATGGTATTTCCCTTATTATATTTGTTGGAATCATATCTAGGATTCCTTCGGACATCATAAATTCTATAAACCTAGTAAGGGTTGGAGAATTAAGTATAATAAAAATGATTATATTTTTAATTGTAGCGTTTATAATAATTGCAGTTGTAGTAGCTCTGCAAGAAGGTGAAAGAAGAGTACCAGTACAATATGCAAAAAGAGTTGTAGGCAGAAAGATGTATGGTGGGCAAAGTACTCATATACCATTGAAGGTATCTATGGCAGGAGTTATTCCTGTAATATTCTCAACTTCATTATTAGCTTTCCCCCAAACAATAGCTTACTTTATTAAAGGAGGATCCTCAGAATGGATAACTAAATATTTAACCGTTCAAGGAAGTGTGGGGATATGGATATATTCAATCCTTAATGTACTCTTAATTATATTTTTCACATACTTTTATACGACTATTCAATTTAATCCAATTGAATACTCTAAGAACTTGCAACAATATGGTGGTTTTATTCCCGGAATTAGACCTGGTAGACCAACTTCAGATTATTTAAATAGAGTTATATCGAGAATAACCTTTGTAGGGGCTATTTCCCTTGCGTTAATAGCTTCTATGCCAATTATTTTATCTCATGTATTTAGATTGAACGTTAATTTTGGAGGAACAGCTATAATAATTGTAGTTGGGGTAGCTCTAGAAACTGTAAAGCAGATCGAATCACAAATGCTAATGAGACATTATAAAGGGTTCTTGAAATAAAACAATATGCTCTACTAAAGCTTTGAATTCATTCGAAGGTATCAATATGAGTTTATTCTTTATAAAAGTAGCCTCGAGTTTATTTGAAGATATCCATAGGAGATGATAATATTGAGATTAATATTACTTGGGCCTCCTGGTGCAGGCAAGGGCACTCAAGCATCAGTAATAATAAAGGAATACAATATACCTCATATATCAACGGGAGATATATTTAGGGCTAATATAAAAGAAGGAACGGAGCTAGGCAAGAAAGCGAAAGAGTATATGGACAAAGGCTTATTAGTTCCTGATGAGCTTGTAGTGTCCATTGTAAAAGATAGACTTACAGAGGATGATTGTAAGGAAGGATTTTTACTAGATGGTTTTCCAAGAACTGTAAATCAAGGAGAAGCATTGGATGAAGAGCTAAAGCAAATGTCTTTAGAATTAGATAAGGTAATAAATATAAATGTAGAAAAAGAAGTGTTAATCCAAAGAGCTATAGGAAGAAGGATTTGCAGAGATTGTGGAGCTACTTATCATGTTAAGTTCAACCCTCCTAAAAAAGAGGGTATATGCGATGTTTGTGGAGGAGAATTGTTTCAAAGAGATGATGATAAGGTAGAAACCGTAAAAAAAAGAATAAAAGTCTATCATGAACAAACTGAACCTTTAATTGATTATTATACTAAAAAAGGGTTAATATTAAATGTAGACGGGACTAAGCCAATAGATGCAATCTTTGAAGAAATATCAGAAGCTTTACAAGGATAAATTAAGAGAAAGGCCAAAGCCTTTCTCCAGTTGATTGTTAAGGATATAGTAAATATACCAGTAAAGAGGTGAACTTATGGATTCAACTAGTGATATAACGGTTGGACAGGTGGTTAAATCAAGAGCTGGTAGAGATAAAGGTAATATTTTTCTAGTGTTAAGTATAGTTGATGAGGAACATGTTTTAATTGTAGATGGGGATTTAAGAAAACTGGATAAACCTAAGAAAAAAAAGGTAAAACATCTGACAATATATAATACAATGTTGCCAGAATTAAAATATAAATTAGATAACAATATAAAAATTAATAATGCTTATATTAGGAAATTGCTAGAACCTTTCAACAAAAACTTTTAAAACTGTTTATATAGGAGGTTCGATAATTAAATGTCTAAAAAGGATGTTATTGAAGTAGAAGGTACGGTTATAGATTCTTTACCAAATGCAATATTCAAGGTAAAGTTAGAAAATGGCCATGAGATATTGGCTCATATTTCTGGGAAGTTAAGGATGAATTATATTAGAATACTTACCGGAGATAAAGTAACAGTTGAATTATCACCTTATGATTTGACTAGAGGTAGAATAACCTGGCGAAATAAGTAGCATAGGAGGGATTTAAATGAAAGTAAGACCATCAGTAAAAAAGATATGTGAAAAATGTAAGGTTATTAAAAGAAAAGGAAGAGTAATGGTAATTTGTGAAAATCCTAGACATAAACAAAAGCAAGGTTGATGCAAGCTTTTAGTTTTATGTAATATAGAATGAGTCTACTTGTTTATATTGATGGATATAACTAGGAGGTGTAAATAATAATGGCTAGAATTGCAGGCGTTGATTTGCCAAGAGATAAAAGAATAGAAGTTGGTCTAACCTATATTTATGGGATAGGTAGATCCAGATCTAACGAGATATTAAAAGAAGCAGGTGTAGATCCAAATACTAGAGTAAAGGATCTGACTGAAGCTGAAGTTAACACAATAAGAAATATAATAAACAATTATAATGTTGAAGGTGATTTAAGAAGAGATATTGCCTTGAACTTAAAAAGATTAAGAGAAATTAATTGTTATAGAGGAATAAGACATAGAAGGGGACTTCCAGCAAGAGGACAAAGAACAAAGACAAATGCAAGAACCAAGAAGGGTCCCAAGAGAGTTGCAGGTAAAAAGTAGATAAAGGAGGGAATATAATTGGCAGCTAAAAAAGCTAGAGCTACTCGTGTTAGAAGAAGAGAGCGTAAAAATGTAGAGAGAGGTCAAGCCCATATCTCATCAACATTTAATAATACAATGGTTACTTTAACAGACTTACAAGGAAATGTATTATCATGGGCAAGTGCTGGACAGCTAGGATTTAGAGGTTCAAGAAAATCCACTCCTTTTGCGGCACAACAAGCTGCAGAAGAAGCGGCAAAAAAAGCTATGGAACATGGATTAAAGAGTGTTGAGGTATATGTTAAGGGACCAGGCTCAGGTAGAGAAGCAGCAATAAGGTCTCTTCAAGCAACAGGATTAGAAGTAAACCTTATAAAGGATGTTACTCCTATTCCACACAATGGATGTAGACCACCAAAGCGTAGAAGAGTTTAATATATAGGAGGTGTAGAGATATGGCAAGATATACAGGGCCAGTATGTAGATTATGTCGTAGGGAAGGACAAAAGTTATATTTAAAAGGAGACAAATGTTATACAGATAAATGCCCAGTTTCAAAGAGAAATTTCCCACCAGGACAACATGGACAATCGAGAAAAAAGGTAACAGAATATGGGTTACAGTTAAGAGAAAAACAAAAAGTTCGTAGATTTTATGGGATACAGGAATCTCAAATGAGAAAGTATTTTGGTATGGCAGATAGAATGCAAGGTATTACAGGGGAGAACCTATTGAAGTTATTAGAGTTAAGATTAGACAATGTAATATATAGAATGGGATTTGCATCTTCAAGGGCTGAAGCAAGGCAATTAGTGACTCATGGACATTTCTTAGTCAATGGAAGCAAAATGGATATTCCATCATCTATTTTGAAAGTTGGGGACGTTATTGAAGTAAAAGGTAGAAGCAAAAATAGTCCTAAATTTAAAGAAGCTGTAGAAAATCATAAAGGAAGTACAGTTGGATGGTTAGATGTAACTGTTGAAGAAATGAAGGGTAGGATCGTAACTGAACCAACTAGAGAAGACATTGATATTCCAATAGAGGAACACTTGATTGTTGAGTTGTATTCTAAATAATAATATCTATAATAGAATCAGTTACCCTCGTCCTTTGGTAATAAAATATATAAGGAGGGTTAATGTTAATGATAGAAATTGAAAAACCGAGAATAGAGATTATTGAAGTCAATGAAGATAACACTTATGGGAAATTTGTTGTGGAGCCTCTTGAAAGAGGGTATGGCACCACTATAGGAAATAGCTTAAGACGAGTATTGCTCTCGTCGTTACCGGGAGCCGCCATATCCTCCATAAAAATTCAAGGAGTTTTACATGAGTTTTCAACAGTACCAGGTGTATTGGAAGATGTTCCTGAGATAATATTGAATATAAAGGATATAGCGGCTAAACTATATTCGGATGAACCGGTAACTCTAAGGTTGGAAGTAGATGGTCCACAAGTAGTAACAGCTGGTGATATTATCACAGGACCAGATGTTGAAATCCTCAATAAGGACCAATATATAGCTACTGTTAATGAAGATGGAAGATTAGATATGGAACTAGAAATGATAAAGGGCAGAGGCTATAGTACTGCTGAAAGGAATAAAAGAGAGAATCAATCAGTGGGAGCGATTCCCATAGATTCATCATTTACTCCTGTAAACAAGGTCAACTTTACAGTTGAAGACACTAGGGTAGGTCAAATAACGGATTATGATAAATTAACATTGGAAGTATGGACAAATGGTACTATAAAACCTGAGGAAGCAACTTCCCTAGGAGCAAAAATACTTACTGAGCATTTAAATTTATTTATTGGATTAACGGATCATGTAAGTGATGTTGAAATAATGGTAGAAAAAGAGGAAGATCAAAAAGAAAAAGTACTAGAAATGACTGTAGAAGAATTAGATCTCTCAGTAAGAAGTTATAACTGTTTAAAGACAGCTGGAATAAATACGGTAGATGAATTAATTCAAAGAACCGAAGAAGATATGATGAAGGTGAGAAACCTAGGTAAAAAATCTCTGGCAGAGGTTAAAGGTAAGCTTGCTGAACTAGATTTATCCTTGAGAAAAATTGATGAATAGCAAGGCATGAAGGAGGGATATACATGGCTACATTAAGAAAACTTGGTCGCCGCACAGATCATAGAAAGGCAATGCTAAGGAATCAGGTAACTAGTCTATTAAGATATGGTAAAATAGAAACGACTCTTACTAGGGCAAAAGAAACACAAAGAATGGCTGAAAAGATGATTACCCTTGGCAAAAGAGGAGACTTACATGCCAGAAGGCAGGTTTTAGCATATATATATGATGAAGATGTTGTAACTAAATTATTTGATGAAATAGCACCTAATTATTCCGAAAGAAATGGCGGATATACTAGAGTAATGAAACTGGGTCCTCGCAGAGGCGATGGGGCAGAGATAGCTATTTTGGAATTAGTATAATTGGTGGGGGATTAAGTTTTTAACTTAGTCCCTTTTATAATTGATTAAGTCTTACTTATTATCCCTGACATAATTAGTAATTAAATGAGCTTATTCAATTGAATTGAACCCAGTGCTATGTTATATTAGATTATGTAAATAATTTAAAGTTAGGGGATTAAAATGGAAAACTATATGATAAATATGCAAAATGTAACTTATGAATATACATCTATAGGAGAAGAAGAGCAGTTAATAGCAGTAAAAAATGTGGATATTACCGTTAAAAGAGGAGAACATTTAGTAATACTTGGACATAATGGTTCTGGTAAATCCACATTAGCCAAATTGATGAATGGTTTATTATTGCCTACTGAAGGAGATGTATATGTCAACAATATGAACACAAAGGATATAGAAAAGATTTGGGATATAAGGCAAACGGCAGGTATGGTTTTTCAAAATCCAGATAATCAAATGGTAGCAACTATTGTAGAAGAGGATGTAGCCTTTGGACCAGAAAATCAAGGTATCCCTCCTTTAGAAATTAGAAAAAGAGTAGATGAAGCATTAAAAATAGTAGAAATGGAAGACTATAAGAAACATGCACCACATCTATTGTCAGGTGGACAGAAACAAAGAGTTGCAATAGCGGGGATTTTAGCTATGAAGCCAGATTGTATTATACTTGATGAACCTACAGCTATGCTAGATCCAACGGGAAGAAGAGAAATAATAAGTACTATAAAAAAGTTAAACAAGACTGAGAACAAGACTATAATTCATATAACCCACTATATGGACGAAGCCGTAGAAGCAGACAGGGTACTCGTAATGGAGCAAGGAGAAATTGTTATGGAAGGTACCCCTAGGGAAATCTTCAGCCAAGTAGAAAAGATTAAACTACTTGGTTTGGACGTACCACAAGTGACTGAATTAGCTTATGAATTAAAAAAAGAAGGAATAGATGTACCTCAGAATATATTAACTGTAGAGGAG
>JGI24499J29688_1025634_pt1 | contig 15511 bp, 25 predicted proteins | sample BioPla1RNA2_FD_29688 | JGI IMG/M metagenome (IMG submission 29688)
GATTATCGGCAAGCTGATTCCGGCCGGGACCGGTATGTCTCGTTACCGTTATATTAAGGTTCACAGTAAAGAGGAACCAGCAAAGGCAGAGGAGACCGTAGATGGTGAGGTGCCGGAAGAAAGCTTGAAGGTGGATGATGAACAATCTACCACTGAAATAGCAGCATCACCTTAAGTATAAAGCAGGAGGCAGTAATCCCTTGTTACTAATTAATTGGTCCATTAACGATTAATAGTTGACAGGGTTCTGGTTAGGGTGTTAAAATCAACACTGTGGTTTTTTATTAACTGCCTCAACTGCTCCCTTTTCACCGATGCATTAAGGAGGGGTGAGGAGAGGAATGCAAAGGCTGCTCAATGCCAGCAAAAAAACTGTAGGTACCAAGCAGACGCAAAAATATATGGAAAATGGGCAGGTGCAAGTTGTTTATATAGCAGAAGATGCTGAACGGTGTATTACATCACCCTTGCTGCGTATTTGTGAGGAAAAGGGTTTTGAGATAGTTTATGTAGATTCAATGAAGGAGTTGGGGAAGGCTTGTGGCATCAAGGTCGGAGCAGCAACTGCTGCGATTTTGAAATAAACCAGCAAAAGCCCCGGTTCCCATTTAATTTTTGGCAATCAGGAAAAAGGAGGTGCTAAATTTGCCAACACTTAATCAGATGCTTCGTAAGAAACGCAAGGTAGCAACAAAAAAATCAGATGCCCCAGCTTTAAAGAATTCTCCTCAAAAGCGTGGTGTTTGTACCAGGGTTTATACAACAACCCCTAAAAAGCCTAACTCTGCACTACGGAAAGTAGCCAGGGTACGCCTGACTAACGGGATGGAAGTCTCGGCTTATATACCCGGGATCGGGCATAACCTGCAGGAACACTCGGTGGTGCTTGTGCGGGGTGGCCGTGTAAAAGATCTTCCTGGTGTACGATATCATGTGGTTAGGGGAGCTCTAGATGCCGCGGGTGTCCAGGGGAGAAGCCGTGGGCGTTCTAAATATGGTGCAAAGAAACCCAGAACAACAAAAGCCTAAGGGTTTGGAAGGGAGGTTGACATACAAGTGCCACGACGTTCTGCTATTGGTAAATTAGGGTTAATGCCGGACCCTGTTTACGGCAGTCAGGTTTTCACCAGACTGGTAAACCAGATTATGTGGGACGGCAAGAAGAGTCGTGCCGAAGAGATTTGTTATGGGGCGTTCGATATGATCAGAGAAAAAACGAAAAAAGACCCCATGGAAGTTTTTGAACAGGCCCTGAAAAACGTTATGCCGGTGCTGGAAGTTAGGGCAAGACGAGTGGGGGGCGCCAATTATCAGGTACCTATTGAGGTGCGTCCTGAACGCCGCTTGACACTCGCCATCAGATGGCTGGTGAGTTATGCTAGGGCAAGATCCGGTAAGAGTATGCAGGAGAAGCTGGCTGGAGAAATCATGGATGCCTCTAATAACACTGGGGCAACAGTGAAGAAGAAAGAAGATACTCATAGAATGGCAGAGGCCAATAAGGCTTTTGCTCACTACCGATGGTAGTCTTGCAAATAAAATTTTAACGGAAAGGAGGGATGTGTGCATGGGACGTGAGGTTCCTTTTGAAAAAATACGTAATATCGGTATAATGGCGCATATAGACGCGGGAAAGACTACGACAACAGAGCGCATCCTCTTTTATTCAGGAAGGGTTTATAGAATAGGGGAAGTGGATGATGGTGCTGCAACTATGGACTGGATGGTCCAGGAGCAAGAGCGGGGCATAACTATTATGTCTGCGGCGACTACATGTCAGTGGCATGATTTTATTATTAACATTATTGATACGCCCGGCCACGTGGACTTTACTGCAGAGGTAGAACGCTCTCTGCGGGTACTCGATGGGGCTGTCACCGTCTTCGATGCGGTTGCCGGGGTAGAGTCCCAGTCGGAAACTGTCTGGAGACAGGCTGACAATTACCGGATTCCTCGTCTGGCCTACCTGAACAAGATGGACCGGGTAGGGGCTGACTTCCACCGGGCAGTGGCTATGATCCGGAAGCGTTTGCAGGCTAATGCAGTGCCTGTGCAGCTTCCAATTGGAAGTGAGAATTCCTTTAGGGGTATCATCGATCTTGTTAAAGATACAGCAATTATCTACGAAGATGAGCTAGGTATGGATTTCAAAGAAATACCTGTGCCTGAGGAATTGGTCAATGAAAAACGTTTTTACCGGGAACATCTCCTGGAAGCTCTAGCAGAATTCGATGATCAACTGCTGACTGACTACCTGGAAGGGGAAAAAATCACCGACAGCCAAATCAAGGCTGCTATTCGAAAAGGTACTTTAGCATGTAGATTTATACCGGTTCTGTGTGGAAGTTCCTCTCATAATAAGGGGGTTCAGCCACTGCTGGATGCAATAACGGATTATATGCCATCTCCGCTGGATGTGCCTCCTGTGGAAGGCAAACACCCAGAGACCGAGGATGTGATTTACAGGAAGGTGGATGATAAAGAACCCCTTGCTGCTCTGGCCTTTAAGGTCCAGACGGACAATTATGTAGGGAAACTGGTATTCTTGCGCATTTATTCAGGGTCACTGAAAACAGGTGATATGCTTTACAATGTCGCTAAAGGGAAAAAGGAGCGAATTGGGCGGCTGATGAAGATGCATGCCAATCACCGCGAGGATATCAATGAGGCTTACGCTGGGGAGATTGTAGCCGCTGTAGGTCTTAAGGAAACAGCCACAGGGGATAGTCTGTGTCCAGAGGACCATCCTATTATCTTAGAGTCTATATCTTTTCCAGAACCTGTTATCACAGTTGCAATAGAACCAAAAACCAAGGCTGACCAAGACCGAATCGGAACGGCTCTGCACCGCCTTGCTGAGGAAGATCCCACTTTCCGAACCTTTACTAATCATGATACAGGGCAGACACTGATTACTGGAATGGGAGAACTACATCTGGAAATTATTATTGACCGTCTTCTCAGGGAATTCCGTGTGGAGGCCAATGTTGGCAAACCCCAGGTAGCGTATAAGGAGACCATCAGCCGCAGTGCCCGAGGAGAAGGTAAGTATATCAAACAGACCGGGGGGCACGGCCAATATGGGCATGTGATATTGGAGATAAAACCGCTGGCTGCAGGCAAAGGTTTTGAATTTGAGGATCGCACCACTGGTGGATGCATCCCCAAGGAGTTCATGCCTGCTATCACTAGCGGTATTCAAGAGTCCCTGGAGAGTGGTGTTCTAGCAGGATATCCTATGGTTGATATCCAGGCCACCATTGTGGGAGGATCCTTTCACGAGGTAGATTCTTCGGAATTGGCTTATAAAATAGCTGGAGCAATGGCTTTCCGTGATGCTGTTGAAAAAGGGAAGGCAGTGCTTCTAGAGCCGATCATGAAAATTGAGATCACTGTACCTGAAGAGTATATGGGTGATGTGATCGGGGATTTTGGTTCCCGGCGCGGCCGGATTGAGACCACTGAACTGCAGGGTAACTACCAAGTAGTCAAAGGAAAGGGGCCCCTGGCTGAGATGTTCGGTTACGCGACTGATCTTCGTTCCATTACTCAGGGCCGGGGCAACTATGTAATGCAGTACCATCACTATGAGCAGGCTCCTGCTGAAGTGGTGGAGCAGCTTCTTAAAGCGAAGGGATACGGCTTTGCGATTTAATTAGCTGTATCCATTCCGGGTTGCTTTGGGATGTAGCCCGGTACTCTATAAAAAACGGGTGCCGGGATTAACTCAGCCAATTATCAATTTTTGAAAGGAAGGATATGAAAAAATGGCTAAGAAAAAGTATGAGCGCACAAAGCCGCATGTGAACATCGGGACTATCGGTCATGTGGACCATGGGAAGACAACATTAACTTCGGCTATTACTAAGGTTTTGAGCCACAAGGGCTTTGCTGATGCAACAGATTATGGTGAGATTGATAAGGCTCCGGAGGAAAGAGATCGCGGCATCACCATAGCCATCTCCCATGTGGAGTATGAGACCGAGAACAAGCACTATGCTCATGTAGACTGCCCGGGCCATGCCGACTATATCAAGAACATGATCACTGGTGCAGCCCAGATGGATGGAGCAATTATGGTAGTTTCCTCTGCTGATGGCCCCATGCCTCAGACACGGGAGCATATTGTCCTGGCTCGTCAGGTGGGTGTACCTAAAATTGTAGTATTTCTCAACAAATCCGATATGGTGGATGACCCGGAACTGATGGAGCTAGTGGAACTTGAGGTGCGGGAACTATTAAGTGAGTATGAATTTCCGGGAGATGAAATTCCTGTCATTGCCGGCAGTGCTCTTAAGGCCATGGAGTGTGGCTGTGGAAGCGCTGACTGTGAGCATTGTGGACCTATCATAAAACTGATGGATGCTGTTGACGAATACCTCCCCACACCGGAGCGTGATATTGATAAGCCATTCCTGATGCCTGTGGAGGACGTATTTACTATTACCGGCCGTGGTACAGTTGTTACCGGTAGGGTAGAACGTGGTGTTGTCAAGGTTGGGGATAATGTGGAAATTGTCGGACTCCAGGATGAGCCTCGCAAGACAGTGGTCACAGGTGTTGAAATGTTCCGTAAACTTCTTGACCAGGGTCAGGCGGGGGACAATATTGGTGTACTCTTAAGAGGAATTGACAGAGAAGATGTAGAGCGTGGCCAAGTTATTGCCAAACCGGCCTCTGTGAAGCCGCATACTAAGTTTCATGCAGAGGTTTATGTGTTGACCAAGGAAGAAGGAGGTCGACACACACCTTTCTTCCAGGGATACAGACCTCAGTTTTACTTCCGTACAACTGATGTTACCGGTACGATTGAGATGCCGGAGGGTGTGGAAATGGTTATGCCAGGCGACAATGTGAATATGGAAGTAGAACTTATCACTCCTATTGCCATGGAAGAGGGACTACGTTTTGCTGTTCGTGAAGGTGGCCGCACTGTAGGAGCCGGTGTTGTTACCGAGATTGAGGAATAGCATATCCCTTGGACCGTGAGGACCAGGAGTGGCGAGGTCTGCTTAAGGAGGGATAAGAGTGGCGCGCCAGAAAATACGTATAAGGTTGAAAGCCTTTGATCACAAGATTCTCGACCAATCGGCATTAAAGATTGCAGAGACAGCTAATCGCACAGGGGCATTGATTTCGGGGCCCGTTCCGCTTCCAACCGAAAAAAGTGTTATTACAGTTTTGCGGTCGCCCCATGCAGATAAGGATGCTCAGGAGCAGTTTGAGATGCGGACACATAAACGGCTTGTCGATATTTTGGAACCAACTCCAAAAACGATCGATGCCCTCATGCGTCTTGACCTTCCGGCGGGAGTTGATATTGAGATCAAGCTATAAGAGATGCCTGAATGGTCAAGAATTAGGAGGTGAAGAAGTTGCGGAAAAGCATTCTCGGCCGTAAAGTAGGTATGTCCCAGGTTTTTGATGAACAAGGGGAAGCAGTACCGGTAACAGTAATTGAAGTAGGACCTTGTTATGTTGTCCAAAAGAAAACCCCAGAGCGGGATGGGTATGCTGCACTACAGATCGGATTCGATGAGTTGAACGGGGAGAAACTGAACAGACCCATGCGTGGCCACTTTGACAAGGATAAAGTTAAGCCACTTCGTTTTCTCAAAGAGGTCCGTCTTGATGAGGCAGAGTTAGACAACTACGAGGTAGGGCAGGAAATAAAAGTAGATATCTTTGACCCAGGTGAGAGTGTGGATATTCAGGGAATTTCTAAAGGTAAGGGTTTTGCCGGAGTGATTAAACGGCATGGCTTCAACCGGGGCCCCATGAAGCACGGCTCTAGACACCATCGTGGACCAGGTTCACTGGGTGCAAAGAGCATAGGTCGGGTATTTAAAGGAAGGAAACTGCCTGGTAGGATGGGTAGAGATAAGGTAACCGTTCAAAACCTCCAGGTAGTAAAGGTGGATAATGAACGCAATCTCTTATTGGTACGGGGTGCGGTTCCAGGTCCCAGAATGGGGCTGCTGGTGATCAAGGATTCGCTGCGCTAGCCGGAAAGGAGGAAAAATAAATGCCGAAAGCTGATTTGTATAATACAGAAGGAAAAAGGACAGGAGATCTAGATCTCCGGGATGATGTGTTCGGTGTCCCGATCAACGATGATATCCTCCACCAGGCTGTTGTGCGGCATCTGGCGAACCAGCGAGCTGGTACTGCTGCTGTAAAGACACGCAGTCAGGTTCGGGGCGGCGGACGCAAGCCGTGGCGCCAGAAGGGTACCGGGCGAGCCAGGGTAGGAAGCATTCGCTCCCCGATTTGGCGTGGAGGTGGGATTACCTTCGGGCCCCAACCGCGCAGTTATAAACAGGCTATGCCTCGTAAGATGCGCCGCCTGGCACTGAAATCAGCATTTTCTGCCAAGGCCGGAGAAGGGGCTGTGGTTGTGATCGAGGAACTACAAATCCCGGTTCCCAAAACCAAAGAAGCTGTTAAGCTTCTGGAGTCATTAGAGGCGGAGGGAAATACACTGCTGGTTGCGCGGGAGGAGAACCCGGATGTGATGTTGGCCATACGCAACATCCCGGGTGTGCGTTTTTCGTTAGTTGGCCACTTGAATGTGTATGATGTCCTGGCTGCAGATAAGGTGATTATGACGCGTCAGGCAGTTGCCATGATCGAGGAGGTGCTGGGTGATGCGGAGCCCTCATGATGTTATTATTAAGCCTTTGGTTACAGAAAAGGCGGTAAATCTTGCCCAGGAGCAAAATAAATACACCTTTTATGTGGACAGAAAAGCAAACAAAATGGAGATCAAAAACGCTATAGAGGAGCTCTTTGATGTTAAGGTAACAGCGGTTAATACAATGACCGTGAGAGGCAAAAAAAGGCGTATGGGCCGCTTTGAAGGATTAACACCAATGCGCAAAAAAGCCATTGTTTCATTGGATATGGATGACACTATTGATATTTTTGATGAGTTATTTTCATAGTTTAGATGCTTGCCAGTGGAAGGAGGGATAATATGGGAAACAAAAAATACAAACCGATCACACCAGGTAGGCGGTTTATGAATTTGACGACTAATAAGGAATTGAGTGATGTTAAGCCTCAAAAATCCTTGCTAAAACCTGCTCACAAGAAGGCCGGACGCGATAACAGCGGGCGGATTTCAGTGCGCCATCGCGGTGGTGGAGCCAAGCGTTCTTACCGCATGATCGATTTTAAACGGGATAAAGACGGGGTACCGGCACGGGTGGCCTCCCTGGAGTATGATCCTAACCGGTCTGCCAATATTGCCCTGCTTTGTTATGCAGATGGAGAGAAGAGGTATATCCTGGCACCACTGGGACTGAAAGTGGGAGACAGTGTGATTTCAGGTAAAGGCGCGGATATTAAACCGGGAAATGCTCTTTCCCTGCGCAACATACCCGTAGGAACCATGTTGCATAACATAGAAATGTCTCCTGGCGGTGGAGCCAAGTTAGCTCGCTCTGCAGGTGCATCTGTCCAAATGATGGCCAGGGAAGGGGATTATGCCACCCTGAGGATGCCTTCCGGTGAAATGAGAATGATTCACGCTGACTGCAAGGCAACAGTTGGCCAGGTGGGAAATGTGGAACATGAAAATATTCATTATGGAAAGGCCGGCAAGCGGCGCTTATTAGGACAGAGGCCTTCAGTGCGTGGTGTTGTGATGAATCCGGTGGATCACCCACATGGTGGTGGTGAAGGAAAGTCAACAGCCGGCCGTCATCCGGTGACCCCTTGGGGGAAACCTGCACTTGGAGCCAGAACACGCAAAAAGAAAAAGGCATCAAATCAGTTTATTGTTAAGCGGCGCACAACTTAAGGAGGGATGCAAACTTGGGTCGATCTCTTAAAAAAGGGCCTTACTGTGAAAAAAAATTATTACGTAAAATTGAGGATATGAATGAGAAGGGTGAGAAACAAGTAATCAAGACCTGGTCGCGGCGGTCGACAATATTTCCTGAGATGGTCGGACATACAATTGCAGTATATGATGGACGGAGGCACATTCCTATTTATATCACAGAGGATATGGTGGGGCACAAATTAGGTGAATTTGCGCCAACACGCCTCTTCCGCGGCCATGGAGCTCACACTGAACGCTCATCGGCACTCAAATAGAAGGAGTGAATTTCGTGGAAGCAAGGGCTGTTGCACGCTATATCTGGATTCCCCCGCGTAAACTGCGGCAGGTGGCAGATTTGATAAGGGGTAAAAGTGTGGCAGAGGCCATGGTTATGTTACGGTTTATGCCAGGTAAGGCGGCGGTTCCTATCGCTAAGGCGGTTAACTCCGCTGCTGCCAACGCTGAATACAATCAAGAACTTGATCGAGATGATCTATATGTCAAAACGGTCTTTGTGAATGAGGGGCCTATAGTGAAGCGCTATCGCCCACGGGCCCGGGGCCGTGCAGATTTAAAACGCAGGAGAACCAGTCATATTACTGTAGTAGTAGCTGAACGAAAGGAGGGGTAAAAAGATGGGTCAAAAAGTACACCCAAAGGGTCTTCGCTTAGGTATCATCAAAGATTGGGATTCCAGGTGGTATGCCGATAAAAATTACCGTGAATTTCTCCATGAAGATATCTTGCTCAGGGACTACATTAAAAAGCGGCTTTATGATGCTGGTATTTCTTTGGTAGAGATTGAAAGAGCAGCGAATCGACTGCGCATCTCCATTCATACTGCAAAACCCGGTATTGTTATCGGACGCGGAGGCGTTGATGTGGAAGCTTTGCGCAAGGATCTGGAGAAGTTATCAGGAAAGCAAGTCAGTGTCAACATTGTAGAGGTCAAGAGACCTGAAGTGGATGCCCAGTTAGTTGCCGAAAACGTTGCTGGACAGTTAGTACGGCGTGTGGGTTTTCGCAGGGCAATGAGGCAGGCGGTTTCCAGGACAATGCGCATGGGAGCGCAGGGAGTCAGGATTGCTTTGAGCGGTCGCTTGGCTGGAGCGGAAATGGCCCGCTCGGAATGGTACAGCGAAGGTAAGGTTCCCCTCCATACACTGCGTGCTGATATTGATTATGGTTTTGCTGAAGCAAACACGCAGTACGGTAAAATCGGTGTTAAAGTATGGATTTATATGGGAGAGGTTTTCCCAGAAAAAGATAAGGTTGCTGCAAAAGGTGCAGTGAAAGGAGGCGAGGGTTAAATGCTAATGCCCAAAAGGGTTAAATATAGAAAGCCACACCTGAGCCGTCCGACCGGAAAAATTGAACGCGGATATGAAATTAGTTTTGGAGAATACGGCCTTCAGGCCCTAGAACCAGGTTTTATTAGTGCTCGCCAGATTGAGGCTGCTCGAATTGCTATGACCCGTTATGTAAAGCGGGGGGGTAAGGTCTGGATTAAAATATTCCCCCAGCAGCCGATTACTGCTAAACCAGCGGAAACTCGCATGGGTAGTGGTAAAGGTGCACCTGATCACTGGGTGGCAGTCGTTAAGCCAGGACGCATTCTCTTTGAACTGGCTGGAGTTCCAGATGATGAGGCCAAAGAAGCCATGCGTCTAGCAAGTCACAAGTTGCCTATTAAGACGCGTTTTATGAAGCGGCAGGAAGCAGGTGGTGAGGCCAGTGAAGAAGGTTAATGAATTACGTGAACTGACCGATGAAGAACTGGAAAGAGAACTGATTGACCTCAAAGATGAATTGTTTCGCCTGCGCTTCCAACTGGCTACCGGCCAGTTGGAGAACCCCTTACGGATTCGTGAGGTCCGTCGCAGCTTTGCTCGGACCAAAACCATTGTCCGGGAAAGGGAGCTGTATAGAGAGCGTGGCGGGGATATTATTGAGTCAGGCCAGGATGGATAGGGGGTGTCGACATGGCAGAACGAAAACAGCGCAAAATACGTACTGGCAGAGTTGTCAGCGATAAGATGGACAAAACTGTAGTGGTTGAAGTAGAGACATGGATGCGGCATCCTCTGTATGGTCGTATTATTAGAAGAACCAAGAAATTCAAGGCTCATGATGAGCATAATGAGTGTAGAATCGGTGATCAGGTAAAACTGGTAGAAACCCGTCCCTTGAGTAAGGAGAAGAGATGGCGGGTAGCTGAAATTTTAACACGAGCAGTTGTAATTGAGCCGCCTGGAAGGGAGGACAAAGCAAGTGATACAGTATCAGACAATGCTTAAAGTCGGCGATAATACCGGTGCCAAGAAGTTGTTGTGTATCAGGGTCTTAGGCGGTTCTTCCCGGCGCTATGCCTCTGTAGGCGATGTTGTTGTTGCTTCTGTGAAGGAAGCGAGTCCTGGCGGGTTGGTCAAAAAGGGTGAGATTGTTCATGCGGTTGTTGTCAGAACCCGTCAGGGTATACGTCGTCCGGACGGATCAACCATAAAGTTTAGTGAAAATGCCGCAGTAATTTTGAGTGACGAAAAGAATCCGCGCGGCACTCGGATATTTGGTCCTGTGGCCAGGGAGCTCCGGGAGAAGGATTTTATGAAAATAGTATCTTTGGCTCCGGAAGTTCTCTAATTTTGGATCGGAGGTGAGAAAATGACACAACCTAAAATGCATGTGCGTAAAGGAGATACAGTGTATATCTTAGCCGGAAAAGATGCCGGCAAGCGCGGTAAAGTTCTCCAAGTCCTCCCTTCCAAAAGACAGGTGCTCGTTGAAGGGGTCAATATTGCGAAACGGCACAGCCGTCCGACCCGGTCGATTCCCCAAGGTGGGATTATTGAAAAGGAAGCATTCATCGATAGTTCTAATGTGATGCTGGTCTGCAGCAAGTGCGACAAGCCCACCAGGGTCGCCAAGAAAATTGCAGATGATCGCTACCACCGGGCCTGCAAGAAGTGCGGGGAAATCATCGATGATAAGTAGTGGCTACGGTAAAGGAGTGAGTAAGAATTGGGTCTCAAAGAACGCTACCGCAGTGAGGTCACCCCTCAGCTGGTGAAAAGGTTCGATTACAGCAGTGTTATGGAGGCCCCCGGACTGGAAAAGATCGTTGTTAATATGGGGGTCGGCGAGGCTATAGACAACCAAAAGGCCATGGATGCTGCGGTCAAGGACTTGGCACAGATCACCGGTCAGAGGCCTGTGATTACCACCGCCAGTAAATCTATTGCGGCTTTTAAGGTGCGTGAAGGGATGAAGATCGGGTGTAAAGTGACTCTGCGCGGGGACAGGATGTATGATTTTTTTAATAAACTTGTTAATGTAGTACTCCCCCGTGTGCGGGACTTTCGTGGCATTTCTCCGAGAGCTTTTGATGGGAGAGGGAACTATACCTTAGGCCTGCGGGAACAGGTAATATTTCCGGAAATTGATTATGATGAGATTGATAAAGTGCGTGGGATGGATATTACAATCGTTACCACAGCCAAAACAGATGAAGAGGCACGGGAACTGCTCAAGATGATGGGAATGCCATTCCGCGAATAATTTTATGAAATGAATAAAAGGAGGGAAAAAGGTGGCCAAAAAGTCGCTTGCTGTAAGACAGCGAAAAAAACCTAAATACAAAGTTAGGGCTTATAATAGATGCCCTCTTTGCGGCAGGCCACGCGGTTACCTGCGTAAATTCGGAATGTGCCGTATCTGCTTCCGGAAGTTGGCCTATAAGGGGCAGATTCCTGGTGTTGTTAAATCTAGCTGGTAATACGGCACAGAGGAGGTTGAACATATGGTTACGGATCCCATTGCTGATTTTCTGACCAGGATTCGCAACGCGAACCAGGTTTGCCGGGATTGTGTGGAAATCCCTGCATCCAATATGAAGCAGTCCATGGCGGAAATTCTGAAATCAGAAGGGTATATTAAACATTTTGAGTATGTGAAAGATGGGAAACAAGGGATTCTCCGCATTTATATGAAGTACGGCCCCAACCGGCAGAAGGTGCTTTCCGGATTGAAGCGCATCAGCAAGCCGGGTCTGCGGGTGTACGTAAAAAAAGATGAAGTGCCTAGAGTATTAGGCGGTCTTGGAGTGGCTGTCATATCCACATCCAAGGGTCTTATGACCGACAAGCAGGCCAGGCAAGAGGGCCTGGGCGGTGAAGTAGTCTGCTATATTTGGTAGGGAGGTGGTACCATGTCTCGAGTGGGGCGCCTTCCGGTGATAGTGCCGGCAGGAGTCGAAGTAGAAATCAAAGGTCACCTGGTAGAGGTTAAAGGTCCAAAAGGGAAACTTACAAGCGAGGTCCATCCGGATATGCGGGTTTCCCAGGAAGATAACAAACTGATTGTAATGCGGTCATCAGATGAGAAGCAGCACCGTGCCCTTCATGGGTTGACTAGAACCCTGATACAGAATATGGTGGATGGTGTTGTGAAGGGGTTTTCCAAATCACTTGAACTGGTTGGGGTTGGCTATCGAGCTGCCCTACAAGGAAAAAAACTGGTATTGACCGTTGGATATACACACCAGGTGGAGATTGAACCGGAAGAGGGAATAGAATTCGAGGTTCCGGCAGCAACTAAGATCATTGTTAAGGGAATAGACAAAGAGAAGGTAGGTGCCGTAGCGGCTCAGATCAGGAGTATTCGAGAGCCTGAGCCTTATAAGGGAAAGGGCATCAAATATGAAAACGAAGTAATCAGGCGAAAAGCCGGTAAAGCAGGCATCAAAGGGTCTGTTGTATAAGGGGTGAGAGAATGCCAATGGAAACGCGAGCTATTAAGCGTAAACGGAAACATCTAAGGGTTCGTAGAAAGGTTTTTGGAACAGCAGAAAGACCACGGCTTAGTATTTATAAGAGCCTCAATCATATCTATGCCCAGGTAATCGATGATTCCAAAGGGGAGACCCTGGCTTCTGCCTCCACCCTTTCCCCGGAAATCCGGGAGAAGGTCGGTGGGAAAAAGGATATGACCGCTGCCCGGGTTGTCGGACAGTTGGTTGCTGAAAAGGCATGTGCCAGAGGAATCAAGAAGGTTGTCTTCGATCGGGGTGGCTATCCTTACCACGGACGAGTTGCCGCCTTTGCAGATGCAGCCCGGGATAATGGCCTGGAGTTCTAAAGAAGGGAGGGAGTACGTGTTTTGCGAAATGACCCCGAAACAGTTGAGTTAACAGAAAAAGTTGTCAATATCAATCGTGTTGCAAAAGTTGTAAAAGGTGGACGCAAATTTAGTTTTAGTGCACTGGTTGTCGTAGGGGACAACAATGGACGGGTAGGAGTCGGATATGGTAAGGCCGGAGAAGTACCTGAAGCGATTCGCAAGGGTATTGACAGTGCTAAAAAGAACCTGTTTAATGTCCCCATGAAAGGGACTACAATTCCTCATGAAGTACTTGGGGAATTTGGGGCAGGGCAGGTCATGCTCAAACCCGCAGCACCAGGTACAGGTGTAATTGCCGGGGGACCTGTGCGTGCAGTTTTGGAAGCTGCAGGGATACAGGATATTCTGACAAAATCCCTGGGTTCCTCCAATGCCCATAATATGGTGCATGCTACTGTGCAAGGGCTTCAGAGCTTGAAGCGGGCAGAAGAAGTAGCACGGCTGCGGGGGAAAACATTAGAGGAGTTATCTGGGTAATTTAGGATCGATTATTAATTAAGTTGTGCAGTTGATGAGAAGGAAGGGGAGTAGAATGACAAAACTCCATGATTTAAGACCGACACCAGGAGCACGTGTGGGAAAAAAGCGCAAAGGACGCGGTATGGGATCCGGGATGGGGAAAACCTCCGGCAGAGGACAGAAGGGCCAAAAAGCGCGCTCCGGCGGAGGCACAAGGCCAGGTTTCGAGGGCGGACAGATGCCCTTGATCAGGCGTATCCCTAAGCGTGGTTTTACCAATGTTTTTCGGGAAGAGATATCCATTGTTAATATTAGGGATCTGGACCGCTTTCCTGAGGGTTCAGTAGTGACCCCGGAGCTCCTCTATGATGAGGGGTTAATCAAACAGCGTGATGCCAAAATCAAACTCCTGGGTAAGGGCGAACTGGATCGTTCCTTAACTATAAAGGTGCACCAGGTGAGTAAGGGAGCCGCTGAGAAGGTTTCAGCCGCAGGCGGCAAAGTTGAGGTGATCTAGGGTGCTGGATACCCTTCGCAGTGCATGGAAGGTTACGGATCTCAGGAAAAAGATCATCTATACTCTGTTGATGTTCTTGGTTTTTCGTATTGGTGCCCATGTACCCGTACCTGGGATCAATCACAGTGTGCTGCAAGATGTTCTCCAGGGTAATCTGTTTGGGATATTTGACGTAATTTCGGGTGGTGCTTTCCGGCGCCTTTCCATCTTTGCCATGAGTATCACCCCCTATATTAATGCGTCGATTATAATGAGTCTTTTACAAGTGGTGATCCCGAAGCTGGAACAGCTTGCCAAGGAAGGGGAAGCAGGCCGTAAAGTAATTGCCCAATATACCAGATATGGTGCTGTGTTTCTTGGGCTTATTCAAGCCATAGGAATGTCAGTGGCATTGGGCCGTCAGGGTGTTTTTTATAAACCAGGACTGGGAACCTATCTGCTGGTTGCCCTGACCCTGACCGCAGGTACTGCTATGCTGATGTGGATTGGGGAACTCATTACAGAAAAGGGCATCGGCAATGGAATCTCATTGATCATTTTCGCGGGGATCGTTTCCCGGCTGCCTCAGGGGATTGCTAGCATGGGGCAGCAGTTCCAAGCCGATGTAATTTCTATGGGCAACCTTGTTATATTAATAGTGCTTGGCCTATTGATTATTGCCGGTGTTGTGGCAGTCAATGAGGGTCAAAGGCGGATTCCCGTTCAGTACGCTAAGCGTGTCATGGGACGGAAGGTTTACGGTGGGCAGAGCACTCATATTCCTTTAAAGGTCAACCAGGCAGGGGTAATTCCAATCATCTTTGCCATGTCGCTCATGCTCTTCCCGGTGCAGATTGCCAAGTTTATAAACCACCCATGGGCGCGAGCTGTTGAGTCGTCACTGGGTTTCGGTACTGTATTGAACTCTGTATTGTATGCTTTACTGATTATTTTCTTTACATACTTTTACACAGCTATAGTTTTTAATCCGATGGATGTGGCTGATAACCTGAAAAAATATGGTGGTTTTGTCCCAGGACTGCGTCCAGGCAGACCAACCGGGGAGTATATCAGCCGTGTTTTATCTCGGTTGACGCTGGCAGGTGCTATTTTCCTGGCTTTGATCGCCATACTGCCGAACTTTATGATTGCCGTCACCGGGATATCAACCCTCTATTTTGGGGGAACAGCGTTGTTGATTGTAGTCGGTGTTGCCCTGGAGACAATGAAGCAGTTCGAATCGTATCTATTGATGCGAAATTATGAGGGTTTTATGAAATAGGGGAGTGTACTTAGATGAGGATATTGATTATGGGTCCCCCAGGTGCAGGTAAAGGGACCCAGGCAGCACGAATAGCTTCATTCTGTGAGATACCACATATCTCTACAGGGGATATCTTTCGGACAGAGATCAAGGAATCCAGTGAGCTCGGCAAAAAGATTAAGAGCTATCTGGATACAGGTAAACTGGTTCCGGATGAGGTCACTGTGATGGTGATCAAGAAGCGTTTGCAGCAGCCAGACTGTAGTAGAGGATTTTTGCTCGACGGGTT
>JGI24499J29688_1006994_pt1 | contig 15089 bp, 15 predicted proteins | sample BioPla1RNA2_FD_29688 | JGI IMG/M metagenome (IMG submission 29688)
GTATGCGGCAGTTATCCGGCAGAGATTCTGACCAGGGGAGGAACTCGTCAAGAGCCTTCGTGGTTGCATTAGGGAGCTCTGTGAACAGGTATGTCAGGTACTCGAAGGGCTTGAGACCGTTCTCCTTGGCCGACTCGACGATGCTGTAGGTTGTGGCACTTGCCTTGGCTCCCCGAGGAGTGATGCAGAACAGGAAGTTCTTCCTTCCGATGACAAAGGCTCATTGTAGAATGAAATGCAACACGAAGAAATGAATGGAACCACAGCCAGAAACCCTGTATGATGTTGGTAATCACACTAACACAATACGGAGGTCTCGGCTCTGGTTCCTGAACATAAGATTACCACATCTCGTCGCAAGTTTAAACATCTCTCTGCGTTCGAACGAGGTAAAATAAGTGCCCTCCTGGACGAAGGCCTAACGGTGGGCGCCATTGCTAAAGCGCTAGGAAGGCACCGAAGCACCATAGCCAGAGAAATCAAACGAGGGACAACAACTCAGCTCGACAAGAATTTCATAGCTCATCAAGGCTACTTTCCGGAAACCGGGCAGGCTGTCTATGAGATGAACAGGGCCAACTGTAAGCGGCAGCTTCGTTTCCAGCAGGTCACAGACTTCCTCCACTGGGCCCAAAGCAAAATGCGCAAGGACAGCTGGTCACCTGATGCGGTTGTGGGCTATTCACACCGGCATGGTCTGTTCAAAAGGGAGGAAATGGTGTGCACTAAGACTCTCTACAGCTACATTGATCGTAACCTACTCACGATTCGAAACATTGACCTGCCTCTGAAAACGAGGCGCAAGCCCAAGAGGTTTCGCCCACCGGCGAAGCGGATGCGTGGCCGGAGCATCGATGAAAGGCCCCTGTCGTTGAAGGCCGAAAGGAGTTCGGGCACTGGGAAATCGACACTGTAAAGGGCAAGCAAACAGGCGATCAGGCTTTGCTAACACTTACCGAGCGAAAGACACGGCTACACCTACTTCTCCCACTGGAAGCCTGCTGCTCCGAAGCAGTGGACAAGGCTATCACTGGTCTAACCACACCTTTGGGGTCACTAAAACGCCAGGTGTTTAAGACCATAACGGCTGACAATGGTTCTGAGTTCAGTTCCCTAAGCCAAAGTGGTATTGAAGCCTACTTTTCCCATCCCTACTCAGCCTGGGAACGAGGGACAAACGAAAGACATAACGGCCTAATAAGGCGTTTTGTCCCAAAGGGAAAGCGCATCAAGTCCTTTAGTGCGGGGCACATTCGAAAAGCTGAAAGCCTGGTGAACAACCTTCCCCGGAAGATCCTGGATTACCGTACCCCATTGGAACTCTTCCAGGAAGAGCTATCAACCCTGAACGTAACCGTAAAATGCTTCATAGAACGGGTTTCTGGCTAGCTGTTGCATTTGCTATTGCATTTTAGACGCTTAAGGAATGTCCGGAAAAGTGTTAACTCCCCGACAAGCGGAGAATCCTTATGCAGAAGTGATCGTCCGGTTTTTCTCAAACCATTTGGTGCTTCCGTCGGACGCCCACCACTCCTTAACTACGCGCTGCCCAGGTTCGCCCCATTTCTCAAGGGCTTCGCCGTTCCAGGAAAAGTAGGTCATGCAGGTAGTCCTAACTGGGGCGATTGGCTGGATGCGGTCTTCCACGGTCCTTACTTCATCAGCAAGTTCCTCATTCACAAACACATTGCGGATTTTGCAGAGGAATACCTCACCGTCGTGAAGGTGAATTGACTGGGCAACCTCCGGTTCGAAGATCAGGGGGCTGGACTCCAGAATGGGCACGTCCAGGACAGCACCCTTGCTGGTCTGGACTGGGATGCTCATCTTGCCTGCGCTGTATCCGTCTGTGTTTCCGAAGTAGTCCGCTAGGGGAAGGACGGTTTCGGTAACTAGGTTTGCGGAGAACACGCCGGTGGTCCGGATGCGGTCTTTGGTCAGCTTTTCGCCGCCGATGCAGGCCATGACGCCAAGTTCTCCATCCCAGATGTAGCTGAACCAGCTGAAGAGTCCGAAATTGGGAGTGCCGTCTTCTTTATACGTTCCAAAGAGAAAGAGCCGTCTGGGGACAGAAGCGGTTGCTGATGGGCACAGATACCTTTGACATGCGATCGCCTCCTAAGGGAACAATACTACGTTTTTCCAGGTGTGACGACAGTCAATGACAAAAAAAGCTACAAAGCCGGATTTGTCCAAAATGTGGCAGGGAGTGCTGGAGAGGAGTCTAAGTAGGTATGTAGTGGTGTAAAGGATGGTGAGAGTGATGGATACAGCGGCACTAGCCTCAGCCCTCAGCGAGCAGCGGCTTAGACTGGAAGTAGGCATCAGATTGGCGGTAATGGCGAAGGCCGTGATGGAAGATCAAGCGGCCGCCCTTGTCAAGTTACTCGAATCGGCAAAAGCCGTGGAGTCGCATTTGGGTTCCATTTTTGATGTATATGGATAATGCCGGAAATAAAGAACGCATTATGCTGTGACGATAGTCCACAAAGCGTGGAACACGAGAAGCGATCTGGAGTCAGCATCGTACTATGACACCATCCAGGATGTAATCTCTGTGATGGCGCCTTTTCGTATTTGTCGCTGGTATTATTCAGTGGCCATCGTTGGAGGATTGCGTAGGCGGTTCCGGATGTATAGCATTGAACCCCGTTTGAGTGTGGCGGTCTGAAGGAATCAGGACTGGTCTGGCGAAATAAGGAAGAACGCTAATTTGACACAAAAAATGGAGCAAGTCACGAATAATCGTGAAAGCTAATGCATCGTATTGTTGCGTCGGAAGTCCAGCGTATTGAAGAAGGTGGTCATAGCATGGGATTTCGAGCTATCGTTAGAGAAATAGAAACGAGGATTAAGACGCTTTTCCTGGAGGATAGCGTTCCGTGGGTAGTGGGATATAGTGGTGGCAAAGACTCGACTGCTACCCTCCAGTTGGTATGGAACGCTCTGCGAGATATGCCCGAAGATGCCAGAGTCCTTAAGAAAGTTTATGTCATAAGTACCGACACATTGGTTGAATCCCCAATAGTCGCCAGATGGGTGAAGGTGTCATTACAACGCATGGCTGAAGAAGCCAAGGCTCAAAGTCTTCCTATCGAAGTACACCAGTTAACTCCCAGGCTAACAGACACTTTTTGGGTCAATCTGATAGGGAAGGGCTATGCTGCTCCGCGTAACCTTTTCCGTTGGTGTACAAGCAGGTTGAAGATCGACCCGTCAAACACTTTCATTCAAGAAGTAGTGGCCGCCTATGGCGAGGCGATTCTAGTTCTGGGAACACGAAAGGCTGAGAGTGCAAAAAGGGCTCAAACGATGGAGAAGTACGAGCAGAAGAGGGTCAGGGATGAGTTAAGTCCTACTGGCTCTTTGCTAAACACGCTTGTCTTTACGCCGATTGAGAATTGGTCAGATGATGAGGTTTGGACATACCTTTTGCAGGTGCGAAATCCGTGGGGACATCCAAACACCGATCTATTGACCATGTACAAGGGGGCAACAACTGACGGAGAGTGTCCACTAGTTCTTGACCTGGGAACGCCTAGTTGTGGGAACAGCCGCTTTGGCTGTTGGGTTTGCACACTGGTTGATCAGGACAAATCGATGGCTGCAATGATACAAAACGATTTTGAAAAGGCCTGGTTGACTCCGTTACTAGAGTTGAGGAACGAACTCGGAGACTTCGAGAAGGATCGCGAGCGGCGCGATTTCCGCCGCATGCATGGTCAACTCCTAATCCATAACGATCGTCTGGTTCCTGGTCCTTATACAAAAGAGTGGCGGGAGTATTGGTTACGTAGACTGCTCGAGGTAGAAAAGGAAATCCAAGCGACCGCACCAGACGAGTTCAGGAGTATCCAACTCATAACGCAAGAAGAACTTGATGAAATAAGAAGGATCTGGGTTGAGGACAAACACGAGTTTGACGACGCACTGCCGCGGATCTATCACGAGGTTACGGGCAAGGTCTTTCAGACTTACAGTCCTCCGTTTTCAGGCCCCTTTGGGAAGGCTGAGTGGGATCTACTCCAACAGGTGTGCGACGGCAACGAGCTGCTGTTTGAGATGCAGACTTCGCTTTTGAGCATTGCTCAAAGGACCAAGGGGCTTACTCTCAGACGTGACGTCCTTGATGAGCTGGAGGCCCAGATAAGAAGGAGTTTCTATGCAGACAAAGAAGACGCTGAAGCTTTGGCTAAGCAACGGTTGGAGAGAAAGAACGAGCTACTAGATGCGGTAGGGCTGACAAGGGAGTGAGTTAGTTAGGGATGATCTTTAGGCGGTTGTTCTTGGGGAACTTCGGCATTTTTCGGGGGTACACGGAGCTTGACCTCGCACTACAGCAGGACCACCCTCAACGAAACATCATTTTGATAGGAGGAATGAACGGGCGAGGCAAGACGACGCTTCTTGAGGCGATTTTGACAGCACTATACGGACGGTACTCTCCCGCTGTCAAGCACAGTGGGCTGACCTATAGTGAGTACTTGCGCAAGTACACCAACCAGGCTGGGGGTAACACGAGGGCTTCAGTTCAGCTTAGTTTTTCCGTAGGGGAGGGTAAGACACAACAGGACTTGTCCATACAGCGTTCATGGGACTGTGGTATGGCGCGGCTAGGCGAGAAGGTCCAAGTTTGGGTCGACGGTGTCATCGATCATCATTTGAGTCAGAACTGGTACCTCTTCATGGAGGAGATTCTGCCAGCAGGTGTCGCGGGGTTGTTCTTCTTTGATGGCGAAAAAGTGAGTTCCATAGCAGAGGATTTAGGTGGGCAGTACACGAGAAGGGCGATTGATTCTCTGCTAGGCATAGACATCATAGACCGGCTCGTAAGAGATCTCACGCGTATTGTCACGAGAAACAAAAAGAGACTTAGGTCCACTGCTCTGTTGGAAGACACTGCAGGACTCGAAACGCAAAGAGACAAGCTGTTAACCGATCTCGTGCAGCGCAGGACGCAATATGAAGGTATGGTTAAGCAAGTGGCAGTTCTGCGTCTGAAACTGGCAGAAGCGGAGGAGTTGTTTCTAAAGGAAGGCGGCACCTTGGGGGATGCCGCAGAGCAGCTCAACGAGCTCAGGGAAGCTTTGGCCACTAGATTTGTCGAAGCTAAGGCTAGGCTACTTGGCCTAGCCGCCGGGCCTATGCCACTCAACTTAGTCAGGCCTTTGCTGGAGAAGGTCAGAATCCAAGCCGAGAAAGAGGCCGAAAGCGAGGTTGCTAGGCATCGGAACGAGTACCTTAAGGAGTTATCTGCAAAGATTACCAAACGGCTAAACGGGGCGAGTTCGGGTGTTTTGCAGGAAGTACAGGAGATCCTTTGGTCTGAACAGGAAAGCCTTGCTCCTAAGTTGGGCATCGACACCACTTTCCACCTGTCGCCGATGGGGGCTCAGCAACTGAGTTCGCTATTGAACCGGTCGCTGGAGAGCGAGGTCGATGTGGCGAAGAAGTTCATTGATGAGTTGAGTCACCTAAAAGAAGAGATGAGCAAAGTGGATCTTCTGCTTTCCATGGAGCCGGATCAGGAGCAAGTGGCGTCGCGATTGGCGGATGTAAAACGTGTGGCATATGAGCTTCGTTCAGCGGAGGATGAGCTTGAAGAGTTGGGTTTGGAAATCGAGACCCTTCAAAGGGAACTGCAGGTCGTAGAGAGCAACTTGCGGCGCTCCATAGAAAGAATCCTACAACAGGAGAATGAAGAAGACGCTGTCAAGCGAGTGATCCAATATGCACTTACTACTATAGACACCATGAGTCGTTTCAGAAAGCGATTGGTAGATAATAAGGCTCGTGAGCTGGCAGAGTGTGTTATGGAGTGTTTTTTGTCCTTGACTAATAAAGAATGCCTCGTTGGTGGGCTGAGACTGGATCCAGAAACGTATTCCCTGACCATGTTTAGAACCGATGGGGATGAGCTGCTCACTTCTCAATTGTCCACTGGTGAGAGGCAGATGCTGGCAGTATCTCTTTTGTGGGGATTAGGCAAAGGGTCTGGAAAGAGGATTCCAGTAGTCATTGATACCCCACTAGCACGGTTGGACTCGTCGCACAGACACAACTACGTCAAGCATTATCTGCCTCATGCCAGTCATCAGGTAATCGTTTTGTCTACGGATGAAGAGATTGTCGGTAAGCATCTTGAAATGCTGAAGGGAAGTATTGCAAGCGAGTACCTCCTCACTTTTGACGAGGAGCACCAAGTCACCCGTATAGTGAAGGGTTATTTTGCAGGTGAATCTGATGATCGTTAAGCAAGTTCGTTTGTCCAACCAGGCGAAAGAACGGCTGATTCGTCTAAAAGGGAAAACGGGCATACAAAACTGGAACGTTCTATGCCGCTGGGCTCTATGCTTGTCCCTAAGTGAACATTCCATTCCGGCGGATCAGGATATTCCCGCAGATAGTAACGTGGAGATGAGCTGGCACGTTTTTGCGGGGGAATATCACGAGCTGTATAGCGCAGCTATCAAGCAGCGTTGTATCGATGATGGGTTGGGTACGGCCCCGGGCGTATTAGCGAAATACTTCCGCCTCCATCTCCATCGAGGCATTGATTATCTGTCATCGACGGGTCTTATAACTTCCTTGGCAGGTTTGTTTCAGCTACTGGAAGGCACATTGGCTAATGAAAAGCGTGATCCGGTGACTAACAAACATGCGTGAGGCGCCGTTGACGCATGATGGTGACAGCTTACATGGCGAATTCCAGGGCTCGTTGACTCGAAGTATTCAGGCAGGCGCAACGGTCCTAAATGGGGATGTTTGCCTTTGGTTCCCAGTGTCAGGGCAGGGGGGGATTTGAGTAACCATGGATTATCCAAGGTTTGCTTGCAGTGGTAGAGAGCGCCCCAAGAAATTGGCAGATCTGCCTTTGCGCATGTCGTATCGTAGTGATGAACAGGATTTGCTCGAGGAGTTCTATATCCCCTGTCTCGCAGTCAGCGTGGTTTACAGCAGGGCAGTCGGCTTCTTTTCGAGCTCATCGCTAACTGTGGCAGCAAAAGGCCTGCATGTTTTTCTAAGAGGAGGCGGCATCATGCGACTGGTGGCTTCTCCGCTGATGTCGATGGAAGACGTAGAAGCCATTCGAACGGGCTATGCCACAAGGAGCGTTGTAGAGGAACAAGCCCTCGTTAGAGAATTGGAGGGTGACTTTGAGCATTTAGTCAAAAAGAGGCTAGAACTACTAGCATGGCTGATTCAGTACAATCGGCTGGACATAAAGATCGCTTCATGCGACAAACTGGACCAGCCGGGCATATACCATGAGAAAATCGGTATATTTCATGATGGTGAGGATTTCGTTGCGTTTACTGGCTCGCCCAATGAGTCCTCTAGTGGCCTAGTTGGCAACTTCGAGAGCATTGATGTGTACTGCTCTTGGAGATCCAGTGACTCCACGCGAGCTTGGGAGAAGAAAGAGCATTTTGATAGATTGTGGGAAGACCGCACAACGCGGCTTCGCGTGTATTCGTTTCCCGATGCCTGTAAGCAGTCTCTGTTGAGGTTCCGTGGATACGAGCAGCCTCGACATGATCCGGAGATGATTCTGACTGAGATCGGGCCGGGGATACCGACAATCCCTAGCAACATCCAGCTTAGGCCGTATCAGGAAGCGGTCATTCGCAATTGGTGTTCCGCTAACCACAGAGGCACCTTAAAGATGGCTACGGGTAGCGGCAAGACCATCACGGCCCTAGGGGCCTTGACTGCCCTTTACCAAACACTGGATGTTAAGGCCGTCATAGTAGTCGTCCCATTCAAGCACCTGGTCATGCAGTGGAGGCGAGATTGTGAAGCGTTTAATTTGAACCCCATCTGTTGTTTTGAAAACAGGCACAAATGGGAATCCCTGTTGAGGACACGCTTGTACAACGTAGGGGTTGGTAATACACGTTTTCTATCCGTGATAACGACCAACGCCACTTTCTCCTCTCCGGCTTTTCAACAAGTGTTGCAGTCATTTCCCGCCGAAACACTGCTGATCGCTGATGAAGTGCACAACATGGGAGCTAGACGTCTGTTCTCCAGCCTTCCAGATTTTGCTACATATAGGTTAGGTCTTTCAGCCACTCCTGAACGGTGGTTTGACGAGGTTGGTACCGAGGGTATATTTGAATACTTCGGCCCAGTGGTCAAGCCTGAGTTCACTATCAAGGACGCTCTTGCATGCGGCGCTCTGGTACCATATTTCTACAAGCCATGCTTTGTGGAGTTAACACCCAACGAAGCAGAGTTCTATGATGAATTGTCGCGCAAGATAGGTAAACTAGTTAATTCTACCGATGATTTGAACGAACCTCCGCCTGCACTGCAGAGCCTTCTCATAAAAAGAGCGCGGCTGTTAGCAACTGCTAGGAACAAAATAGAACGGCTTAAGGAACTGATGAGGCCCCGACTGGATACCACACACACCTTGTTCTATTGCGGCGACGGTTCCGTTGAAACATCCGATGGAGAGATGGTTCGCCACATAGATGAGGTGTGTAGGGTATTGGGTAGTGAGTTGGGCTACAGGGTGAACACATATACAGCAGAAGACTCGTTAGCTGAGCGCCAAAAGCTTACGAGGGATTTTGAAAAGGCGTCATTGCAAGGGCTTGTTGCCATTCGGTGTCTCGACGAAGGCGTTGACATTCCTGTGATTCGTACAGCTTTCATTCTGGCGAGCAGCTCCAATCCTCGGCAGTTCATTCAGAGACGAGGTAGAGTCCTTAGACCTCATCCCAGCAAGGGACACGCGGAGATCTTTGATTTTATTGTTCTACCTCCTGATGATTTCGTTAGTTTTGATGTCGAAAGAAGCATGCTGCGGAAGGAACTCATCCGATATGTTGAGTTTGCACGATTGGCAATGAACAATGGAGAGGCGATGGCGGCAATCCTTGAACTGCAAAAGAGATATGATTTGCTAGATTTGTGACGGATGACGACAGATGAACGAAAGGGGGGCGGGGTAATGACCGACATGTCAATTTTGGATGATGCTTTGCAACGCACTTCACCGGAAGTCGCGCAGGTGATTCGTAAAGTGCTGGAACTCGAAATGTGGCGCATAAACAAGAAGAGGCGTAGAATACTGGCAGATGTCCAGTTGATTGTTGAGGAAGTTGTGTCTCTTGACCAACTAGACATCGATGGTGAGGAGAGAGTGGGATGAAGCTGCTCAGCTTACGGCTGGAGAACTTCAGACAGTTTGAGAACCAGGTTGTGCTAGAGTTTGCTCATGGACCTGGTAGAAATGTGACCGTAATCCATGGAGCGAATGGATCTGGAAAGACGGCTCTGTTAAATGCTTTTACTTGGGTTTTGTATGGGCAATTCACGGATGCATTGGAGAATCCCGACAATCTCGTAAACCGCAGGGTCTTGATGCGATCTCCTGTGGGAGATTTCGTGAATTGTGCGGTTGAACTAGTATTTGACCATGACGAAACCAAATACCGGTTGCGGAGAACCAGAACCGTCAAACGAACTGATGTTCCCCCCTATTGGGAACTCGTTGGTGAGGATGAGCACGTCTTGCAGTTTGCTGCATCGGGTGGCAAGTGGGAGACCGCTGATCAGGCGGATATTTCAGATATTTTGGGTCGGGTTATCCCCGAAAAGTTGTTGTTCTATTTCTTCTTTGACGGTGAAAGGATAGGGCAACTGCAGCGTCCGGACAAAAGGGAGGAAACGGCGTCTGCCACAGCCTTGTTAACAGGAGATGAAGTTTTGGCGCTTACTGCTCGGCATTTGGGTGACGTGGCGAAGCGTTTCGAACAGCATCTAAAAACGATTGGCGACGCCGAAACGAGCGCACTGATTTCCGAAAAACAAGAAATTGAGGAAGAGATGGGAAGCTTGGGAGAAGGCATACAACAACATCTAGTCAACATCCGCGGCTTTGAAGAGGGAGAGAAGGCCATTTCCGAACGGCTAAGGGAGTTGGCGGAGACGAAACATCTCCAGGAAGAGAGAGATATGCTCCGGGCTCGAGAACAGGACGTAACGGAAGACATGCGGTCGCTGAGAGACAAGGTTGTGAACCTGGTGTCTGAGAAGGGCTACTTGCCACTGCTGAAGCCGGCTATAGACAAGTCTTTGGGCATTATCAAAGAACTCTACGAATCAGGAAAAATCCCGAGCGACATAAAGAAACCGTTTGTGGAGTCATTGCTGCAAAGACAGCGCTGTATATGCGACAGGCCATTGACGAAAGGGGAACCATGCTATGAGGCAGTGGAACAATGGCTTCGACTGAGCGGGATGTCTAGCATTGAGGAGAAAGCGATTTCGCGCCGTCGGGATCTGCAGAAGGCCGCCAGGGAAGAACAGAACTTCTGGCAGGAACTGAACGATCTGCAGTCGCAGCGGGAGAGGCGCAAGACTGAGCTCTTCCGGATCGAAGAAAGACTCAACGAAATAGCAGAAACCCTAAGACACGCTCCACAAGAAAACATTAGAGAACTGGAACTGGCGCTTGAGCAAAACAGAAACGCCCTCGTTCATGAGGCAGCAAGCAAAAAGTCTAAGCAAGACAAGATTGAGGAGTTGAGGGCTAAGACTGAGGAAATCAATGGCGAAATACAGAGGCGCGAAGCGATATCTCTAGAACAGGAACTCACCAAGAAGCGAATTGCAGTATGTCTGGAGGCCAAAGCCGTACTTGAGGACGTTAGGGAGCTACACAGAGACGTTTACCGGAAGGATCTGAGCGAGAGAATAAACAAGATCTTCAAAAGAATGCTGTTTAAGGAGTACACAGCAGTTCTAGATGACGATTACAGATTGGAGGTTCAACAAGACGCATCGGCTGTTCCCGTCGGCGCTTCAACCGGGGAGAATCAACTTCTAAGCCTGGCCTTCATTGCCGGGGTCATAGAACAAGCTCAAGAGGTAGTTTCGAGGGCCAACAATATGTTGGCACCCAATAGTAGCGATTTTCCCCTCGTGATGGATTCGCCATTTGGCCAACTGGACTACAACTACCGCGGGGCGGTAGCAGACACATTGCCTTCCTTGGCAAATCAGGTTGTTTTCCTCTTCACAGAAGCCCAGAGTGATGGCGTAATGCAAAGTCTCGAAAAGCGGATCGGCAGGGAGTATGTTCTGAGTTATGCTTCGCCTAAGGAAGGTGTGCAAGCAGATTACATATCGTGCCGCGGCAAGACGTATGAGCTGGTGAAACCCGCCCGTGACGGGCATGAGAAGACAGAAATCTTAGAGGTGATCTAGAGTGTCAGAACCGCGTGTGCGCGTTCCAAAAGACAAAACCGATTTAGTAGATAAGTTGGTGAAGTCGGAAGAACGTTCGTATGGTGCTCTTTCCAGCCGTGCAGACGTGCTGACTTTCTGTGCGGTTCTCGGCTTCAGAAAGGGCAAGAGGGAGCCCGTGGCAGAGTCTGCTAACGATATTAGATACGACGTCTTCCGGAATCGGGGACACGATTTTGTGTTCGATGTGCTGGCCCTTGCGGAGACTGAAGATCCGGGTGTACTAGAGAACACGAGTGAAGCACAAAAAGAGAGAAACAGAATATTCGAGGAGTACGCCAACGGAGGTTTGGAAATCCTCTCGGATGAGTTTCGAGGAACGGTGGAGATGCTTGACAGCCTCCTGCTCGTTATCCAACGAGAAAGCGACTCTTAGTTGCCTTTGGGGCGTGTTCTCAGGTTTGATCACTTTGCGCTGTGGCGAACTATCCACTTGCCCAGCGTAATTGGAGGCCCATCGCGTTACGCAAGTCTTTGGCCACTCGCCGTCCCAGATGGGGCGAGCTTAGTGCGTCGGAGGTAATCGCATGACTGTTTACTTGGACTACAATGCATCGGCTCCCGTGCGTCCGTTGGTGTTGGAGGAAATGATTCGGGTATATCGCGAGTTTTATGGTAACGCTGGTAGCAGAACCCATGTCTTTGGACAGAGAGCTGCACAGATTGTCCACCAATGGCGACAGGAGATAGCAGGGTTTCTAGGAATAGACGCCGGTGATGTGCTGTTTACTAGTGGCGCAACAGAAAGCAATAACCTTGTCCTACTAGGCTTGCAGGACTATGCCTGGAGCACCAACCGCACTCACATAATCTCGACCGCTCTGGAGCACAAGTCTATCCTTGAGCCTCTCGCGGTTCTGTCCTCGCGGGGATTTGATGTTGAGTTGGTGACGTCCGATACGACTGGCATAGTCAAAGTAGAAGAAATTGAGGCCCGCCTACGGGAGGATACTCTCCTAGTGTCGGTTCATCACGCCAACAACGAGACAGGAGTTGTTCAGCCGATAGAGCACATAGGTGAGTTAGTGCGAAATACCGAAACATTCTTCCATGTTGATGCCGTGCAGACATTTGGCAAACTAGCTGTCGATATGGTGAAATCGAATATAGACTTTCTAACTGCCTCTGCTCACAAAATGGGTGGTCCGCAGGGTATGGGTCTGCTCGCGATGAGACGACAGTCATGGCGTTTGCCACCCATCAAACCCATCATGTATGGAGGGGGGCAACAGCAAGGACTTAGGCCAGGGACTCTTCCTGTGCCACTTATTGCTGGATTTGGCCAAGCGGTTAGGTTGGCTAGAGATGAGTTGCCTACTTGGCAACAGGCGCTGATGACAAAGAAGAAACAGGTTTTGGAGCAGCTGAAAGCAGTCCGGCATCACCTAAATGGGTGTGTAGAATACACGATGCCTAATACCGTCAATGTGAGCTTCCCAGGAGTCAACTCGGAGGCTTTGATGTTGCTAATTAAGGACAAATACGCGATAAGCAATGGTTCTGCTTGCACGAGTAAGGACTATCAGCCCAGTCATGTTCTTGTAGCCATGGGCTTGCCCGAAGAGCTGATAGAAAGTGCGGTGAGGATTTCTTGGAGCAGGGAAGGCGATCGAATTGACTTAGGGGAACTGATTGCAACGGTTAGGTACCTAAGCGGGCGGTAATAAACATAGCCTGATGGATGAAGACTCAAGCTACAGCCGTACTTAGATTCTGTTTTCTGGGATCGGAGGAGAGGGGCGCTTCAGTTGAGACCTAGTGCGACGTGGCGTCCGTGAGAAAGATCAAGAAGGCCGAAACAGACCAAATTGTGGGAGTTTTCGCCAACAGGGGCCTTGCCTGAAAGAACCCTTTGTGCCGAAGGATGAATCAATCTCGAAGATCGCCGGCCCAATTGGCGGAAACCGAGTGTCAGTTCCAGATGTCAGTGGGGTCTGACTTTTGATGTGCGGTCTCATTCCTCAGAAGGAGGCAGTGCTGATGAGATCTTTGGTGAAGTATGCCGATTACACTCGCGAGGAGATTAGCCACATATTCGATCCCGGTCGCCCGTTTACCCCACAAGCTGGGACTTGGGGATTGCGGGGTATGATCAGAGTGCCCCACCGGAAAGGCGATTTTGTGTTTTTTGTGACGGTGGGTAAGCGGCAGGCTCATCATGTGTTTCGGGAACACATTACAGAGTCGGGTATTCTGACATGGCAATCACAACCTTCTCAGACGCTTTCGTCTCCCCTAGTGAGGGAGTGGATTCGACACGATCACCTGACCAACAGCATCCATCTCTTCTTTCGTACCCGGAATAGCGTTCCTTACACGTACATGGGAAGGCTTGCTTATGTCAGTCACGACGGCAGCCGCGAACGCCCCGTCTATTTCAGATGGCAAATTCTCAATTGGTGCATTCCTGCATCGAAACTTGCGGCAATGGGGCTGGAGCTTGCGGACGATGTTCCGGAATGCGGTACTCCACAAGGGTCGCCGCTACAGAGAACATCTCCTCCAACCATCATCGATTCACCAAAGCCAGGACCTGACTATCATACCGTGACCATGGATTTTGCTGAAAATGAATCCTGGGACGAGACGTTGAAAGAAGGTGGTGAATTGCTGGTTTTGGAGAACGAGAAGATGCAGCTAAGCAACGATGGCCGGCCGGACTTGGCAGCGCGAGTGATCCATACTTCCAGAATTCAGGGTGATTGCGCGGGATATAATATCCAGTCCTATTTCCCCGATGGAACTGTCAAGTATATAGAAGTAAAGACCACTGCGGGGGGAGCCGGAACCCCATTTACGCTAACGGCGAACGAGCTCTCCTTTTCCAAAATAAACTCCTGCCAGTATCAGCTCGTTAGAGTGTACGCATTTGAGAAGAAGGGCCCTTCGGCGAAATACTTCGTATTGGAAGGGGACCTTACACAGCACTTATCCCTTCGACCGATAGAGTTTCGTGCCACGCTTAAGTAGATAACGTTCTTCGTAACACCCTTGCTCCCGATGGAGCGTCTCCTGCCTCCACAAGCAGTTCCAAGTTGTCCGTCCCTACGGACGGCAAACTGATTGAGAGGAGGATCACCATGGCCACCTACAACAAAATCGTACGCGACCGCATTCCCGCGATTATTCAAAGCAAAGGAAAGCAGTGCCGCTTCTCCATCATGAGTGGGGAAGAGCTGATTGCCGGTTTGGAGGCAAAACTCCTGGAAGAGTTCAGAGAGTTCATCGAAAGCGGACGCAATCTGGAAGAGCTGGCCGATATCCTAGAGGTAGTGGACGGATTGGCTCTGCATCTCGGCTCATCTTTTGAGGAAATTCTTGAACTCAAGCGTCAGAAGCAGGAAAAGAGGGGAGGCTTTCAGCAGGGCCTACTGCTGGAGTGGGTTGAAGACTAAAGGGGCCCGCATACCGAGGATGGCGAGTCCCATGAGTGAGATAGTGTCAAAGATAAGGAGCGAACTGGAAAGCGCGAGCAATACGACTTCAGGGTTCCGGATCAAAAATGGCGATGTGTGCAAAATATCAGCCAAGGCTTTTCGGGGCCTGAGGGACAGGTCAAGAGACTATGTGTTTGCGATTTGTGAAGAGCTTCTAGAACAGCGCGATTGGCCCACGAAGGTGATTGCCTTCGACTTCGCTCACGGCGTGAGAAAACAATATGACGAGAGCGCCGTTTTCGAGCGCTGGCTTGAGCGTTACGTGCGCAGCTGGGGAGATTGCGGCGATTTCTGCACCCACGCCTTTGGAGGGGAAGTCAACACTTTTCCGGACATTCCTTAAGCGACACCAACTAAAGATAGCTCTTGGTACTGGTTCAACCATTCTAA
>JGI24499J29688_1000352_pt1 | contig 14977 bp, 19 predicted proteins | sample BioPla1RNA2_FD_29688 | JGI IMG/M metagenome (IMG submission 29688)
CATGGCCCTCGATATAGTACTTCTAATGGGATGCGAATCAATATACCTCCTCCCGGATTGGGAGCACAGCAGAGGAGCCACGCTCGAAAAGACCATCGCGGAACTAACCGGGAAGCAGCTAATCTATGAAAAAACAACCAGGAACGAAGATATCAAACAAGCGATCACAGAAGTAACAGGCCTCCTTTTCCACGAGATCGCAGGAGACAGCAGAAAAACCATCGCAGTACACGCCCGCATGATCTACTCAAGCCTTTGTTACACCATCGCACGAATAAAAGAGATAGCAGCGGACCTAAACAGAAGCACCTCCAGCGTCCATTACTACCTCGAGCAATACCGGAACGAGTACAAATTTAACCCCGCATTTCGGGAGCTCGCAGACAAAGTGAGCGAGAGACTGATCCAGATACAGCAGAAGAAAAACCAAAAAAACCAATAAAAACGTATTATCATGCGACGCATACCGACGAAAGCAGAACTGCAGAAGCAGAACCAGAAGCGCAAAGAAGCGCTGATCAAAAAAGCACAGGAGAATGGGATCGTTGAGCTCACCGCCAGGTACCTCTCCGCAATTTACCTCCTCCACAGCCACAGCGCCGTCTTATACGCGGACCTGGAGGAGATACTCCAGGAGAACGGCCTGGAGATAGGGAAGCCAAAATGGTACGGAAAGAAGCTAAACGAGGCATTCGATAAGTACTTCGATAGCATATCCAAAATGATAAAAAAGGATCAAGTACAGGCATGGGCAAACGACCTCGAGAGCTTCGGACAAATGTTTAACCAGTTTGCAGGGCTCCCAACACAGGAACGGGACACCAATAACGAAGAAAAGGAGACAAAGAATGATGAAGCATAAAATACAGAAATGGCTCTGCCAGGAAGCAGAGAAGAACAGCCAGGTAATCGAGACAACAAAGGAAACAGCAGAACGAATTAAAAGAATGTGACCATGACAGGAATACTTTTCACCGCAGCAGCAGCGCTCCTATTTTTGAGCCTTTGGCTCATTGCAACAATCCTGGAATACATAGAGGAGCCACGAACAGAAGCGATGACAACGCAAAGCAAGACCACAGTTGCCATCTACCTGATAGGCGGAATCGCCGGAGCGATCATCAGCGCCGCCGCCCTATACTACATTTTGAAGCCAGTATTAACCCCGATAAACATACTAATCGCATGACAACAATGAAACGAAACACCGACAGCATCCAGCCGCACGAGCTCTGGGAAGTAAAAGATTACAGCGAGATCATGGACATCAACCTCAAAAGCCGCAACCGGGACCGCCAAACAGTCTGGGCCCGGTACGCCGTATGGCTATACCTCATGGAGGAGTGCGGAGCCAAGCTCATGGACATATCCCGCCTGTTTGGATGGCACCACTCCGCGATCATTTACGGAGTGGAACAGATAAAGGAGAAGCTCCATATCAACGACGGCTTAGCTCGCGAGCAGGCCCTGCGCATATACAGGGCGGACCCGCACGAGAGGAGACCAATCCAAAAAGGGAGGGCGCGCGCATGGCTCAAATAATTCACACCATCGAAGTGATACCGCCGGAGATCACACCAGAAGCAAGAGCAGCCATTGAAGGAGGTAGACCCTTCCACATTGAACCCAAGAGTAGAAACTGAAAATGAAATTAACTTTGATACACGAGATATTTAAACGGGAATTTGAAACACAAAACTTGAATTATGCAGAAAAGTTTATTTGAAAATACAGCGTTTGATTTACCACTGAACCCCGCATTGCGTAAATGCGATGTTGTGTGCAGTTGCGGTTTTTCAGACGAAAGCCCAAAAGCTCTTTTTTACATTGAGCAGGTAGATTATCAAACAGCTATGAAAGTTGTAATTGATAACCATTACCTACATAGAAAAGCCCCTTGCAGTAAAGCTTATGGACTTTTCTGTAACTCCTGCAAAAATATAGTAGGCGTGGTGGTATATGGTGTTCCTTGTAGTAGCACGTTGCTAAAAGGTATCTGTGGCGAAGATGAAAAAAGCAATGTTTACGAACTTACAAGACTTTGGATAAAAGACGGAACGCCAAAAAACAGTGAAAGCTATTTGATAGGTAATACAATAAAGTTGCTTGATAAAGAAATAATAGTTTCGTTTGCTGAGATACAACAAGGGCACAACGGAACGATTTACCAAGCCACAAATTTCTTGTATTGCGGACTAAGTGCTAAATTTAGAGACCCTAAAGTAAAAGGACTGGAACACCAACACCACGCAACCTACGCCAACAGAATGACTATGCAGGAAGTGAAAGAAAAGTATGGTGAAGAAAATGTTTACTATGTAGATAGACCAAGAAAACACAGATACATCTTTTTTAATGCAAGGGGCAGACGAAAAAAAGAGCTTTTGGGAAAATTGAAATACAAAGTTGAACCTTACCCGAAAACTTCAATAGATGCAGTATCGTAGCAATTGCACACAATAAGGTGCTTGGCTTGCAGTGCGAGGAACGAGCATTGCGCCAAACACGTGTTATATGAAGTGCCGACTTATTTAGCAGAAAACTTTAATTGAAACTATAAATAGAAAAACAAAAAGAAAAAAAGCGATGGAAAATAAAAAAATAATTTGTTGGTGGAGTGGTGGAATTACATCTGCCGTAGCTTGTAAAATTGCATTGGATTTGTTTAAAGACAAAAACGAATGTAGAGTAATAATGATTGATACGCAGAACGAAGATGACGACACTTATAGATTTTTATTAGACTGTGAAAAATGGTATGGTCAAAAAATTGAAATAATAACAGGAATTAATAATGTTCCTGATTTAGCCTTTCAAAATAATAAACAAGAAGATTATTTTTATGTTGATTTATCAAAAGGATACGCTTCAATAGAATCCGTATGGATTGAAAATAAATATTTGAATGTGGCTACTGGTGCAATTTGCTCAAATCAATTAAAAAGAAGGGTGCGTGAAAAATGGCAAAAAGAAAATCAATATGATTATCAAGTGTTCGGATTTGAGTTTGATAAAAAAGAGTGTAACAGAGCATTAGGATTGCACAAAAACCACCCTAAAGCAAAAGGTATTTATCCATTGCTTATGATGGCATACGATAAGGATGATTGCTTACGAATTGTGCAAGATGCAGGAATTGAAATACCAAGGATGTATCGCTTAGGATTTAGAAATAACAACTGTTTTAAAACTGGATGTGTTCAAGGTGGTATTGGATATTGGCAAAAGATGGAACGTGATTTCCCTGATAAGTTCAATGCAATGGCAGAAATGGAACACAAACTAACTGCCTTGCGTGGCGAACCTGTAACGATGCTGAAAGACCAAAGCAACGAAGTAAAGAAGGTAGTTGAGGAAACTGGTATTAAATGGAAGCAATTTATATTTCTTAAAAAGCATCCTGAATATCCTGAATTGAAATGTTTGGCAGATATGAAGCCACAAGAGGTAAGGCCTTTATTTGAATGTAACGGATTTTGCGGAACAAATGATTTGAACCCAAGAGTAGAAACTGAAAATGAAATTAACTTTGATACACGAGATATTTAAAAGTGCGGTGGCTTTTTCTTTTTCCTTCACGGAACTTTCAAACGAAGAACGGAACTAAGCCATATTGCTTACAACGTTTTGCAGGTATAGAATCGGTTTTTTACGGATTAAATAAACGAACATGAAAATAGAATACGACATTGATTTTGAAAAAGTAATGAATGAACTACAAGCCAATTTTGGATGGAGTAACATTGATGTATTTCCTGATAGTTATAAAGATTTGCTAAATGACACTATAAGGGCAGTAAAAAACTGTTCTATACCTGCTGTTGTAAAATCGTTGCCTACCGATGAATGTGTAGAGCAATGGTGGGAAGAAGGACAAGACCAAAATGAAGGTTTTTGGCAAGAAGCACCTTACAGGACTAACGGTGATGTAGTCGAAGAAATAAAAACAGCATTAAAGTATTTTATTGAAACGTGGCAAAGGTAGGCTATGTTTTACAACATGCCGTTTACGAATGTTAATAATTAAAACAGTATGAATAAAGCAGAACAGATGATTGAAAAGCACATAAATGAGAATTAATTAAGGAGGAAGTGTTATGAAAAATAAAATTACGGATTGGATACAAGACAAGTTCTTAGCAGTAACAGTTTTATACATTTTCTTTCAGGCTGTAATGCTGTTTGTGAAATTAATCTATATATCTCTGCAATGGAAATACGTACTAATACCTTTGTGGACTTTCTTAGTGTATTTTTCCATGCTGTTTGTAATAGCATCTATAAGAAAGGAGGAGAAATGAAATTGAAACAAAAGATATATACAATCATTTAAACAATCAAATAAAAACATCATGAACAATAGAATTATAGACCAGGGCATTCTACAAAAGGATTGGACAGGAAACAGCAACAGCATCTATAAGACTTTAGGCGCAAGCAATCATACTGATAAAGAAAGGCAGAATGAGGATTATTACGCAACAGACCCAAAAGCAGCAGAATTGCTTTTAGAACTTGAAACATTTTCGCCAAACATTTGGGAGTGTGCTTGCGGTGAAGGGCATTTGAGTAAAGTATTTGAAAAAGCTGGACATAAAGTAAAAAGCACAGACCTAATGGATAGAGGATTTGGTGAAACAGGAATAGACTTTTTAAGTATTGACAACTTGGAATGGAACGGAGATATTATTACAAACCCACCTTACAAGTATGCACAAGAATTTATTGAAAAAGCGTTGCAGATTATACCCGAAGGAAACAAGGTAGCAATGTTTTTAAAAGTACAATTTTTGGAAGGAAAAAGGCGAAAAAAGCTATTTTTATCACAACCACCAAAGACCGTTTATGTTTCAAGTTCTCGGCTTCTTTGTGCAAAGAACGCTGAATTTGAGAAAATGATTGCTGGTGGTGGAAGTGCTGTTGCTTATGCTTGGTATGTATGGCAAAAAGGCTTCAATGGAACGACAGAACTCAAATGGTTTAATTAAAAATTTCAAACGAAAATGTCAATCGAAGCACGTCAGTAAGGCATTACGCATAAGTGCTGTTATGTATCAGTAAAAATTAAAAATTATGGCTTATTCAAATTGGAAAATAGTAAAAGGTAAAAGTTTGTTTGACAAGCTACCTAAACGATATATGATGAGAGATAACGATGGTGTTATAACTTACCATAATTATAAAGAAAAGGTACATACTTGGCAAACAAAATACGGAGCATATAATACCATAAGAGAAAAGGGTGGAACGGCTACTTTTTACAATGTTGGTGAAGAAATTGAAATAGATGTTATGGAACAACTAAATATTGAGATTGACCCGAAGAGCGTGGCTTGTGGGTATAATTTTTAATTTTTATTGTACATAACGACCAATTGAAAGAGAATAAATAAAACAAAACATATGGAAATTAAAAACGAAAAGCTAAAACGAGAGCTGGCAATAAAAACAAATTTCATCTTTGCAATTGCTATCGTTCAGGAAGGATTAATCAAGGATATCGAATCTAAGATGAGAGCAAATCGCCTCCTGAAATTCACATACAAACAAAAGGTGAATGCTATCAAGAAAAATGCAGAGCAGCTGCGAGCAATTATAAATCGATTTGACCCAGAGAACGCAGAGCAACTCGGAGAGGAGGCCGACAAGATAGAGGAAGTGCTGCTGTCCATGATTGAATAAACTGATATGAAAAAAAACGAAAAACAACATTAAAAGCGATTGTAAAGATATGAGACACATCGAAGATCGTATCCAGGAGGCATGCGTAACGTGGTTTGATATGCAGTTCCCAAAATTATCGCTCCTACTTCACCACAGCCCAAATGGAGGAAAAAGAAATGCACGGGAAGGAGCAAGATTTAAAGCAATGGGCACACGTGCGGGATTTGCCGATTTAATCTTTTTATTCCCTGCCAATGGCTACCACGGATTATTCATTGAGATGAAAACAAAGCAGAAAACCAGCAGGCAATCAAAAACACAGAAGGAGTTCCAAGAAATTGTGGAAAAGCAAGGTTACAAATACGTTATCTGCCGAGCATTTGATGAATTTCGGCATACAATTTTAAGCTACATGAAACAAGACAGTTCAATAGAAAATCAATAAAACAACCCAATAAACGTATTATTGTAATACATTTTGACTATTTTTGTGAGAAACAGGCACGAAACGAACCAGAAATGAAGGATGATAAATTTATAGATGAACTCGATATCGACTTCGGGAACATACAGCTCCCAGAGTTCGACCTTGACATATTCGCGGAAGGACCCGATGTCGCGAGACCCGAAACAAGATACATGAAGCCGCATAAGCAGGAATCGTGGAAGCAAGAAGACATCATGTACGACAACGCCCAGAAGCTCGCCCGGGAGCTGACACTCGACAAAGGGATGAGAGCAAACGTCGTCGTAGCCGGGAGCTTCATCTTTGGAGACTTTATCGAGGCATTCCTAATGCACAACAACGCCAAAGCAATCAAGATGACCATTTCCACGCTTTCATTATCACAGGAAAACATCGACAGCCTCCGCACTCTTTTAGAATACGGCTACATAGAGGAATTAAACATGATCATAAGCGTTTACTTTTTCTCACACGAGAGGCACGGTTTAATCCCATACATGTACGACCAGCTCGACATCGATAACCGCTTTCAACTTTCGGTCTGCAGCACGCACATGAAGACGGTTCATTTTGAAACTCTCGGAGGCAAAAAGATTGTGATGCACGGATCGGCAAACTTAAGGAGCTCCGCCAATTTAGAGCAGTTTACAATTGAGGAGAATCCCAACCTTTATGAGTTTTATGAAGATATAAGCGAGAAGATCATCGACAGATACAAAACAATAAATAAACCCATAAGAGATAAACCTTTATGGGATATAATAACAAGAAAGAAGTTTAACGATTAAAAACCAAAACATCATGGCATCAGGATCAGAAAAATGGGCAGGCAGAGGAAGCCGCATAAGAGGCACCACAGCAGCAAGCAGGAGACGAGCGAATGCAGCACCATGGACGCCAGACTCAGGGCTCCCATTTTAAAAAATAAGAAAGCATGAAAGTAATACAAAGCACGAAAATAAAGCTTTCAGAAATTGAAGTAAACAAGGGTCAAATCCCGGGTCTGCCCGGGAACCCACGTTTTATCAGGGATGATAAATACAAAAAGCTTATACAGAGCTTAACCGACAACCCAGAGATGACAGCCCTCCGAGAACTGCTCGTTTTCAAGCACGAAGGAAAGTACGTTATCATTGGCGGAAACATGCGGTACCGAGCAATGAAGGAGCTGGGCTACGCAGAAACGATTTGTAAAATAATACCCGAAGGAACCAGCGCAGAAGACCTAAAAGCATACACGATAAAGGATAACGCCGGCTTTGGAGAATGGGATGTTGACCTACTCGCCAATGATTGGGATTTAGAAGAACTCGATTTGTGGGGTGTTGACATGGCCAGCCTCGATTTGGATCCGGAGCCAGAAGAAGCGGAAGAAGATAATTTTGATGTTGAGAGCAACCTCCCCAAAAACCCAGTCGCAAAATTAGGCGACATCTTCGAGTTGGGAAGGCACCGCCTCATTTGCGGAGACGCGACAATTGCGGAGCACCTCGACGCCTTAATGGATGGGAAAGAAGCAGACGCATACATAACAGACCCACCGTACAATGTTGATTATACCGGAGGAACCAAAGATGCTCTCAAAATTGAGAACGACAAAATGGAAGATAGCCAATTTCAAGAATTTCTGGTAGCTGCATTCACCCAAGCGGACCGAGTGATGAGAAAGGGCGCCGCTTACTACATCTGGCATTCAGATTCAGAAGGCTATAATTTCAGGACCGCAGCAATACGTGCCGGTTGGAGATTAAGGCAAACATTAATCTGGGCAAAAAACTCACTGGTATTGGGCCGCCAGGACTACCAGTGGAAACATGAATCATGCCTTTATGGTTGGAAGGACGGCGCAAGCCACTACTTTACACAAGACAGAACACAAACAACAATTCAAAGTGAAGACTTCGATATTGACAAGTTATCAAAGGACGACATGAGAGAGCTCCTGCGGGACATACTGCACAACATACCGAGCACGATAATAGAGGAGGACAAGCCCCTCCGGTCAGCAGAGCACCCCACCATGAAGCCGGTAAAATTGATCGGGAGAATAATGAAGAACAGCACCAGGCTCACCGACATAGTACTGGACAACTTCGGAGGCAGCGGGACCACAATCATAGCAGCAGAGCAGCTCGGGAGGACCTGTTACATGATGGTATTGGATCCGGCTTATTGCGATGTGATAATCCAAAGATGGGAAGAATTGACACAGGATAGCGCCGAATATCTTGGGAACTTCCTGGAAGATAAGAACACCGATCAAAATAAAGAATAACAGCGAAGGAAAAGGAGGATAACAGCGAGAAATGCCAAATAGGAAAAATATAATACCATATCAGTTTAAGCCAGGACAGTCAGGAAATCCAAAAGGACGGCCTCCAAACAGGGTGCCGGAGCAGCTGGTCAAAATAATGGGGAAGGTCCAGGCGAAAAAATTCTATAAATTATCAGCCGTAGAAATCACCGAATGGGAGGCCGCGCTGCTTACGATGAACGCCAACCAGCTCAAACTCCTTGCCCAATGGGATGAGGCCAACGCATACCCGAAAGGTCTTGCGATAAGCATACTCACAGACATGAAGAACGGAAAAACTAAGACACTCGACAAGCTCCGGGAGAGAGTGCTCGGACGCCCCACACAGCGCATGGAGATAACAGGAAGGGACGGCGCCGACTTCATGCCGGCACGGGTGCTGACAAAAAAAGAAGCCAAGGAGCTACTCGACGGTTTGGAAGAAGAATATTAAAAGATAATAATGCAGAATGAAATACGCGATATTGATATTAAAAAAACGTGGGTGCTTTCGAGTACCCTCAACTTTACGCGCTATTTTTTCAAACAGCGATACAAGCGGAAGTTTGTAATCGGTGATCACCACCGCATGATTGCAGAGAAGCTGGACCAGGTGCTGGCCGGCAAAATAACCAAGCTGATCATCAACATAGCGCCGCGTTATTCTAAAACAGAAATGGCAGTAAAAAACTTCATAGCCATGGGGATGGGGCTCAACCCGAGGGCCCGATTCATCCATTTGAGTTATTCTGACGACCTCGCACTCGACAACAGCAAGGCCGTACAGGATATACTGGCCGAACCCGCATACCAGCAGCTGTTCTCCACCCGGGCCATAACCAGGAACGCCAAGCGCTGGGAGACAAACGCCGGCGGTGGACTATACGCCGTCAGCAGCTCCGGGCAGGTTACAGGATTTGGAGCAGGGATTGTGGATGATGAAGATGAAACCGAATTGAGCGACGAAGTGGGAGAATTAGACAAAGCAATCGACGCATCGGAAAGCTTCGGAGGAGCCATCGTGATAGACGACCCCATCAAACCGGACGATGCCCTCTCCCCCACCATCCGGGAGAAGGTAAACAGGAAATTCGAGACCACCATACGCAACCGCGTAAACAGCCGCAAAACGCCGATCATCATAATCATGCAGCGGCTAAACGAGGACGACCTGACGGGCTACCTCCAAAAGCTCGAGCCGGAAGAGTGGGAGGTTTTATCCATCCCCTGCATCCAGCCTGACCCGGAGACGGGGGAAGATAAAGCCTTGTGGCCATTCAAGCACACCCTCGAGGAGCTTTATAAAATACGGGATAACAATAGCTGGGTTTTCAATACCCAGTACCAGCAGAACCCCATGCCCATGGAGGGGCTCATGTACGAAAACGAGTTCAAGGAATACGAGATCATACCGGAGACGAGAAAAAAGCGGGTAAAGAACTACACCGATACAGCCGACACCGGAGCAGACTATTTGTGTTCGATTACCTATTTAGAAACAGAGATAGGCAATTTCGTCCTCGATATCCTCTACACCACAAAATCGATGGAGTACACCGAGCCGGCCACCGCTAAGATGTTAACGAACCACGACGTGGAACTGGCCATCGTGGAGTCAAACAACGGGGGGCGTTCATTTGCCCGTGCAGTGGAACAGCAGTGCCGTTTGATGCATAATAATACAACCCGCTTCAAGTGGTTTCACCAGAAGGCAAACAAGCAGGCTCGCATCTTCAACAACACGGCCGCCGTGCAGAACCTTACGTATTTTCCCAAGGGATGGAAAACCAAGTACCCACGATTTTACAACGATCTGACAACATATATGAAAGTAGGAACCAACCAACACGACGACGCTCCCGACGCACTCACCGGCACCATAGAGCACAGACCAAGCGAGCGCAAAGGACGGGCGGCAGATTACTTTTAATCATCCAACAACCAAACAAACACCAACACAATGAAAGAGATCAAAGAACTAATCGCCAGCCAGGACCACAGCGCCGCGATAAAACAACTCAAAAGCGGGCGGAAGAACGACACCCCGGATGTGGCAACCTACCAGGCGCAGCTCGACCCATTACAGCACGAAGTGTTTAACAGAGCAACACGCCCAGATAAATGGGTAAAGGTAGACATTGCAGAAGCTACCGACAGCGAAGGCAATACCCTCACCGTAACCGTCGGAGACGGAGAAGGGCGGACCAGCATGAAGATAGAGCCGGTCGCACGCGTAGCCCTGGCCATTCAGAAACTGATCGTAAAGAGAGCCGTCGCTTTCACCTTCGGGAACCCCATAAGGCTGAACGCAGAGCCGGAGGAAAACAGCAGCGAGGAGGACGTCCTCGACGCAGTTAAGCGGGTGCTCTTTGATACGAAAAGCCGAACACTAAACAGGAAAATCGCCAGGGAGATATTCACCACCACCGAGGCAGCAGAACTCTGGCACGTAGTAGAGAAGCCCCACAGCAATTATGGCTTCAAATCAAAGTACAAACTGCGATCTACCATCCTCTCCCCAGCCAAGGGAGATAGACTGTTCCCATATTTTGACGAGACCGACGACATGATCGCTTTTTCAAGGGAGTACGAAACAGAGGACCGGACTGGGCGCAAAACAAAGTATTTCGAGACATACACAGCGGAGAAATTATACAAATGGGTGCTCCAGCCAGGAGAGGACTGGAAGGAAGCCGATGGATACCCGCGCGACAACTTCATCGGGAAGATACCCATTGTTTATGGGCAGCAGCCCGAAATCGAGTGGGCGGACGTCCAAGGCCTGATCGAGCGCCTGGAGAAGCTGCTCTCTAACTTCGCAGACACGAACGATTACCACGCCAGCCCGAAGATATTCACCACCGGAACCATCCTCGGATGGGCCAAGAAGGGGGAGAGCGGAGCCGTGATCGAGGGAGACGAAGGAGCAACAGCGCAGTATCTCTCATGGGCACAGGCCCCGGAGGCAGTAAAACTCGAGATCGATACCCTCCTGCGCATGATCTACACCATCACCCAGACACCCGACATCAGCTTTGACAGCGTTAAGGGAATAGGCGCCGTTTCCGGCGTAGCATTGAGGCTGCTATTTATGGACGCCCACCTCAAGGTCCAGGATAAAATGGAGATATTCGACGACTACCTCCAACGCCGCCTGTCCATAATACAGGCCTTCCTGGCCAAAATGAACGCAAAGGATTCAGCCTTTGCCGCAGCCTGCGAAAGCCTCACCATTGAGCCGGAGATCGTACCGTTCATGATCGACGACGAGCAGGCCCAGGTCAACCTTTTGATGAGCGCCACAGGCCAGAAAGCGATCGCCAGCCGCAAGACAGCAGTACAGCAGCTCGGATGGGTGAACGACACCGAAGCCGAGCTCGAACAGATAGAGGCAGAGGAGAACCCGAGCCTGTACAGCGACATCATGGAGCCAACGCTTTAACCAGAACCATCGCAATGGGAATAAAAGGGAAGTTTGATATTAACGCCATCTTCAAGGACCTCGAAGCACGCCTCCGTCCGCTGATCATCGAAGCAGTAACGGAGGCCTTCGAGATGGCCTGCCTCGAGGTAGTAGAGCAGGCCAAAAGCCTGGACACATACCAGGACCAGACCAACCAGCTGCGCAGCTCCATCGGATACCAGATATATAACCAAGGCGTCCTGGTCACCGAATACTTCCAGGCGAGCGGAAAAGGAGACGGAAGCGGATCGGCCCAGGGAGTGGCACGCGGCAAAACGGTCGCAGCGGAAGCAGCGAGACAATACCCGGACGACGTCGTCGGAGTAATTGTCGCCGGAGCGCATTATGCCCTGTACGTCGAATCCAAGGGATACGACGTTATCAGCGGCCCCGCAAGCCAGCTAAAAGAGATCACAAGTAAATACCTGCGCCTCGCGGCAGAAGGATTAACAGAGGGAGGAAATGTCTGAAAACAACACCAAGCGAGACCGCCTGCTCATAGAGCTCACCAGCATAGAGAGACGACTGCGGAAGCTATACGGCGACACATACCGGGCCGCCGTTGAGATAAAAGCTGTACGCAAAGCAATAGAGGAAGGCCAGGAATTCACCTGGGACGGGAACCCAGCAGCAGCCAAGCAGCTGCAGAGCCTCCTCGACACCATGGCCCAGCAGACTAACGCTTACCTGCGCAACGCAACCAGCAAGGCCTGGACCGAAGGTGAGAAGGGAGTGCACAACACCCTGGCCGCAGTATTCGCAACAACAACGAACAAAAAAAAGAGCGAGGAGGAGATCGAAAGAATCACCGAGAAAGCCCGGGAGGACATGCGCAAGAGAGGAGCCTCCGGCCACAACTACTTCAATGAGAAGCGAGGAGGGCTCACCATATCGGACCGCGTCTGGAACATTTCAGATACCGCTCGAAACGAGATCGAGACCATCATCCAGAACGGAATCCTCGAAGGGAAGAACCCGGACCAGATCGCAAAGAGCGTCCAGCCATACCTGCGAGAGCCGCACAAGCTGTTCAGACGCGTGCGCAATAAAGAGACCGGAGAGCTGGAGCTCTCCCAGGCAGCAAAGAAGTACAAACCGGGCCGCGGAGTGTACCGCAGCGCATACAAGAACGCCATGCGCCTGGCCCGGACGGAAGTCACAGCAGCATATCGCCGGGCCGAGTGGGAGACATACCAAAACAACCCGCTAATTACAGGCTTCCGGATAGAGTTATCAAACAACCACACCACCCTGGTGAAAGGCGTACCGGTGCCATTTCACGACATCTGCGACGAGATGGTCGGCATCTACCCGAAAACATTCCTCTGGACCGGCTGGCACCCGCAATGCCGATGCCGCATGATCCCAGTATTTATCAGCAAGGCGGACTTCAAAGACCGCATGAAGGCGCTCGCCGCGGGCAAACTTAAAGACTGGAAGCCAAAGAAGGCAACCACCGACATGCCAGAGAACTTTAAAAAGTGGATACAGGACAACAGCGACCGCATCGCTGCAGCCAGGGCCCTCCCATACTGGATGCAGGACAACCAGGGGACCATCAACAGCATACTCAACCTAACGCCAGCAACAGGAGCAGCAGCAGCGAAGCCGTTTGTTTTGGACAGGAAAATGAAAAGGCTACCGAAAAACAAACAAAAAAGCGGATCCCGAAGGACCCGCTGATGAAAAAACCCAAGATGCAATGTATGATGAGATCACGTGATGGTGATTTGGCTCAAAGATAGATAAATATCACAAACGAGCAAGACCGAAAGAAACCCGAAAGCTCCACAGGTAACCAAGGAGCACCAACTATCCAAAAGAGAGAACGAAAGTCAAAAGATAGTCAAAAGAATAAGTATAGAAATAGCCCGTATTATAATAATATGGCTATTTTTGTGTTTCAATAAGTTTAATTAAACGTAACCAACATGAACAATGTAATCTTAGCACTACTGGAACAGAACTACCCGGGCGTGCGAAAGGACGGGCTCAAACACCTGGCCGCATCCCTGGCTCTCACCGTAACGACGGAAGAAGAAGCCGCCCAGGTCGTAGGTAAACTCACCGCCGACAACGTGAACAAATTCGTAACAGACTGGCGAAAAGAGGCAGACGCCGAAATCGACAAGGCAAACAAGACCAGAGAAGCAAACCTCCGCGCAAAGTATGACTTCGTCGAAAAGAAGCAGGACCCCAGCCCAGCAGACCCGCCGGCACCACCAGCCCCCACAGGAGGGACCGGAGGGCTCAAAGCAGAGGACATCCAGACCCTGATCGTGAACTCGATAAAGGAGGCCACCAAGGGACTCCAGCAGGAAATCCAGACGCTCAAGGGATCAGCCGTAACAGCCGCCAGGCGCGAAGAACTTCAGAAAGTATTCACCGACCAAATACCGAAGCCATTCCGGGATACCATCATGGATGGATTCGAGGCACGCAGCTTTGAGAACGATGAAGCCTTTCAGCAATACCTCGCAAAAACAAAAGAAAGCGTTTCGCAGCTCACCCAGGAGCTCGCCGATAAAGGACTCGGAAGCCATGAGCGCCCGATCCTCGGAAAGCCGAACAAAGACGGAGTGAGCAGCGGCGTAGAGGACTACATTGAAGCCAAGAAAGCAGAAACCAACGGTGAAGCTCCACTTGGCGGAAAGAAATTATTCTAAAACTAATAAATAACCAGACTATGCTAACAATAAAAAAAGCAAAAGACAGCAGGGTGGTTCGCGCATTTACGCACAAGCTGGCCGACATACCCAACGGCGTCAACGTAGCAAATACGGAATTTGTACAGCGGGTCCTCAAAGAGGGAACGCCTGTCGGAAAAGACGCCACAACCGGGCTTTATTACCCGGTTAAGGTAGCAATCCTGACCGCAGCAGCCGGAGCAACTGACGTCGCCTATACCGTAGCCAAAGGCCACGATTTCAAAGTGGGCGATTTCATCATGCTGAAACCTGCCGGGAAGGCATACGCCATCACAGCCATTGCCACCAACGAAACAGACGAAACCAGCGACGACATCACCGTCGGAACGACCCTCGGCGCAGCCGCAGCCATAGGGGACGGCATCTATCAGGCAGCCAAGCAA
>JGI24499J29688_1009523_pt1 | contig 14468 bp, 12 predicted proteins | sample BioPla1RNA2_FD_29688 | JGI IMG/M metagenome (IMG submission 29688)
CAACGTTCAAACCAAGGTACTTGCATTAACCAAAAACCTCGTTGTGTTGTTGGACAACAAGTAAAAGCCGGTGAGCTATTGGCAGATGGTCCATCGACTGATCAAGGAGAATTAGCCTTAGGTAAAAATGTGGTAGTGGCTTTTGTACCATGGGAAGGCTACAACTATGAAGATGCTATTCTTCTTAGCGAAGAGTTAGTTAAAGATGATGTTTTCACTTCTATTCATATTGAAGAATATGAATCTCAAGCTAGGGACACCAAATTGGGACCGGAAGAGATTACGCGAGATATCCCCAATGTGGGCGAGGATAGTCTGAAAAACCTTGACGAACGAGGAATCGTGCGTATAGGTGCTGAGGTTAAACCTGGAGATATTTTAGTTGGGAAAGTGACACCTAAGGGTGAAACTGAACTTACTGCCGAAGAGCGCTTACTCAGGGCTATTTTCGGTGAAAAGGCTCGTGAAGTAAGGGATACATCGTTAAGAGTACCCCATGGCGAAGGTGGAATAGTCGTTGATGTACGTGTCTTTACAAGGGAAGACGGTGACGAGCTATCACCGGGTGTTAATAAGTTGGTTCGCTGTTACGTGGCGCAAAAACGGAAAATATCCGAAGGCGATAAAATGGCCGGTAGACACGGTAACAAAGGTGTAATTTCGCGAATCATGCCCGTTGAAGATATGCCGTTTTTACCCGATGGCACACCGGTTCAGATTGTTCTTAACCCTTTAGGTGTTCCATCAAGGATGAATATTGGACAGGTGCTAGAAACTCACTTGGGTATGGCCGCAAGGTTACTGGACATTCATGTAGCAACTCCGGTCTTTGATGGTGCCAGTGAGATTGAAGTTATGGATAAAATGGAAGAAGCGGGAATGTCTCGAGACGGTAAAACTATTTTATATGATGGTCGAACCGGGGAACCCTTTGATAATCCCGTTACAGTGGGAATAATCTACATGATTAAATTAGCCCACTTAGTAGATGACAAGATTCATGCGAGATCAACAGGTCCTTACTCATTGGTAACTCAACAACCTCTGGGCGGTAAAGCTCAGTTTGGAGGCCAAAGGTTTGGAGAAATGGAAGTATGGGCTTTAGAGGCGTATGGTGCTGCTTATACTTTACAAGAAATCCTAACGGTTAAATCAGATGACGTGGTTGGTAGAGTCAAGACATATGAAGCAATTGTAAAAGGGGAGAACATTCCCGAACCAGGAGTCCCTGAATCATTCCGAGTTTTGATTAAGGAATTACAAAGCCTTGCTTTGGATGTCCGTGTCTTAGGGGAAAATGAAGAAGAAATCGAGATTAAGGAAGAGGAAGAAGATATTAGTGAGATGGCTCGCGAGTTAGGAATTGATATTCAAGGACGCGGTTCGAGTACTAGTATTTCCCGTTCCCCAGAACCAGGAAGTCAAGCGAAAAAGTTAGATCAAAAAGAAGAAGATTCCGATTCAGATTCCGATTTGGAAGATGAAGACGACGATGATGATCTGGATCAAGAGGATTTATCCCTTGATGATCTTAGGGACTTTACAGGGGATGAAGATGAAGACTAAGAAATAAAAACATTTGTTTTAACTAGTGGATAGACTAAAAGGAGGGACTACCCTTGCTGGATGTCAATAATTTCGACCGGATTCGGATTGGATTAGCATCGCCTGAACAGATTCGGGCTTGGTCCAGTGGTGAAGTTAAAAAACCGGAAACAATAAATTATCGAACATTGAAACCTGAACGAGAAGGTCTCTTTTGCGAAAAGATTTTTGGACCTACTCGCGATTGGGAATGTCACTGCGGTAAGTATAAACGTGTAAGGTATAAAGGTATTGTTTGTGATCGCTGTGGGGTTGAAGTAACCCGTGCTAAAGTACGTAGGGAGCGGATGGGGCATATAGAATTGGCCGCACCGGTTTCTCACATCTGGTTCTTCAAAGGCATTCCCAGTAGAATGGGTCTGATCTTGGATATGTCGCCGCGTACTTTGGAGAAAGTACTCTATTTTGCGTCTTATATCGTAATTGATCCAGGTGATTCCAGTGTAACCGGTTTATCGAAACAGCAGCTTTTAAGTGAATCGGAGTATCGCGAATATTATGCAAAATTTGGGCGTTCTTTTACTGCGGGAATTGGCGCCGAAGCCATCAAGCAGTTACTTGAAGACCTTGAATTAGAAAAAATGAGTGAAGAATTGCGCAAGGAAATTCTGGAAACATCTGGCCAAAGGCGGATTCGTGCCGTCAGACGCTTGGAAGTTGTGGAAGCTTTCCGCACGTCAAGTAATGATCCTGCATGGATGATTTTAGATGTAATTCCCGTTATACCACCAGAACTAAGACCAATGGTGCAGCTGGATGGCGGTCGTTTTGCAACATCTGACTTAAATGATTTATATCGTAGAGTAATCAATCGTAATAATCGTCTAAAACGATTGTTGGAGTTAGGTGCACCTGATATTATCGTGCGCAATGAAAAACGTATGCTCCAAGAAGCAGTTGATGCTCTGGTTGATAATGGTCGTCGCGGTAGGGCTGTAACCGGTCCGGGTAATCGTCCACTGAAGTCTTTGAGCGATATGCTCAAGGGTAAGCAAGGTCGTTTCCGTCAAAACCTATTAGGTAAGCGAGTAGACTATTCCGGTCGTTCGGTTATCGTTGTCGGACCGAACCTCCGTATGCATCAATGTGGTTTGCCGAAAGAAATGGCCTTAGAGTTATTTAAACCATTTGTAATGAAGGAATTGGTGGAAAAGCAACTGGCCCATAATATTAAAAGTGCCAAAAAGATGGTTGACAGAATTAGACCGGAAGTTTGGGACGTAGTAGAGGATGTAATCAAGGAACATCCGGTATTGCTTAACCGTGCTCCCACCTTACACCGCTTAGGTATTCAAGCTTTTGAGCCCGTACTAGTTGAGGGTAAGGCAATTCAATTGCATCCTTTGGTCTGTGCGGCTTATAATGCTGACTTTGACGGTGATCAAATGGCTGTACACGTTCCTCTTTCGGCGGAAGCGCAAGCGGAAGCTAGGTTACTAATGCTTTCCACTAATAATATACTCGTACCATCCAGCGGAAGGCCAATTATTGCACCTAACCAAGACATGGTTATTGGGCTTTATTATCTCACGGCTCATAAGGAGGGTGCCAAAGGTGAAGGACGCTTCTTTGGTGACATCAATGAGGTAATTCACGCTTATAACGCGCGTTCAATCAGCTTACACGCCATGATTACGCTCAGGCAAGATGACGAAGAAAGAACCCGTCTGCAAACAACCGCCGGTCGTTTGTTTGTTAACAGTATTTTACCTGATAGTATAGAGTTTATAAATCAAGAACTTGATAAGAAAAGCCTTGGTGTTTTAGTGGATAAACTTTATAAAAAAGAAGGATCTGCAAAAACCGCTAAAATTCTCGATGAGATCATGCAACTTGGGTTCAAATTCGGGACCAGTTCGGGAACGACAGTTTCTGTAGCCGACATCACTATTCCCGAAGAAAAAGATGAGCGGATTAGAAGTGCCGAAAAAGAAGTAGATCAAATTGAAATGCAGTATCGTCGTGGATTACTAACCCCGGAAGAACGTTACGAAAGGGTTTGTAATGTATGGACAAAAACCAAAGATATTGTTACAGAAGAAATGCTTGTTAACTTTGATAAATTTAATCCTGTATACATGATGGCGATTTCAGGTGCTAGGGGCAACGAGTCACAAATCAGCCAATTGGCGGGTATGCGTGGATTGGTTGCTGACCCAACCGGAAGAACGTTTGAAATTCCTATTAAAGCAAACTTCCGTGAAGGCCTCACTGTTTTGGAGTATTTCATTTCTAGTCACGGTACGCGTAAAGGATTGGCCGATACGGCAATTAAAACCGCTGACTCCGGTTATTTAACAAGAAGACTTGTGGATGTTTCGCAGGATGTAATTGTGCGTGAGCGTGATTGCGGTACCGAAGAAGGAATAGTTGTAAGGGCTATTAAGGAAATTTCCGGTGATACTGAATCAATTATCGAACCTCTCTGGGAGCGCCTAGCCGGCCGTGTGGCCGCGGAGGAAGTTTCGCATCCTGAGACGGGCACTATATTGATTCAAGCCGGTCAAATGATTAACGATGACATCGCTCAAAGCATAGAAAATGCGGGTATAGAGGAAGTTATGATTCGCTCGGTGTTAGCTTGTAATACTCGTCACGGCGTATGTGTGCAGTGCTATGGTCGTAATCTAGCTGACGGTAATCTAGTTGATGTGGGTGAGGCCGTTGGTATTGTAGCTGCTCAATCAATTGGAGAGCCGGGGACGCAGCTTACTATGAGAACCTTCCATACCGGTGGTGTTGCAGGTGATGATATTACTGCCGGTCTTCCCAGAGTTGAAGAACTCTTTGAAGCCAGAAAACCAAAAGGGCAAGCAATTATTACGGAAATTGACGGAACAGTAAACTTCGTGGAAAACAAAGGTGTTCGTAAAGCTTTAGTGCAAGGTGCCGAAACGGATAAGTCGTATACGATTCCATATGGTGCCCGCTTACGTGTTAAAGATGGTAGCACACTTAAGGCAGGCGATCGAATTACTGAGGGTTCGGTAAACCCACATGATATCTTAGCCGTGCAGGGTGTTCTCGCAGTACAAGAGTATCTAGTTCAGGAAGTACAAGAAGTTTATCGTTCACAAGGTGTAAATATAAACGATAAGCATATTGAGGTTATTGTAAGACAAATGCTTCGCAAGCTAAAAGTCGACGATTCGGGAGATACAATGATGCTTCCGGGCTCCTTAGTAGATGTGGTTGACTTTAGAGAAGAAAACGCTAAGGCTGAAGAGAAAGGTGGAGTCCCTGCGGAAGCAAGCCCCATACTTTTAGGTATTACCAAGGCCTCGCTTGCTACGGAGAGTTTCTTATCCGCAGCATCTTTCCAAGAAACCACGCGAGTGTTAACTGAAGCTTCCATTAAGGGACGCTTGGATAAATTATTAGGCTTGAAAGAGAATGTTATTATTGGTAAACTAATTCCTGCAGGAACCGGTATGTCTCGTTACCGTAACGTTGGTATACAGGTGGAGGGAGAAGATAAGCCCGAGGAAGAACAAGCAGACGTGGATTTTGATCTAGCATCCAATTAGATTTTGTAATATTTTATTGACAGGAACCACGCTCAGTGATAGAATAAGCAAGTGTTGCCCGCAGGGCTCAGCCCTGCGGGATCTCTGAGTAAAGGGGGAGGCTAGCTATGCCACACAGACTAGATAAATCGCAAAAAGTCGTCGGAGCAAAACAGACACTTAAGGCTATCGAAGCTGGTGAGGCCGAGTTAGTTTATCTTGCACAAAATGCTGACGAGCATGTCACAGGTCCTATTCGCCGTGAATGTGAGGCCAATGGGATCGACATAGTTGAAGTGGAAACCATGACCGAGCTAGGGAAAGCTTGCTCTATTGAAGTGGGGGCTGCTGTAGCTACTGTCATTAAACCCACATTTAGTTAGAATTGAAGGGAGGTTATCTATAGTGCCAACTATCAACCAATTGGTTAGAAAGGGTCGCAAGGCTCAAAAAAGTAAAAGTGCTGCGCCGGCTTTAGGCTACACCCAAAATACTTTGCGTGACGAAGTAGTTTACAATGAAAAGGGTGCACCCCAAAAGCGAGGTGTTTGTACGCGCGTATATACCGCTACACCCAAGAAGCCTAATTCGGCTCTTCGTAAAGTAGCTCGTATTAGACTGACTAACGGTATAGAGGTGACTTCCTATATTCCGGGGGAAGGTCATAACTTACAAGAACACAGTGTGGTTTTGATCCGTGGAGGTAGAATTAAAGACTTGCCGGGTGTACGTTATCATATTGTCAGAGGTACACTTGACACTGCAGGTGTAGCAGATCGTCGTCAGGCTCGCTCTAAATATGGTACAAAGAAACCTAAATAGATTTTTCCGATTCTGTTTATAAAGGGGTGAAAACCAATGCCAAGAAAAGGAAGTGTCCCTAAGAGGGAAGTAATTCCGGATCCAGTATATAATAGCGAATTGGTAACCAAGTTTATTAATGCTCTAATGTTAGATGGGAAACGTGGTGTTTCTGAATCTATCATGTATGGTGCTTTAGAGATGGGCGAAGAAAAAACAGGTACTAAAGCTATAGAGATTTTGGATCAGGCAATGAATAATGTTATGCCGGTTGTGGAGGTTAAACCTCGTCGTGTAGGTGGTGCCACATATCAGGTTCCTGTGGAAGTGCGGGCTGATAGACGACAAGCTTTAGCTTTGAGGTGGCTGGTTCAACACGCCAGGCTCCGTGGAGAAAAAACCATGACTGAGAGATTGTCTGCCGAACTAGTTGATGCAGCGAACAATCAGGGTGGTGCTGTTAGAAAGAAAGAAGATACTCATCGCATGGCTGAAGCTAATAAAGCTTTTGCACATTATCGTTGGTAGATGAGTTTACTCGGCTAGGAGGAGAAAGAAGAGTGGCTAGAGAGTTTTCGATAGAAAACACAAGAAATATAGGAATTATGGCACATATTGACGCAGGTAAGACCACAACCACTGAGAGAATCCTCTTCTACACCGGGAAAGTTCATAAGATAGGCGAAACACACGATGGCGGGGCAACCATGGACTGGATGGCTCAAGAGCGTGAAAGGGGTATTACAATCACCTCTGCTGCCACAACCTGTCACTGGAAGGGTCATAGAATCAACATTATTGACACGCCCGGGCACGTGGACTTTACTGTGGAAGTTGAACGTTCTTTAAGAGTCTTAGATGGTGCAGTGGCAGTTTTCTGTTCTGTAGGTGGGGTTGAACCGCAATCCGAGACTGTATGGCGTCAAGCGGATAAATACAATGTCCCACGTCTTGCCTATGTTAACAAGATGGACCGGGTAGGGGCGGATTTTCAACGTGGCCTCGATATGATCTCTGATCGCTTGGGGGCTAACCCTGTACCCATTCAATGGCCGATAGGCGCCGAAGATACATTCGAAGGAATTGTAGACTTAGTGGAAATGAAAGCCCATCTGTATGTGGATGATCTCGGTAATTCAGAGGTGAGGGAAATTCCTGACGAGGTTCGTGAGGATGTGGAATCTGCACGTCAATTACTGATTGAGCGTGTCGCGGAAACTGATGAAGATCTCACCATGAAGTATTTGGAAGGTGAAGAAATCACAGTTGAAGAGATTAAGGCTGCGTTGCGTAAGGCTTGTATAAATGTGGATGTAATTCCTGTTCTTTGCGGGTCATCATTTAAAAACAAGGGAGTTCAACTTCTGTTAGATGCTGTAGTGGATTTTTTGCCATCACCGAGGGATATTCCACCGGTAACAGGTACAAATCCCGAAACCGGCGACATTGAAAAACGAGCTTTGATTGATTCAGAACCGTTTTCCGGATTAGCCTTTAAAATAATGGCAGATCCTTATGTAGGAAAACTTGCATTTTTCCGAGTTTATTCCGGTGTATTGCGTTCGGGTAGTTATGTTCTGAATGTAAGCACAGGTAAAAAGGAAAGAGTAGGTCGAATTTTGTTAATGCATGCTAACCACCGGGAAGAGGTCAACGAAGTTTATTCAGGCGATATTGCCGCCATTGTTGGACTTCGTGACACTTCTACCGGCGACAGTTTGTCTGATGATAAAAGCCCAATCTTGTTAGAAGCACTAGAGTTTCCTGAGCCGGTTATAAACTTGGCTGTGGAGCCTAAGTCTAAAGCAGATCAAGACAAATTGGGAGTCGCCTTGCAGCGCTTAGCTGAAGAAGATCCGACTTTTAAGGTTTATACCGATCAAGAGACCGGTCAGACCATTATCGCCGGTATGGGGGAGCTTCATTTAGAGGTAATTGTAGATCGTTTGCTTAGGGAATTTAAAGTTGAAGCAAATATAGGTAAACCACAAGTTGCTTACAGAGAGACAATTACTAAAGCCGTTAAGGCCGAGGGCAAATTCGTTCGCCAAAGTGGTGGACGCGGTCAATACGGTCATGTTGTCTTAGAAGTTGAACCGAATGAACCCGGAGGTGGGTTTGAGTTCGCGAATAAAATTGTGGGCGGGGTTGTGCCTAGGGAGTATATAGGACCTGTAGAGGCGGGAATTAAAGAAGCAATGCTTACAGGTATTGTTGCGGGGTATCCCATGGTGGACGTAAAGGTTGCAATCGTTGATGGTTCGTATCACGAAGTAGACTCGTCTGAAATGGCTTTTAAGATTGCTGGTTCTATGGGCTTTAAAGAAGCATGTAAAGATGCGGGTCCCGTATTGTTAGAACCTATGATGCAACTGGAAGTCGTTACACCCGATGAATTTATGGGCGATGTTATGGGTGATATAAACTCTCGTCGCGGTAAAATTGAAGGTATGGAACAAAGAGGTAATACACAAGTGGTTAAGGGTTATGTTCCCTTAGCAGAAATGTTCGGTTATGCTACAACGCTTCGTTCATTGACTCAAGGACGTGCGCAGCATACCATGTCCTTTGCCTACTATGAGGAAGTACCTCGTAGCTTGGCTGAAGAGATTAAAGGTTCAGTAGGCATGTAAAAATAAATTTCATTTTCCTGAAAATAAGGAGGAACAAAAATGGCAAAACAAAAGTTTGAAAGAACTAAACCCCACGTAAACGTGGGTACGGTAGGTCACGTAGACCATGGAAAGACCACCACAACTGCGGCAATTACCATGTTGCTCGGTCGCAACAATCAAGAACACATCAAGCAATTTGATGAGATTGACAATGCTCCTGAAGAGAAAGAACGTGGAATTACCATCAACACTTCTCACGTGGAGTACGAAACCGAAAGTCGCCACTATGCACACGTAGACTGCCCCGGTCACGCGGACTATGTTAAGAACATGATTACCGGTGCGGCTCAAATGGATGGTGCTATTTTAGTGGTATCCGCTGCAGACGGTCCCATGCCTCAAACTCGTGAGCATATTCTTCTTGCTCGTCAAGTTGGTGTACCTGCTATTGTAGTATGGCTTAACAAAGCTGACATGGTTGATGATGAAGAGTTACTAGAACTTGTGGAAATGGAAGTTCGCGAACTTCTCAGCGAATACGAATTCCCAGGTGATGATATTCCTGTATTGAGCGGTAGTGCTCTTAAAGTAATCGAAGAGTTACAAAATGATGCACCCGGCGAATGGTCAGAGCGTTTACAAGCTCTCATGGATGCAGTAGATGAATATATACCTACACCTGAGCGTGAAGTAGACAAACCATTCTTGATGCCTGTTGAAGACGTATTTACAATTACCGGTCGTGGTACAGTTGCAACCGGTCGTGTAGAACGTGGAATCATTAAGGTTGGCGATGAAGTCGAAATCGTTGGTTTGACTGAACAAACCAAGAAGACCGTTGCAACAGGTGTTGAAATGTTCCGTAAGCTTCTAGATCAAGCAGAAGCCGGCGATAACGTGGGTATCTTACTTCGTGGTGTAGATCGCGAATCTATTGAGCGTGGTCAAGTATTATCTAAGCCCGGTTCAATTACTCCTCACACCAAGTTCAAGTGTGAAGTGTACGTTTTATCTAAAGATGAAGGTGGACGTCATACTCCATTCTTCGATGGCTATCGTCCACAGTTCTACTTCAGAACCACAGACGTAACCGGCGTAATGCATCTAGACGAAGGTACAGAAATGATTATGCCAGGTGATAACACAACATTAACCGGTGAATTGATTACACCTATCGCCATGGAAGAAGGTTTACGTTTTGCAGTTCGCGAAGGCGGACGTACAGTGGGCGCAGGCGTTGTAACCAAAATTATTGAATAATAAAGTTGTTTACCAAGCCTTTGGTGTAGAATATAATTGAGCAATTAGCATTCTAACTAGAGATTAGGGAGGGGAATCCCCCTCCTTTCTTTTGCCAACGGTTATGTGGAGGTATTGACACAGGATCTAAAATGTGTTAAATTCTAAAGGTATTTTGACTGTCTGGAGGTGGCGACCGTGCGTGTCGGTATCACGTTAGAATGTGAACAATGCAAGAACCGGAATTATCGTACTAATAAGAGTAAGCAAAACAATCCGGATCGTATTGAAGTAAAGAAGTTTTGCAGTAATTGTAGAACCCATACCGTTCACAAAGAAACCCGCTAGGGTGCAAAAGGATGTGAGGAATGTGGCAACAACACCGAGTAAACCCGCCTTGTGGAACAAAGTTCGCAAATTTTTCCGCGAGGTCCGTCTTGAAATGCGCAAAGTTTCTTGGCCAAATCGGCAAGAATTGATTACTTATACAATTGTCGTAATTGTTACAGTAGTTATAGTCGCCGCTTTCACTGGCCTCGTTGATGTGATCTTTAGTGGGGCATTGAACCTATTACGTCGATTAGGGGGGTGAAGGGCCGTAATACAGGTCCCTTCTAGATGAGTGACAATCTTAATGAGAATAAACTTTGGTATGTTGTGCACACGTATTCCGGCTACGAAAACAAAGTGAAAGCAGACTTGGAAAAAAGAGTTGAATCCATGGGTATGGAAGATTTGATCTTTCAAGTTTTGGTTCCCATTGAAGAAGTAGTTGAATACAAGGATGGCAAGAGAAAAGTTACACCGCGCAAAGTATTTCCCGGTTACGTAATGGTCCAGATGATCGTCACCGATGACTCGTGGTATGTTGTTCGCAATACACCGGGCGTAACGGGGTTCGTCGGTAGTGGGGTTAAACCAATACCGTTGGAGGAACATGAAGTAGAAGTAATTTTGCGTGATATGGGAATGGTTAAGCCTAAGTCGAATTTTACTGTAGGAGAATCCGTAGCAGTAACTTCAGGCCCCTTTCAGGATTTTACAGGTTCCATTACGGAAATCAATCTAGATAAGGGTAAGCTTTGGGTTAATATTTCCATGTTCGGACGGGAAACCCCTGTGGAATTAGATTTTCATCAGGTGTCCAAACTATAAAGGTTTCTGCTTTAGTGGGAGGATGAATAATCCGCCATAACCACAATATTTTAAGGGGGTGTATGCGCCGTGGCAAAGAAGGTAAGTGCCATAATTAAACTGCAAGTTAGTGCGGGAAAGGCCAACCCGGCGCCGCCGGTGGGACCGGCTCTAGGTCAACATGGTGTTAATATTATGGAGTTTTGTAAGGCTTTTAACGAGAAAACAGCTAGCCAAACAGGGATGTTGATTCCCGTTGTTATTACCGTTTATGAAGACCGTACATTTTCGTTTATTACCAAAACTCCACCTGCATCAACTTTAATAAAGAAAGCCATAAAAGTTGATAAAGCTTCCGGTATTCCTAACCGCGATAAGGTTGGTACCATCAAACGTAGTCAGATTAAAGAGATCGCCGAATTGAAAATGCCCGATCTTAACGCTGCTAATTTGGAAAGTGCCATGCGTATGGTTGAAGGGACTGCCAGAAGTATGGGTGTAATTGTCGAGGGTTAATCAGTACACCAAAATTATATGAAATAAGTGGGAGGAATTAAATCCGCTTGCACCACGAAGGAGGAGCAACTATGGCAAAGAGAGGCAAACGGTATGAAGCTGCAGCTAAGCTCATTGATACCGAAAAACTCTATGCACCAGAAGAGGCCATTGAGTTAGTAAAGAAATCCGCATCAGCCAAGTTTGATGAGACTGTAGAGGTTGCATTTAAGTTGGGTGTAGACCCACGCCATGCGGATCAACAAGTGCGAGGCACGGTAATTTTACCACACGGTACAGGTAGAGATGTAAGAGTATTAGTTTTTGCAAAAGGTGAAAAAGCAGATGAAGCGAAGGCCGCAGGTGCTGATTTTGTAGGTGATGAGGATCTAGCCGAAAAAATCCAAGGAGGCTGGACGGATTTCGATGTGGCAATTGCCACACCTGATATGATGGGTGTTGTGGGTCGTTTAGGTAGAATTTTAGGACCTCGCGGCTTAATGCCAAATCCGAGAACCGGTACCGTCACTGCAGAAGTGGCGAAAGCTGTGGAAGAGTCAAAGGCGGGTAAAGTCGAATATCGGGTTAATAAAGAATCCGGTATGCACGTACCCATTGGTAAAGCATCTTTCACTACTGAGCAGTTAATTGGCAACTTAACAGCATTGGTAGATGCAGTAGTTAAGGCCAGACCGGCCAGCTCAAAAGGTACCTATATTCGTCGGATGCACTTGTCTTCTACGATGGGGCCCGGTATTCGCCTTAACACTCAAGAGGCAATCGCATTAAAATAGACTATTGACCATAATTTTGTAGCGTGTTATACTACAAATGTTATCTTAAATAATTAATAACCGTAGACAGTCGGCGTCATCTTTTTGAACTGGTTCAAAAAGATGTTGAAGAACTACCACAGTAGTTCTTCACAGTCCGTCACATTCATATGTGATGGTTCTGGACTTAATAAAGCTAACGCTTTGCCCACCGAGGTTGGAGAGATGAATTTTTCGCTATGCGATCTTACATGGGGTCTCCGCCTTGCTGCGGTCCCCATTTTTTGTTGTTCACGAGGAGGTGAGACAATGGCAAGAGCAGGGAAAGAAGCAATGGTAAAAGAGATTGAAGAGCGTTTATCCAAGGCAACAACGGCGGTTCTAGCAGATTATCGTGGTTTGGATGCCGGTGCCATCACTGCTTTGCGTAAAGAGCTTAGGGAGGCCGGGATTGAATTTAAGGTATTGAAAAATACTTTAGCGATTCTTGCGGCCGAAAATATGGAGATGCAAGATTTGATTCCATATCTAAGCGGACCTACTGCCTTTGCTTTTGGCTATGATGATCCGGTTGCTCCGGCAAAAATCATTAATGAATTCGCCAAAAAGAATAAGGCGTTAGAAATCAAGGGCGGTATTTTAGAGGGTAATGTTGTAGACTTACAAGAAGTTAAGAACTTAGCTGATCTACCGAGTCGTGAGGTTCTTCTATCAATGGTTGTACGCGGAATGCAAGCACCAATGGCCGGTATGGTCAATGTTTTACAAGGGAACGTTCGAAATCTTGTCTATGCTTTAGAGGCAGTTAGAAAGCAGAAAGAGGCAAGTGCGTAAATACGTATAAATAAAAAAACCTTAGGAGGGTATTTAAATGACTAAAGAAGATATCTTACAAGCTATTGAAAATATGACGGTTTTAGAATTAAGTGAATTAGTAAAAGAAATGGAAGAGAAGTTTGGTGTTTCTGCAGCAGCACCAGTAGCCATGGCCGCTGCACCTGCCGCAGGCGGAGAAGCTGCAGAAGAGAAAACTGAGTTCGACGTAATCCTTACCGGACCAGGCGAAAAGAAGATCAATGTAATTAAAGTTGTTCGCGAACTTACCTCACTTGGTTTAAAAGATGCGAAGGATTTAGTTGATAACGCACCAAGCCCGGTTAAAGAAGGCGTATCTAAAGATGTAGCTGAAGAAGTTAAAGCCAAGCTTGAAGAAGCCGGTGCTTCTGTTGAGCTTAAGTAGTCTCGGAAACTTACAATTAAAAAGGACTCCCCGGATAGGGAGTCCTTTATTACCATTTGCGAATCTAAATTAGTTGACAACAAAATTCCACTATGATATCATGAACAAGTGGTAAAAGGGGGAAAAATTACCCGCTTTATGTTAATTCAACATAATAACGGGGAATCCTGCTTTCTTCGCAAATATTTTGGAAGGATAGAAAAGAAAAAGATTGAGCGAGGGGAGATGCCCTTGCTTTTAATCATGTTCTAGGGATACCATAAGGAGAGGTGAGGGCCCTTGGTGGAAGCTTTGCACGTAGGAAAAAGGGAACGCGTTAATTTTGGGAAAATTGATGAAATTCTCGAAATGCCCAATTTAATTGAGATTCAGCACGAGTCTTATGACTGGTTTTTGAACACTGGCTTGAGGGAGATGTTTGACGATGTTTCTCCTATCCAGGATTTTACCGGTAATTTGGTATTGGAATTTATGGAGTACAAATTTGGAGAACCAAAGTATGCAGTAGAAGATTGTAAAGATCGTGATGTTACTTATGCGGCTCCTCTGCGTGTGCGTGTACGGTTAGTTAATAAGGAAACTGGTGAAGTGAAGGAACAAGAAGTCTTTATGGGCGACTTCCCATTAATGACAGAACACGGCACTTTTATCATTAATGGTTCAGAGCGTGTAGTTGTGAGCCAACTAGTTCGCTCCCCCGGAGTATATTTTAATTATACCGTAGATACTAGCGGTAAAAAGCTTTTTTCAGCAAGTATTATTCCTAATCGTGGTGCCTGGTTAGAGTTTGATACTGATTCTAACGATATATTATGGGTAAGGATTGATAGGACTAGAAAATTGCCGGTAACGGTTCTTCTTCGCGCCTTGGGCTTAGGTAGCGATGAGCTAATTCGTAAAACCTATCACGATGCTCCGGGTATTTTAGCGACTTTAGAAAAGGATAATACCCAATCAGAAGCAGATGCAATGATTGAAATTTATAAACGTCTTCGTCCGGGCGAGCCACCTACAGAAGAAAGTGCTAGGGGGCTTTTTGCTACGCTATTTTATGAGCCTA
>JGI24499J29688_1012990_pt1 | contig 14307 bp, 9 predicted proteins | sample BioPla1RNA2_FD_29688 | JGI IMG/M metagenome (IMG submission 29688)
GACGGGACGAGCAGTTGGCTTGATCGATTTTTTCGACCGTCCGTGGTCTGCGGAGGGTCGACCGTCTGCGACCATAGTCGTAGGATCAACCAGCCCAGACTCTCAGAAAACTACGTCGCGGCTGATGTACAAGTGCTTTGAAGTGGTTGACCGACCTTCGAGCTGTGCAGTGAACGGTTAAGCAGCACGAATTAAGACAAAAGGAAGCCTTGCTCACGCGAATCCGCCCGGTCACATCGGGGAAAACCTGTAAAGGCGGGTAGCACCGTAGATGAGCAGCGGAGCATACTAAACACTTCTGCATCCGACCAAACGCTGATAGGGTTTGAAGAAGGATGCCGCTGCCGATCACTCGCGTGGGAGCGTTGTCGTTTTCACAGGAGTACTCCGGTGAGATCGTATCATTGGATTAGTGTTTCGAGGACCTAACACCACTTAGGAGGGAATCCAGTGCAGACACCGTGGTCGAAATACTTCCGATTAGGCGTAGTCCATTTTATGGCCTATCCTGAAGTGGCAAAAGATGAGAGTCGCATGCTGCCCACCATCGCTGCCATCGCTGCAGACGCGGATTTTGAGGTCATCGAGCTGAGAGGCGTGAAGGATCCCGCATTGCGTCCTCAAATCAGGGCGCTGTGCGAGTCGGCACACCTTACGGTTGCCTATGGGGCCCAACCCATAGTGCTGGGGGAGAAGCTGAACCCGAATTCCCTCGATGCCGACGAGCGGGCACATGCCTTGGCTCGCCTCAAGGAAGCCGTCAATGAAGCTGTCGAGCTAGGGGCCAAAGGGTTTGCGTTCCTGTCGGGTCGTGATCCGGGAGAGGCTAACCGCGAAAAAGCCCAAGAGGGCTTTGAGGAATTGCTTGTTGAGTTGTGCGAGTACGCGGCAGAGAAGGACAATCTGCCTGTTGTTCTCGAGGTCTTTGACCGCGACATCGACAAGAAGGCCTTTGTGGGCCCGACCGCTTTTGCCGCGGAGATCGCCCGGAATGTCCGGGAGAAATGCGACAACTTCGGTTTGATGCTCGATTTGAGCCACATTCCCATGTTGTATGAGACGGTCGAAGAGTCATTGACGGCCGCGCGTGAGTATGTGAGACACGTCCATGCCGGCAACTGTGTAATACGTGATTCATCACATCCGGCTTACGGAGATCTTCATCCTCGTTTCGGCATAGAGGGTGGGGAAAACGACGTGGACGAGCTAACCGAGTACCTGCGTTGGCTGTTCAGCATCGGTTATCTTGCCGAGGATCGCAAAGAAAGACCCATATGCAGCTTCGAAGTCCAACCCATGTCCGGCGAGAGCTCTGAGGCCGTGTTGGCGGGGGCGAAGCGGACATTGACGGCGGCTTGGGCCAAGCTTGAGCTGTAGACATTCCGAAGCAGAAGTCATAGACAGACGACTGAGGGTATTGCGTGACGACAGGCAGCCGAAGCCGAAAGGCTGTCAGCATGCCGACACTGTATAACACGTCTTTTAGGGAGGCACTCACTGATGTCGAAGCCCAAAGTATACGTAACCAGGCAGATTCCTGATGAAGGAATGAAACTGCTGTATGAAAAGTGCGAGGTATACGTCAATCCACATGACCGTGTTGTCACACGCGAAGAGTTGTTGCGAGATGTGAAAGGTAAGGACGCCTTGCTCTGTCTTTTGACGGAGAGTATTGATGCCGAGGTGTTCGATGCCAATCCGGATCTGAAGATCGTGGCCAACTACGCGGTGGGATACAACAATATTGATGTCGCCGAAGCGACGAAACGAGGAGTCCCGGTTTCCAATACACCCGGGGTATTGACTGACACCACTGCAGACTTCGCGTGGACGTTGTTGATGGCCGCTGCGCGGCGTGTCGTCGAAGGCGACAGGTTTACCCGGGCCGGAAGCTTTGTAGGCTGGGCTCCGATGCTGCTGCTGGGGCGTGATGTGCATCACAAGACGCTGGGTATTATCGGCTTTGGTCGTATTGGTCAGGCCGTAGCCAAGCGGGCCATGGGCTTCGGAATGAAGATCCTCTACTATGATGTAAATCAGATGCCCGAGGTGGCTCGTCAGTACAACGCTGAGTATCGCGAGATTGACGATCTGTTGCGAGAATCCGATTTTGTCACCCTGCACGTCGATCTCAACGAGCATACGTATCATCTCATTGATGAGCGTGCCTTCAACCTAATGAAACCTAACGCATATCTGATCAACACCGCACGCGGTCCGGTGGTCGACGAGGCAGCGCTTGTAAAGGCCCTGAAAGAGCGGCGCATCGCCGGAGCCGGTCTCGATGTCTTCGAAGAAGAGCCCGCATTGGCCCCCGGTTTGGCGGAACTGGATAATGTGGTCATTGCTCCGCACATTGCCAGTGCCACCGAAGAGACGCGAGGCGCGATGGCTCGCATCGCCGCGGAGAACGTTATCGCGGCTGTGGAGGGTCGCAAGCCACCTACGATAGTGAATCCGGAAGTCTGGAAGGACTAATGTCCTAGACAGCGAAGAGGTATTGGAAGCAAACATATACTGTGGTGTCGGTTGCTTTGGGACCAAGGTACCCGACACCATAGGTTATGGGGATGAGTGCGAAAATTCTCTACTGTCAAATACAGTGGGCGAACGTGGCAGCAAGTCATTGTATAATGGAACAGGGGTAGACAATGGATGGATTCCCCTTGCGGTATTTTCGGGGCGGCTTAGAGGAACCATCCGCTGGGGCAGAGAATCTGACGTAGACTGTCTTTGTTCTCTCGGAGGTTAGTGGGCAGTAGGGCAGGAAAAGCAAGTGCCTTACAGAAAAAGGTGGAGATTGTCGCTTGGATGGCCGGCTCGGAGCTCAGGGTTCCCGGAGCCGGTGGCAACAGACTCGCCTGATAGATTCCCGGAGGCGGAAGGAGAAGCCGTAGAGGCTAGGTATAATACGGTAGTCTCGATCTGGCTCTGACAGACTAGGCAGGCGGGTGTTCAACAGGTTCGGTTCAAAACTGATTAACCGGAGGTCTCGATTATGGCCGATCTTGCCTGTCGCAAGTCAAAGGTGCCATATTGGCGCCGCCCATGGTTCTATGGGCTGCTACTGTTTATCATGGCTGCCATCATGGTGCAGTCAGGAGGGGAACTGCTGCATGCGCAGGAGGCAGGACAGCCCGCGACTGGCCAAAACCAGGCGGAAGAGGCCGCTCCGGCTTCTCGACAGCGTACACTAGATGACGATATCGACGTGTTCGATGAAGCGGAGTTCTTGGATCCTCTGTATGCCGTGGTTTTGGAAGGTTGGCGTGAGGCGGGTTACGAGGACACGACGGGGGTTTCGATCACCATCGATCCCACACGTTATGTTCGCAAGTATGCCTCTGAGGTTGGAAGCCCTGCGCGGGTTCAGGCGGTATATGACTACGAGGGTCGCAGTGGGTCGGCGCTTCTGTGGCTTGATGAGGAGACGATCATCGAATGGGAAGTCGACATCCCGGCCAGCGGGTTTTACAACATTTCCTTTGAGTATCTTCCTCTCGATGGTAAACGTGCCAGCATTCAGCGCGATCTGAAGATCGACGACGCCTATCCCTTTAATGAAGCGCGACGCCTCATCTTTCCGCGCACCTGGCGAGACGCTCATCGTCCTCGCAGAGACAATCAAGGCAACGATGTCAGACCCAGGCAGGAAGAAGTGCGGGTCTGGCAGGAGCGCTACTTTGAAGATCCGCAGGGTATGTACCGTGAGCCCTTCCGCTTCTATTTCACGAAGGGCAAGCATCGTTTGACCATGAACGCTATTCGTGAGCCCATGGCGTTGGGGGCCATCAAAATCACCTCTCCAAAGAGGCTGCCTACCTATGCGGAGATGAAAAAGCTTTACGAGGAAAAGGGTTACAAGGTGGCTCAGGGGGAACCGATTCGGGTTCAGACTGAATTCCCTGACCTCAAGTCGGATCCCACTATTCGTTCGGAGTATAGCTACGATCCGTCCGCAATTCCACCGGCAGGCAGCAACATGATATTGAACGTTTTCGGCGGCAGTCGCTGGCGCAAAGGTCAACAGTGGGCCGAATGGAAGTTCAGTGTTCCTGAGGACGGTCTGTACAAGATCGGGATGAAGGTTCTTCAGCAGCACGGGGAACGCTTGCCCGTGGCCAGAAAGATTGAGATCGACGGGGAGGTCCCCTTTAGGGAGCTTGAAGAGTTCCTCTTCCCATATGACCGCGATCCTCAGATCGTTACTTTGGGTGATCCCAACGGTGAGCCCTACTATATTTACCTGACCAAGGGCGAGCACGTGCTGCGGATGACTGCGGTTGTCGGGCCCGTGGCTCGTACGATTCGTATGGCCAACTCAGCCAGTCTCGAATTTGCCAAGCTGTCCAGAGCCATCGTGATGATCACGGGACCTAACCCGGACCCCAACTTTGACTGGGAGATTCATAAGAAGATTCCGGAGTTGCTACCGCGTATGCAGGCTCTTGAACAGGCTTTCGGACAAGAAGGCAAGTGGTTGCGGGAGTTCTCGCCCAAGACCCGACTCGCGGACTCTCTGGACTTGAGCCAAGCCATTATGGGTTCAATGATTCGTCGTCCGGACACGATCACCAACAGGTTGAGAGAGTTCTCTGACCAGGAGCTGCGCCTCAGCCAGTGGGTGCTCGATCTGCAGTATGGGGCCCTCGAAATAGACTACTTCGTCGTAGCTCCCCCTGACTACACTTTCCCCAACGTCAAGCCTTCGATGTGGGAACGCTTTGTCGCTGGTTTGAGAAGCTTCCTGCTGTCCTTCACCAAGGACTACACGCTGGTCGGTGACGTGTATAACGTACGTGACGGTGTCGATGAGACCGGTGAAAAGGTCTTGACGCTTTGGGTCGGTTGGGGTCGTGAGTGGACGGCAATCATTAAAGAGATGATTGACGAAGACTTCACACCCGAAACCGGAATCAAAGTGAACGTTAACGTCATTCCTGCTGGAGCTTTGGGTACAGGACAGAGTGTTCTGCTTTTGTCCTTGGCAGCTGGTCAGGCTCCCGACGTGTCGTTTGGAACGCCTGCGGGTACGCCCGTAGAGTTTGCGATACGTGGCGGCGTGTATAATCTCAATCAGTTCCCGGACTACAACGAAGTGATTACTCGCTTCCGACCGGGTGCGTTGATCCCGTTCAAGTATAGAGGCGGGGACTATGCGTTGCCTGAGACGCAGAGCTTCTCGATGATGTTCTATCGAAAAGATATCCTGCAGCAGTTTAGGATTTCTCCGCCGGAGACGTGGGATGATGTGATTAAGATACTGCCGACTCTACAGCAGTATGGTATGAACTTCTACTACGCCGGCGGTCTCACCCCGTTCCTGTATCAGCATGGCGGAGAGTACTACTATGCCGATGGCTGGTACTCAGCCCTTGACAGCCCCGAGGCGTTGGCCGCATTCAAGGCTTGGACCGAATTGTATGCCAACTATAAGATACCCGTTTCGGCCAACTTCTATAACCGTATGCGGACCGGCGAAATGCCCATCGGAATCGCCGACTATCAGACCTATGTGCTTCTGTCCACTGCCGCGCCCGAGCTCACCGGTTGGTGGGAAATGGTACCGATGCCCGGAGTGCGCAGGGCGGACGGTGTGATAGACCGGACGGCGGCCGGGGGTTCCACCACATCGGTCATTTACACGGCTTCGCGCTATAAAGAAGAGGCCTGGGAGCTTATGAAGTGGTGGACCAGCACTGACATTCAGGCGCGTTTCGGTGAAGAAGTAGAGGCTGTGCTTGGTGTCGAGGCTCGCTGGAATACAGCGAACGTTGAAGCCCTCATGAACATGCCATGGCCTAAGAAGGATATTCTGGCCATTCGTGAACAGTGGCAATGGTTCAAGGAACAGCCGGTTGTTCTGGGTGGCTATTTCACCAGCCGACACATTCAAAACGCTTGGAACCGGGTTGTGCTCCAGGGTATGAACCCGCGTGAAGCTCTCGAGATAGCCGTGAAAGACATCGACCGAGAGCTGGCGAAGAAGCAGGAGGAGTTCGGCACGGTGATTCCTACGCGGCGTGAGTATATCGAGCAGTACGGTGAGTTGAGGCCTGGATTCTCGGTTTACAGAGAGACGTATGGCCTTGAGTAGGTCCTGTGAGCTTACGTGTTCGAGCCCTCGCCCCCTATTGGCGGGGCGGGGCTCGAAACTAAGCCCTATGTGTAAAAGGAGTGAGCTGTAGATGGCCCAGGTCACTGAAGTGAGAGCGGGTCTGCCAAAAAAGCCGTCTTTGGAGGCTCGGTTCAAACGCGCCTTGCATGAAGCGCGTAGATGGCGTGTCCACTATTTGTTCATGGCACCGTTCATGATTCTGTTCACCATCTTCACGATCGTACCGGTCATATCATCGATCTACCTCAGCTTTACGTACTTCAACGTGCTGGAGGCACCTCGCTGGATCGGCTGGTCGAACTTCAAGCTGCTGTTCCTGGAAGATGACATTTTCATCATCGCACTGAAGAACACTTTGCTCTTTTCGATCATCACCGGGCCAGTCAGCTTCTTTCTGCAGTTCTTCTTGGCGTGGTTGATCAACTCGTTGAAGTACAGGATTGCCTATACACTTGCTTTCTACGCGCCGTCGATCACCAGTGGTTTGGCTATGGGCGCCATCTGGCAGGTGTTGTTTTCAGGCGACTACTACGGCTACCTGAACTACATCTTAATCCGTTTAGGTATCCTGCATGAACCCTACATCTGGTTGAGTAACGTCAATACGATGTTGCCCATCGTGATTATCGTGTCTTTGTGGATGAGCATGGGATCCGGCTTTCTGGCGTTCCTGGCCGGGTTGCAGAATATGAATGAAGAGCTGTACGAGGCTGGCAAGGTTGACGGGATTCGCAACAGGTTCCAGGAAGTCTGGTATATCACCCTGCCGATGATGAAACCGCAGCTGCTGTTTGGTGCCGTCATGGCGGTTGTCCGGTCACTTGAGGTTTCCGGCGTAGCCGTGGCTTTGACAGGCCTGCCCAGCCCACTGTATGCCACGCATACAATCATGACCCACCTGCAGGACTACGCGTTCATCCGCTTTGAGATGGGGTACGCATCGGCTATTTCCGTGGTCCTGTTCGTGATGATGTTCGGTTTGTCTCGCTTCTTCATGCGTGTGCTGTCCACGAAGGGCGAGTACTAGTTGACTAAGGGAGGTTTGCGCCGATGGCTGCTGCACTGCCACGTTTGGGAAGGCGGAAACTAAAAAGAGAACCGATCGGTATTTACGTGATCCTGGCGCTGATGGCTCTCGTCATGATCATGCCGATGTATCTGATGGTGATCAATGCGTTTAAGCCGCTGGAAGAGTTGTTCCTTTTTCCACCGCGCTATTACGTGATGAACCCCACGTTGAACAACTTCACCGATCTGTTGATCGCTACGGGCGCGGCGTGGGTGCCTTTTTCACGGTATCTGTTTAACAGCCTTTTCATCTCGATCACCGTTGTCACCCTGCACGTGTTGGTTGCTTGCATGTGTGCCTATCCGTTAGCCAAATCGAAGGCACCGGGCGTCAAGTTGATGTTTAACCTCGTTGTGGCATCGCTCATGTTTTCGCCGACGGTGACCAACATCCCGAGATACTTGATCATCAACCGCTTGAGACTTATTGACACCTATTGGGCGTTGATTTTGCCCGGTATCGCCGGCTCTTTCGGTACGTTCCTGATGAAGCAGTTTCTTGAGCAAGTACCGAATGAGCTGATGGAAGCTGCCCGCATCGACGGCGCGAGCGAGTGGGTAATGTTTTGGCGATTGATCATGCCCATGTCTCGCCCGGCCTGGGCCACTCTGACCATTTTTGCGTGGATCAGCAGCTGGAACGACGAATGGGGTCCCTTGGTGTTTACGCGGTCGGAGGCCATGAAGACCCTGCCGCTCGCGATCCACACCATGTTTTCCGGATCGAATGCCATTGCCCGCGCAGGAGCAAGTGCCGCGGCTGGGCTACTACAGACGGCTCCCACGATTATCCTGTTCCTGATACTGCAGAAGCGTGTGATTTCGACGATGGCTCACGCGGGTATCAAGTAATAGGAGTCAGTTGGTGGAACGCCATGCTTTCATGTGCTTCTGAAAGGGTGTGTCAACTGTGGTAAAGAGATGGCTGTGGGTGGCTGCAGTTCTTGCAGTGGCTGTTGCCACCGTGACATGTGTCATGCCGGGAGCTGAGGCCCGCCGCATTGGGTTGTACTTCCAAGAAGGCGTCGGTATCTTCCCGGCCCAACTCGGGTATGTGTATCATCGCGATTTTGGGCTGGATTTGGAGATGGACGGCCCTCAGGACATGTTTCTGGCCCACGATAACACGCTGTATATTGTGGACACCGGAAACGATCGCATCCTGAAGGTTGACATGTACGGGAATCAACTGGCCGAGTTTGGCAAGAGCCGTGAGCTTCCGATGGAGCATCGGCTGAGAAAGCCTCAGGGTGTATTCGTCAACGAGTATGATGAAGTGATCGTCGCAGATACCGATAACAAGCGGATCGTGATCTACAATGCGGATGGTTCGGTGAGAAGGATTATTCCACAGCCCGAGTCGGTTCTGCTGGGCGAAGACTTTCACTACCAGCCCACTAAGGTTATTCAGGATCGGCGCGGATATCTGTACGTGGCCAACTCGAATGACTACCGTGGATTGATCTTGCTGGACGGAAACGGTCAGTTCCGGGGCTTCTTCGCTCCGAACCGGGTACCCTTCAGCCTCCGTAGGATTATCATCAACATGTTTGCTACTGAGGCACAGAAGGAGAAGCTGTCAAAGACACTGCCGACTCCGCACTCGAACATGATCTTGGACCAGTATGGTTACATCTACACTTCGACGGTCTATGATCGCAAGAACCAGATCAAGAAACTCAACAGTGTGGGGACCGACGTCCTGAACAGCGGTGACTATGTCTACGGATATACATTCCGGCGGGGCAGTCAGTATGTCCAGCCCAACTTCGTCGACCTTACCGTTAATGACAAAGGGATTGTCTCCGCCCTGGACTCTCAAAACGGCTGGGTCTATCAGTACGACCAGGACCGAAACCTCCTATTGATGTTCGGTGGGAAGGGCGAAGAGAAGGGATATTTTGGCTATCCTACGAGCATCGTGGGTGACAGTGACGGATATCTTTATATCCTGGATAAGGACCGCAACAATGTCCAGGTATTCCGTCCGACCCAGTTCGCAGAATTGGTCCATTCAGCTAGTGAGCTGTATGTCGACGGCCGTTACGAGGAAGCCGCCGGGCCGTGGCGCGAGGTTATCAAATACAACACGAACTACTCACTGGCTTGGTCCGGTATCGGTAAGGCATACATGAAGTTGGAGGAGTACGACAATGCGCTGCGGGCTTACCACTATGCGCGAAATCGTGACGGATACTCTGAGGCGTTCGGGCAACTGCGACACGCTTGGGTGCGCGCCAACTTTGGGTTGACCGTGGTGCTGATTATCGCTTTCATCCTGCTTATTGTGGGGATAGTCAAAGGGCTGCAGTGGATCTATCGTCGGCCTTGGGAGCAAAGCGGCATCGTGGTGCGTACGCTTCAGTTGATGCTCAAGACTATGTTCCGGCCGGCTGAAGGGTTCTGGGACCTGAAAGTGGACAAAAAAGGTAGCCCGCTCATCGGGGTCGTCCTGATGCTCCTGGTGTTTGCCGTACGTGTCTTTGACATTGAGCTCAAGAGTTACCAGATTGCCAATGTCGATCCGAAAGACGTGAGCCTTTTCCTGGAGATCGCCCGAATCTTCGGTGTGTGGATTGTCTGGGGTGTGGCCAACTACGGCGTTGGGGCCATTTTTGAGGGCGAAGGCTTTTTCCGTGATGTGATGATGTCCGCTGCCTATAGCATGGGGCCGTACCTGCTATTTACCTGGCCGCTGACTCTGTTGACGCACATTCTGACACGGTCGGAGAAGAGTTATATCGACTTCTTCTTCAACATTGCCGTGTACTGGAGTTTGGCCCTCGTAATCCTCTCAGTCAGGCACATCCATAACTTCAACTTCCGAGTCACAGCCACGACGACGATCCTGTCTGTCTTCGGCATGTTTATCATCGTGGGTGTGCTGGGGTTAATGTGGGTGTTAACCGATCAGTTAGTGACGTTCATCCAGGAGATGGTGATTGAAATTGCCATCCGAGCGTAGGCATGGAGGCCGAGACTATCGCTGTCGACTTGCGCTGAGGAGGCCGTGTTTATGAGACACAGTAGGTGGCTTGTTGTATGTGGGTTGGTGATGATTGCATTTCTTGCCCTGGCACCCTTGGCAGGTGCGCAAGGCTTCGGGTTTGGCAACCTGTTTGGCGGTTTCTTCGGAGCTGAAGAAGAGGAGGAAGAGGAAGAGCCGACGGTGGCTCCCGACGGGATTCCTATTGGCTTCAGCTTGGTGGCGGAGAACCGCAATCTTGAGTTGTTCTTGGATGCGGAACAAGCGCAACTGCTCGTTCGTGATAAAGAGACGGAGGCCATATGGCGTACGAATCCGGATCTGGATCAGATGCAGATGTCGGTCGGACAACTGTGGGAGAAGCATATGCGCTCCCAGGTCATCATTCAGTATACGGATGACAAAAAGCGCAACAAGAAGACGACAAACAACATTGACCAGCAGGCGATTGTGACGTACGAGCCGATTCCTCGAGGTGTGCGTGCGGTCTTCCACATGCAGGCCTTAGGGTTTCAGATTCCCGTGGAGTACCGGCTGGGTGAGAACTACTTGGAGGCGCGGATTCCCGATGATCTCCTGTTGGAGACCTCCACCTACGCGCTGGTAACGATAGAACTGGTACCGTTCTTCGGGGCGGCGACCGACGACGACACCGGTTACATGGTCATCCCGGACAGCTCGGGTGCCGTTACCTACTTCAAGAAGGACCACCCGCGCTATGCCCGACAGTTTCAGGAGTTTGCTTACGGCCCGGATGAGGTACGTTTCTATGGCATGCGTGACTACTTCATCGCCTACAACCAGGCTCGACGCCAGGTGTTTGGGCCCTATTTCGGACTGGTCAACGGCTCACAGGCCTTCTTGGGTCTGGTTACCGAAGGTGACTTCGACGTAAAGATCAACGCTGCCCCTAGCGGATACATCGTTGATCTCTACCGAGCAGGGGCGGAGTTCGAGATCCGCAAGGAGTACTCTGCCTTGTTGTCTCGGACGCGTCGGGTGCAGACCATGGAGGGTCAGCGTATCGCGACTGATCGTGCGGTGCGCTGGTATCTGTTGACGGGCGAGGACGCCAACTACGTAGGTATGGCGAACACCTACAGAGACTACTTGAGAGAGAAGTACAACATCGTTGGCCGTCTGGGCCTGAAAGATGACGTAGCCCCGATACACGTTCGCCTCACACAGGCGGTAACGAAGGGCGGTCTTATCCTCGACGAGCTCATCACGATGACGACTTTCGAGCAGGCACGTGAAATCGTGGAGAGACTCGAGCAAGTCGGGGTAAGCAACATGGACGTGACATTGGTCGGCTGGACGGAGAGAGGTGTAGACGGTATCGTACCGCGACACTGGCCGCCAGAGAGCGCTCTAGGTGGAGCCACGGGCTTGCAGCAGTTCGCACAGTGGGCGAGCGAACGCGGCGTAGACGTCTTCTTGGAGGACAACTTCCTGGATGCCAATCAGAGCAACGGTGGTTTCTCGGCTCGGAACGATGTCGTTCGTACAGCCGCCAAGACTCCGGTGCACTCCGGTAGGCGCTTCTTGATCTCGCCGATCGTGGCATACAATAAATTCGGACGTGAATCGATCCCGAAATTGGCTGAACTTGGGGTTGCGGGTCTGGACCTGAAAGCGATTGGGGAAATGCTTATTTACGACCGCAACGATACAGCTCGCGCCGAACGGGCTGATACAGCTGCGGCATGGTTGAATATCGCCGCGCTGGCGAGAAGACTGATGGGTCGGGTCGCTGTGCAGGGCGGCAATGCCTTCTTCCTGGCAGTGGCAGATAAGGTGACCAACGCCCCGATCGATGAAAGCACCCACGTCTTCGTCGATCACTCCATTCCCTTCTACCAGATTGTGGTGCACGGTCTCGTTCCGGTGTACGGATATCCCAGCAATTTGCGCAACGACCCCCGCAAGGAGTTCTTGCGCATGGTGGAGTACGGTATGTTGCCCATCTTCGAGTTGACGTACGAGGACTCCGCCTTGCTGCGTGACACGGAGTACGCCATGGTCTTCAGTTCGCAGTTCGACACCTGGCTCGACACTGTGAAGGAAGAGTTCGAGGCCATCAATGTCGGAATGGGGATGCTGCAGCGGTTGGCCATCGTCGACCACGGCCAGATCGCGACGAACGTATTTGAAACGGGGTACGAAGACGGTACTAGAGTCATTGTGAACTACAATGATCATCCCTATGAGGTAGACTCAGTGACGGTTCCCGCGCTCGATTATGTAATTCTGAAAGGGGAGCACAGCCTGTGAAGCTTACTCTGAATCAGCGTCGAGCGTTAACTGGTTTTGTGTTCATCGCTCCGTGGTTCGTCGGATTCCTACTCTTCATGGCTAAGCCGTTCATCGACTCGTTTTGGATCAGCTTCAATACGGTTGATATGATGGCCGGTTTCTCACTGAAGTGGGTGGGTTTCCAGAACTACGTCGAGGCGTTTACGATTGACGAGCGTTTCGTTCCTACGTTGATTCGTGCGGTTCGAGATATGTCCGTGAACGTTCCGGTTATCCTCGTGTTCGCGTTGTTTACGGCGTTTTTGACGAACCAGGACCTGATAGGGCGAGCCTTCTTCCGCGGCGTGTTCTTCTTGCCGGTAGTGATCGCATCGGGTTTGGTTGTTCAGCAGTTGTTCGCGCAAGGAGCGGGAAGACTGGCGAGCCAGTCGCAGACGATGGCGATGATCGACGTGCCGGGGCTCATCTACATGTATCTGGGCCCCGCGGCTCAGATCGTCAACGACCTGCTGAATCGGATTGTACTGGTGTTGTGGTCGTCCGGAATCCAGATTCTGCTTTACCTGGCCGGTTTGCAGGGCATCTCGGGCAGTCTGTATGAGGCGGCCCGGTGTGACGGAGCTACAGACTGGGAGCTGTTTTGGAAGATCACCCTGCCCATGCTGTCTCCGATTCTGCTGGTTAACGTGATTTACTCAATCGTCGACTCGTTTACGGACCGGTTCAACCCGATGTTGGACCTGATCAGAAACTACGCTTTCACCGGCCAATTTCGATTGGGCTACGCTGCTGCAGCCGGGTGGGTGTACTTCTTGGTCATTTTCGTCATTATCTTGGCGGTGGTTCTGTCTTCGAGGCGTTGGGTGTTTTACGCTGGCGAGCGTGACTAGTTCCTAAGAATGGCGTAGTGCCGTAGTCCGACTGAGGAGGCACGTGTAATGGCGAAAGTACTGGAGAACCTGAGAGCCAAGACAGTTGGCGCTCCCTGGTTTCTAATCTACCGTCGGCGTACGGAGAATCTCTTCTTCCAACTGTTGATGTACCTGATTCTCTTTAACATCGCGTTTACGTTCCTGTATCCGGTGTTGTACATGGTCTCGACGGCCTTTATGAGCATCGAAGACTTTGTAGACCCGGCTGTATACTGGGTTCCCAGGACACTGAACTGGGACAACTTCCAGCTGGCGTTTTTGGGCATGAATTACAAGGTGGCCTTGAAGAACAGCTTGGTCATCGCTCTGGTGGCGGCAGTGGGGCAGTTGGTGTCGTGTTCGATGGCCGGATACGGTTTTGGACGCATCAAGTTCCCGGGACGTGAGTTCCTGTTCTTGCTCGTGATCTTCACGTTCATCGTACCGCCGCAGACGATTATTGTGCCGCTGTTCATCTTGTATCGGAAGCTGGGATGGATCGATACGTACTATCCTTTCACGGTCCCAACTTTCTTTGCCGCAGGTCTGCGAGGCCCGCTGTTTGTGATCATCTTCCGCCAGTTCTTCCGGCGCCAGCCGTGGGAGCTTGAGGATGCGGCCCGCGTGGATGGTTGTGGTGCGTTGCGTACCTTCTTCAGGATCATGCTTCCGTTGTCGAAGCCGGCGCTGGTAGTAACGTTCCTGTTCTCGCTGGTTTGGCACTGGAATGACTTCTACGAGCCCATGATGTATCTGATGAAGCCGCAGAACTTCACCGTGCCACTGCGCTTGTCGATTCTGCAGTCTTCGCTGAATGAAGTTACGGGTGGGCAAGCAGGTGAGTTCTTCAACGAGCCGCTCATCATGGCAGCGTGCCTCTTGGTAGTGGTACCGCCGCTGATCTTGTACCTGTTCTTCCAGCGTCACTTCGTGGAGTCCATCGAGCGCACGGGCTTGGTCGACTGAGC
>JGI24499J29688_1016662_pt1 | contig 13986 bp, 10 predicted proteins | sample BioPla1RNA2_FD_29688 | JGI IMG/M metagenome (IMG submission 29688)
CGAGGTTATTCACAACAACCTGTTAGTAACTGTGCTAATTTGTGTATAACTCTAAAACCCTTCGCAAATTCAGCAGGGAGGTATCATCTTGCCCGGTAATCTTTCTACACTCTGGTCGGCAATCCTTGCTGAAATTAGCAAGGAGATCGGTAGGCCAAGCTTCGAAACCTGGTTTCATTCGACTCACCCGGTTTCTCTTAAAGATCACTGCCTTCTCGTTGCGGTGCCCAATGATTTCACCCGCGAGTGGCTACAAAACAAGTATCGCGAAATAATCAAGAAAAAAATTGAGGAGGTCACTACGCAGGATTACGATCTCCAGTTCATCGTCTCTGCAGATTTTATCGATTTTGAAGAAAACAGCGGTGATGATGGCGCCGTTGTTCCGGCGGTGACGGGTACAGAGGAGCGGGGCGCCAAAGATCTCTCCTTTTTTAACCCCCGCTACACCTTCCAAAGTTTTGTTGTGGGCCCCTGCAACCGTCTTTCGCACGCTGCCTCCCTGGCCGTTGCTCAGACCCCCTCAAAAGCCTATAACCCTTTTTTTATATACGGTGGGGTGGGGCTGGGGAAAACTCATCTGCTGCATGCTATTGGCCAGTATGTGATCAATCACCATCACTACAACAATATCCTTTATTGCTCTTCAGAGAAGTTCACCAATGACTTTATCAATTCTATCCGCGATAACAAAACCGCTGAATTTCGTAACAAATACCGTAGCATGGAGATACTGCTCATCGATGATATCCAGTTTTTAGCTGGAAAGGAGCAGACCCAGGAGGAGTTTTTCCATACTTTCAACACCCTTCATAACCTCAACCGGCAGATCGTTATCTCCAGCGATCGCCCGCCCAAAGAGATCCCCACGCTGGAGGATCGCTTGCGCTCACGTTTTGAATGGGGCCTTATCACCGATATCCAATCGCCCGATCTGGAAACGAGGATCGCCATTCTCAGGAAAAAAGCGCTCACCGAGGGATTAACCATCCCAGATGAGGTGATCCATTATATTGCTACCAAAATAGAGAATAATATCCGTGAACTGGAGGGAGCCCTAATCAGAATTGTCGCCTACGCCTCCCTTTTCGATTCCGAGGTTACCATGGAGCTGACCGATGAAGCGCTCAAGAATGTTCTATTTTCCCCCAAAAAGAAGATCACTGTAGAGAAGATCATCGAAGCCACCGCTGAACATTTTCACCTCAAAGAAGACGATATTTGTGGTAAAAGAAGAACCAAAGAGATAGCCTTCGCCCGACAGGTAGCCATGTACCTGGCACGCGATCTTACCGAGCTATCCCTACCGAAGATCGGTGAGGAATTTGGCGGACGCGATCACACTACAGTTCTTTACGCCGTCAGGAAAATTGAAGATCTTTTGGAAAGCGAAGGCGATAAGAAGATGACTATCGAACTGATCAGAAATGAGATCTCTAACAGCCTATGAGTAACTTATGGACAAGCAGGAGCGATCCCATCTATGCACATTCATCCCCGGAACTATTGAGGGGCTTGTCCACATCATCGGGCGACATAAAGGCAACAGGAGAGCTCTTTTTTTACTTTTTAACATTTTCCACAGGGCCTGTTATTAGTATTTCCTAGATCTACAAATAGCTCCTAGATTCTTACCTGTTCAAAAACGAGAAAGTGGGTGAATGATATCTCTATTCTATTACCAAAGACCGGGTTACATCGTTCCCTGGAGATCGTAGAAAAGGCTTTACCGAAGGATGCGGCGGTTCAATCTCTAGAAAACATTCTATTGGAAAGCGATTCCCGGCAGCTGGTCCTCTCCAGCACCAACCTCGAGCTTTCGATCAAAGTCTCTCTTCCTTTCGAGGGCGACGAGCCGGGCAGCGTGCTTCTGCCGCCCAAGTTAACCGATATCGTCCGGTTGATGCCGGAGCAGGAAGTGCAGCTCGATCTGAATCAGGACAACCTCCATCTTTCCCTGAGCAGCGGCCAGTCCCGTTACAATCTGTTCGGGTCGGATCCGGCCGACTTCCCCCGGGTAGAAGAGCTCTTACCGGGGAGCGACAGTACTATCACTATCGATGCGCCGGTGTTGCGAGATCTTTTGAAAATGGTTGTCTTTGCCGCCTCCACCGAGGAGACGCGGCCGGCTTTCAACGGTATTCTCTTTGAATTTGATGGCAGCAGGTGGAACCTGATCTCCTCGGACACCTACCGTCTGGTCTTTAAAAGCCTTCTGGACGGAAATTGGCACTTCGAGCCTTTACGTTGTCTCGTGCCAGCCAGGGCGCTGCGCGAACTCTTGAGGATCTTGGATCTAGAGCAGGAAGAAGTGGTGGTTTATCCCGGCAAGGATCATCTTGTCTTCAGACTTCCCACAGTATACTTTGCAGCGCGGCTGTTAAATGAAAAGTATCCCGATATAAGCTCCGTCATACCGGAACACTACTCCACGAGAATATTTGTGAGCCGCCATGAGCTTACCGATGCGGTGAGCCGGGCAGCCCTGCTTGCCGAGGGGATCAACAGCGCCATCCAGCTCTCCCTCTCTGAAAGTGCCCTTTTTGTTCGCGTCTCCTCGCAGATCGGGCGCATGGAAGAATCCCTTGCTGTTAAAAAAGAGGGCGAAGAGGTGGAGCTCTATATAAATTCCCGGTTTGTGATGGATATTCTCAAGGCTACCGCTACTGAGGAGATTATTATCGATTTTCACGGTAAAAGCGGGCCTGTTGTTTTTCGCCTGCCCGGCGATGAAAACTATCTTTATCTCGTCCTGCCGATCAAGATGAATTAGATAGTGCATATTCGATCATGTATTTGGCGACATTAAAACTGGTCAACTTTCGCAACTTTCTTCAGGAAGAGCTCTCTTTTCATCGGGGGATCAATATATTTACCGGGCTCAATGCCCAGGGGAAAACCAATCTCCTGGAGGCGATCTACTACCTGGCTGTGTCTCGTTCCTTCCGGACCAACCGGGAGGCCGATCTGTTGCGTTTTGGCAGTGAATATTTCTCCCTGAAGGGGACCTTTCAGCGAAACGAGGAGAGCAGCCGGGTTGCGGTAGAGTACCGCTTGCCGCGGCGCCTTCAGGTAAGATGCAACGGTAAGGCGCTCAAGAGGTCGGAGTATATCTATCGCCAGCCCATTGTGGTTTTCTCGCCCGACGATCTTCTCCTCGTTAAAGAGGGCCCCGCCATCCGCCGCCGCTTCCTGGATATGGAGGGCTCGCGGCTGAAACCGCTCTACTACCGCCGGCTGCGCGATTATCATCGCGCCCTGCAGCAGCGAAACCGGATTTTAAAGGAAAAGCGGGGCAGCTCCGCTGCGGCGCGCTTGCTTTTAGAACCCTGGGATCTGGCTCTGGCAAGGTGGGGCAGCGTTATCATCAGGGAGAGAACGAAGATGCTGGCGGCTCTGGAGAGCAGGGCCGGCTTTCACTTTGCCACCCTTACGGCAGGGAAAGAAACGCTCACGCTGCAGTATCTCCCAACGATAAAATTTGACGGCGACCCCGATCTTCTGGAGGGAGCTTTCCTGGAGCAGCTCAGGAAGGGGTATACGGCGGAGATCCGCCGCGGTTCCACCATGTTCGGCCCTCACCTCGATGATTTTGCCATGCTGATCGATGGCCGCGATGCCCGCAAGTACGGCTCCCAGGGGCAGCAGCGCAGCGTTGTGCTCGCTTTGAAGATAGGTGAGGTGGACCTCTTTAAAAAAGCCGGCGGCGAAGAGACAATATTGCTGCTCGATGATGTTCTCTCCGAATTCGATGAAAAGAGGAGCGCCCATCTGCTACAATTTCTACGCAGCAGAGCGGGACAATCCTTTATCACCACGGCTTCACCATCATGGGCGGCGGAGCAGCGCTGGTCCGGCGGGGCGCAGGTCTACAATATTTCCCGGGGGAAGGTTAAAATTGATTGAGCTGGGACAGATTATTAGACAGGTATTGGAAAAAAGAAAAATGTGGCGCCAATATCGCCAATACCTTATAATAGATCAATGGGAGCACCTGGTGGGCGAAAAGATCGCCGCGGTGACCCGCGCGCACCGGATAGAGCGGGAAATACTCCGGGTGAGGGTGAGCGATTCTACCTGGGCCTACCACCTGACCTTGTTAAAGCCTCAATTGATTGAAAAATTGAATCAATATGCCGGTGAAAAATTAGTTGATGATATCTACTTTCAGATCGGGTTGGATGACCACTTTTAAATTAAAAAGCGCCGGTATCACGGGGGGAGTAAGATGTTTATCCATATCGGAAAGGGGCGGGTTGTTTTTAAGAGCGAATTGATCGGTATTTTTAATATGAACCTCCGGGACAACCCCGTTAATAAACAATTTCTTGAATCGGGCAGCGATAAGAAATTTTACCGGAACAGCGATCTTGGGCGACATAAATCTTTTATTGTCACCGATGACGCTCTACTGTTCTCTCCCATTGTTCCGACCACCCTGGCGCGCCGAGAAAGCAAAAATAGATAAGCATAGTTGCTAAAATGATTGATGGTATAATCAATCTCAGGCGGAGGTATGTATGACCACAGAAAAATTCAAAGATATTCAGAGCGACTACGGCGCTGAGCAGATCCAGGTACTCGAAGGGCTGGAAGCGATTCGCCGTCGTCCCGGCATGTATATCGGTTCCACAGCCAGCCCCGGGTTGCACCACCTCGTTTTTGAGGTTGTCGATAACAGCATCGATGAAGTGCCTTACGGATGCAAAAATATCAATGTCTGGGTTCACCCCGATAATAGCATCACGGTAAGCGATGACGGAAGGGGTATCCCGGTGGAAGAGCATCCCTTAGAGAAGCGTCCGGCGGTGGAAGTTGTTTTAACCACCCTTCATTCTGGGGGCAAGTTTGATCAGAAAAGTTACAAGGTCGCCGGCGGTCTTCACGGTGTGGGCATCTCTGTGGTTAACGCCCTGGCTGAGTGGTTGGAGGTGGAGATATATCGCGGCGGCAAGATCTATCACCAGCGTTACGAAGAGGGGAAAAAAGTAACGGAGCTGTTGGTAAGGGGCAAAAGCAAACGCACGGGAACGAAGATCTCCTTCCGGGCGGATCCCAAAATATTTGACGAGATCCATTTTGAGAACGAAATCATTATCCAGCGCCTGCGGGAACTCGCCTTCCTGAATCAGGGGACGCGGATAATCTTTCAGGACGAGCGCAGCGATTTCAAGGAAAACTACCAGTACAATGGCGGTATCAACCAGTATGTTCGTTTTTTGAATCAGGGTAAAGATGTGGTGCCGAGAAAGCCGATCTATATCAGCCGGAATATTAACAGCTTCCAAATTGAACTTTCCCTGCAATACCAGAGCGGCTACAGCGAGACGATCTACACCTACGCCAACAATATCCATACCAAAGAAGGCGGCACCCATGAACAGGGATTCAAGGCTTCGCTGACCCGCCTGATCAACGACTACGCCCGCCGCAAAGGGCTGCTCAAAGAGAATGAGAGCAATTTTACCGGTGATGATATCCGCGAGGGGCTCACCGCAGTCCTGAGCGTCAAGCTGCATGAGCCCCAGTTTGAAGGGCAGACCAAAACAAGGCTGGGCAACAGCGAGATCCACAGCGCTGTCGATACGGTTTGCTACGAGGGGGTCAATACCTTCCTCGAGGAGAACCCTTCCACTGCACGGAGGATTATCGATAAAGCGATTCGCGCCGCCCGGGCGCGCAAAGCGGCCCGGAAGGCCCGGGAATTGACGCGCCGTAAAAATGCCCTCGAGTTCACCTACCTGCCTGGCAAGCTGGCCGACTGTAGCAGCAAGGATCCGCATGAATGTGAGCTCTTTCTGGTGGAGGGGGACTCCGCCGGAGGATCGGCCAAGCAGGGCAGGGATCGGCGGATCCAGGCCATCTTGCCCCTGCGCGGCAAGATTCTCAACGTGGAGAAAGCACGGCTCGACCGGATTCTGGCCAACGAAGAGATCCGCACGATTATCAGCGCTGTGGGGACGGGCATCGATGAAGACTTCGACATTGCCAAACTGCGCTATCACAAGATAGTGATCATGACCGACGCCGATGTGGACGGCTCCCATATCCGGGTCCTGCTATTGACCTTTTTCTACCGGTTTTTGGCCGATCTCGTTGAAAGCGGCTTTATCTACGTAGCACAGCCGCCTCTCTACAAAGTTAAAAAAGGAAGAGAAGAGCGCTATCTTTACCGGGATGAAGACCTGGAGAAGCTGCTCGAGGAATGGGGACGCGAGGGGATCCAGGTGCAGCGTTACAAAGGCCTGGGAGAGATGAACGCAGACCAGCTGTGGGAGACGACGATGAATCCGGGCAGCCGGTTTATCAAGCGTGTTGAGCTCATCGATGCCCAGGAAGCAGATCGGATCTTCAGCATTCTTATGGGCGACAGGGTCGAGCCGCGCCGGCGTTTCATCGAGGATCATGCCAATCTGGTGCAAAACCTAGATATCTAGCCGCGCTTTGGAATAAGCCGGCCGCCCCCTACTCTGCTGTGCGGCGGGCGGTATTGAAATCTTGAAGTTTCGGGAAAGGGAATCTGATGGACGAGAAAAAAAGGATTGTACCGGTTAGCGTTCATGAAGAAGTAAAAAAATCATTTCTCGATTACGCCATGAGCGTGATCGTCAGCAGGGCGCTGCCCGATGTAAGGGATGGCTTTAAACCCGTTCACCGCCGCATTCTCTATGCCATGGCGGAGATGGGCTCCACGCCTGATAAGCCTTATCGTAAATCGGCGCGTATTGTTGGCGAGGTGCTCGGCAAATACCATCCACACGGTGACAGCGCTCTTTACGATGCCATGGTTCGCCTGGCCCAGGATTTTTCGACACGCTATCCCCTGGTGGACGGGCACGGCAACTTCGGTTCGCAGGACGGCGATGCGCCGGCGGCGATGCGTTATACCGAGGCCCGTCTTTCCACCCCGGCGATGGAGCTGTTACGGGATCTGCACAAGGAAACTATAGACTTTCGGCCCAATTTTGATGAGAGCCTGGAAGAACCGGTGGTGCTCCCGGCACGTTTTCCCAATCTACTGGCCAACGGATCGGCCGGCATCGCCGTGGGGATGGCCACCAATATACCACCCCATAATTTAGGCGAGCTCATCGAAGCTTTGCAGCTATTGATCAAGCGCCCTGAGAGCACCGTGGAGGATCTGCAGCGCCTGATCCACGGCCCCGATTTCCCCACCGGAGGGCTCATCGTGGGCTACGAGGGGATCAACAAAGCTTACCGGACGGGTCGGGGGATCATCCGGCTACGGGGCCGGGTACTCATTGATAAAAAAGATAAAAACCGGGAGCATATCGTCATTACCGAGCTGCCCTATCAGCAGAACAAGGCCAAACTGGTGGTGAAGATTGCCGAGCTGATCAAGGATAAGAAGATCGAAGGGGTCACCGACTTAAGAGACGAATCCGATCATACGGGGGTGCGCATAGTACTGGAGGTCCGCCCCGGTTATCAGTCCCAGCTGATCATTAATCAACTCCATCAGTATACCCCGCTACAGCAGACCTATGGCATCATCATGCTGGCACTGGTAGATGGCGAGCCGCGTGTGTTAAATTTAAAAGAGATGCTCTTCTACTATCTCGAGCATCAAAAAGAAGTGGTAGAGCGGCGGACCCGTTATGATCTGAAACGGGCTGAAGAGAGGCTTCATATTGTCGAAGGGCTTCGCATCGCCCTATCCAGGCTTGATGAAGTGATCGCCCTGATCCGCCGTGCTCCCGACGGCCCCAGTGCACGCAATGGTCTCATCGAGCTCCTCTCCATCTCTGAAAAACAGGCCCAGGCGATCCTCGATCTACGCCTACAGCGTTTGACCCAGCTGGAGCAGTCGAAACTTGAAGAGGAGCATCAGGAGCTGCTGAAGAAGATCGATTACCTGCGCCGTATTTTGGCCGATGAAGGGCTGCTGATGAGCATTATCGGCGATGAACTGCGGGAGATCGGTGCAAAATACGCCGATGAGCGGCGCACCCAGATCGTGGCAGAAACGGTCGATCTGGAGCTCACCGACCTGATCCTCGAAGAAGATGTAGTGATCACGATAACAGATCGCGGCTATATCAAAAGGTTGCCGGCCTCAACATACCGCAGCCAGCGCCGCGGCGGCAAGGGCATCGTCGGCATGCAGATGCGCAAGGATGATCTTGTGGAGCAGTGCTATTTTGCCTCCACCCATCACAAGTTGCTCTGCTTCAGCAATCGGGGGAAGGTCTACCTGTTAAACATCTATGAAATACCGGAAGCTAGCCGCCAGGCCAGGGGCATGGCTATGGTGAACCTGCTTCCCCTGGAGAAGAAAGAATATATCACTGCCAGCCTGCCCATCAGGGAATACGACGAGGGCAGGTACCTGGTTGCTGTTACTGCCGGGGGGTATATTAAAAAGACAGCGCTGAAGGAGTATCGCCATGCCCGTAAAACCGGGTTGATTGCGATCGCTTTGGCCGATGATGACGAGCTTATCTCCGTAAACCTGACCAGCGGTGCAGAAGAGCTCATTATCGGCACCGATGAGGGCTATTTCATCCGCTTTTCCGAAACAGATGTCCGGCCCATGGGGCGCGTTGCCCGCGGGGTGAAAGCGATCGCCCTGGATCCGCCGCATCGGGTTATCGGCGCTGATCTGGTCAGCAAGGGCAAGATAGCGCTCATGGTCTCCGAGGCCGGTTATGGAAAGAGGGTTCCCCTGGCTGAATTCCGGGCTCAGCGCCGGGCCGGGCGGGGTCTGGTGGGGATGAGGATCACCAAAGAGAGTGGGCCTTTAACCGGTTTTAAGGTTATGAGCGAGGAGGCGGAGGATTTTATAATCGTTACCGCCGAAGGGCTGGTGATCCGTCAGAAGACGGCGGAGGTTACCCTGATGCGCCGCTACGCCCGGGGGGTTATCTTGATTCGCCTTGATGAAGGGGATCGGGTGATGGATCTGATCGCCCTTCCTGAAGAGGAGAGAAGGGTTTGATTTTGCGCTGCCGCAGCATCCTTCTGATAACCCTGTTCCTTCTGTTTTTTCTTTCCGGTTGTGGTTTTGAACCGGGTTTGAGCAGGGACAAAAAGCCGCCCCTGAGCGCCGACATCATCGTTGTCGGTGACGGCATCGGCGGGCTCGTTGCTTCCCTGGAGGCTTCCCGAAAGGGCGCTGCTGTGATCATCTTTTCCGGCGAGCCCCTTGCTGAAGACTGGCTCTGGGAGGAGGGCGCCCTCTGTCCTGAAGAAAGGGCTGACGGCCGATCCTTTGAAGATTTTTTGGATGATGCCGGCAGGATGGGCTGCAAAAAGTGGCATCTCGCCCTGATTTGCGAAAGGGCGGCCGGGGATCTGGAATGGCTGTCCCAGGAAACAGGGCTAAAATTTTCGCAAGAAGCGCCGCAGCGCTGCCTTCGGGCAAACTTGTCTTACGACCAGGTGCACCGCCGCCTGTGGGAGAGTCTCCAGCGGGAAGGGGTCCGCTTTATCGAGGGGGCCGTTCTCGAGGAGCTGCTCATTCAGGGCGGCGAGATCTCAGGTGTAGGTTTTACCGATCCCGCCGGGGTCTATAATCATATTTACGCCCCGGCGGTTATCCTGGCCGACGGCGGTTTTTTGGATGATCAGGCATGGGTCGAGGAGCTGGCGCCGGGTACGGCTGTCGCCCCCTGGAGAAGCGGAGGCGGCGAGAGCCTCAAGCTGGCCCGCGAGGCCGGGTTGGACCTGGTGGAGGAGTCGCGGTTTGCTTATACCCTGGCGGCAGAAAAGAGGCAGGGCTGGATGCCGGTGGAGACGCCGCCGAGAGCGCTGGCGGTCGTTGATGAGGAGCTGATCCCGCTTTCACCAGATCGCGAGACTGAGCTGGTGCAGATGCTGGCAAAAAGTCCTTCCTCCCGGGGGTATATGCTTCTATCCGGCGCAGGATTGAAGGAAAAAGAGGAACCGGATTGGCCCCGTTACAGCGACATCGGCGCTTTTATGGAGGACTGTGCGCTCGAGCTTCCGGAGCTGGAGCGCTACTTCAGGAAGGGGCGAAGTGAAATTTTTGCCGTCAGGATAAAAGCGGTGGCCTCCTACTGCCTTGGGGGGATCGCCGTCGACAAAACCGGGCGGGTATTGCGGAACGAAGAGCCGGTGGAAGGGCTTTATGCTCTGGGGGAGACGGCAGGAGTGCTTAACGGAAAAACGATCATCCCCGGCTTTCCGCTCACGGAGGCGCTGGTCTGGGGTCGCCGACTCGGCTCCACCGCCTGCCGGCTATTGGAACCATAGATTGGAAAGCACTGTTTTAGGGGGGGACCGGATGAGCGATCAGAAGAAAGTAGGGATTACCGATACAACTTTGCGTGATGCCCACCAGTCTCTTTTGGCTACAAGGATGCGCCTGGAGGAGATGATCCCTGCCGCTGGGTTGATGGATCAGGTGGGCTATCATTCCCTGGAAGTCTGGGGAGGAGCTACTTTTGACGCCTGCATGCGCTTTCTCGACGAAGATCCCTGGGAAAGGCTGCGCCGTCTGCGGCGCCTCTTTAAACAGACGCCGTTGCAGATGCTCCTGCGGGGCCAGAATATCGTCGGTTACCGCCATTACGCCGACGATGTAGTCCGGGAATTTATCAAGAGGGCTGTCGAAAACGGCATTGATATTATCCGGATCTTCGATGCGTTAAACGACTCCCGCAATATGGAGCAGGCCATGAAAGCAGCTCAAGAAGAGGGCGCCCATGTTCAGGCGGCGTTAAGCTATACGATCAGCCCCCTGCACAATATTACCCATTTTGTGGAGCTGGCCGGAAAGCTCAGCACTATGGGGGCGGACTCCATCTGTATTAAAGATATGGCCGGTCTGCTCTCGCCATCCGATGCTTTTGAGCTGGTGTGCCGTCTGAAGGCCGAGGTGGGCCTGCCGGTGCAGCTGCACTGTCATTACACTAGCGGGATGGCTTCGATGTCCTACCTTAAAGGGATCGAGGCAGGCGCCGATGTGATCGATGTGGCCTGTGCCACCCTCTCCCTGGGAACGAGCCAGCCCCCTGCGGACAGCATGGTGGCGGCGCTCAGGGGGACACCCTATGACACCGGGGTGGATCTGCAGCTTCTGGCCCGGATCAGCGAATACTTTAAAGGGGTGGCCGGCAGTTACGAGATCCCCCGCAATGTGATCATGGGAGTGGATACCGATGTGCTCCGCTACCAGATACCGGGCGGGATGATCTCCAACCTGGCCTCGCAACTGGCCGAACAGAAGGCCCTCGATCTGCTGCCCCAGGTCCTCGAGGAAGTTCCCCGGGTCCGCGCCGATCTGGGTTACCCACCGCTGGTCACACCGAGCAGCCAGATTGTGGGGACCCAGGCCGTCGTCAACGTGCTCCTGGGAGAGCGCTATAAAATGGTCTCCACGGAGCTAAAAAATTACCTGCGCGGCCTTTATGGGCGCCCCCCGGGCGAGATCAACGCCACCATTCAGCGGCAGGTGCTGGGCGATGAAAAACCTGTTACCGTCAGGCCCGCCGATCTGCTCGAGCCCCAGCTGCCCGCTGCGCGGCGGGAGATCGCCGACTATATGGTCCAGGAGGAGGACCTGCTCTCCTATATCCTGTTCCCCAATGTGGCGCTAGATTTTTTCAAGAGGCGCCGCGGGCTGCTTCCTCCGCTGTCTGCCAGCACCCAAGAGGTGAGCACGGTTAAAAAGGCAGATCCCGGTTCCCGAGAACCCGATTTCACACGTCTTACAGAGATCGATGAATCTCTTCTGCGCCGGGAGGGGCGCAACCTGATCTATCCCGTTTAACAGGGGCGCAGGGGAGTTGAGCGCACCTGCAAGAGAGAGCCGGAAGATATCCGCCGCCGGCGGCGGATAGTAAAAATTGCCGGTAGCGGCTGTAAAGTAGTACGGAGGAGGCGATTGTTAATGAAAAATTATTCCAGTGAAGCGATCCGCAATATTGCTTTAATCTCCCATGGAGGCGCCGGAAAGACCTCTCTTGCTGAGGCGCTTCTCTTTACCAGCGGTGCGACCAACCGCCAGGGGACTATCGAAGCGGGTACCACCGTCACCGACTACGATCCCGACGAGATCAAAAGGCAGGTCACGATCAACGTGGGGTTGGCCCCCCTGGAGTGGGCGGGCGTGAAGATCAACCTCCTTGATACGCCCGGTTACTTTGATTTCATCGGGGATCTGATCGGCGCCCTGCGCGTGGCTGACTGCTGTGCCGTCGTCATCTGCGCCGTATCAGGGGTAGAGGTAGGTACTGAAAAGGTGTGGCAGTATGCCGATGATTTTGGACTGCCCCGCCTCGTCCTGATCAACAAGCTGGACCGTGAAAACGCCGATTTTGAGGGCACCATGGAGCAGCTACAGCAGCACTTCGGGATGAACGTAGTCCCTGTTCATCTGCCCATCGGCAAGGAGGAGGATTTTAAAGGAGTAGTAGACCTTATCGAGGAGAAGGCGCTCTACTTCTCAGACGACGGTAAAACGGTGAAGAGCGAGGAGATCCCCGCTGAGCTGCGCGAGCAGGCCGGCGCGCTGCGCGAAAAGCTGATCGAGGCCGTCGCCGAGACCGATGATGAGCTGCTGCTCCAGTACCTCGAGGGCGAAGCGCTGGATCAGGAGGAGATCAGGCAGAGCCTGCGGCGCGGCATCCTGGATAGAAAGATCGCCCCTGTGCTCTGCGGCTCCGCCGTCACCAACCTGGGCAGCACCACCCTTCTCGATTTCATAAAAGATTTTCTTCCCTCGCCGCTTGATCGGGAAACGGTAGGCGGGGTCCATCCGGAAAGCGGCGATGAGCTTAAGCGCAACCCCACGCCTGAGGAGCCTTTCGCTGCCCTTGTTTATAAGACGCTAGCCGACCCCTATGTGGGGAGGATCAACTATTTCCGAGTCTATTCCGGGGTGCTCAGACCCGATTCCCAGATCTACAATGCCAACAAAGACCGGAACGAGCGGATTGGTCAGCTCTTTACCATGCGGGGCAAAAATCAGATCGCCATGGAGCAGGTGGTGGCTGGTGATATTGCCGCTGTGGCCAAGCTGCAGCAGACCGCTACTGGGGATACCCTCTGTGATCGGAGCAGCCCCTTCCAGTTTCCGCCGATAGGGTTCCCCGAGCCGGTGATCTCCTTCGCCGTGGAGCCGAAGACCAAGGGAGATGAGGAGAAGGTGAGCAGCGGCCTTTCCCGTTTTCTCGAGGAAGATCCCACTTTTCACCTGGAGCGGCGCGCAGAAACCCGCGAGACCGTCATCTCCGGTTTGGGCGAGCTGCACCTGGAGATTATCGTCAGCCGCCTCTCCCAGAAATTCGGGGTAGAGGTTGATCTGTCTACGCCGAAGGTGCCCTACAAGGAGACGATCAAGGGGCAGGCCAAGGTGGAAGGGAAGCATAAGAAACAGACCGGGGGCAGGGGCCAGTACGGTCATGTGTTCCTCGAACTGGCGCCGCTGGCCTCAGGTGAGGGGTTTGTCTTTGAAGATAAAATATTCGGTGGGGTAGTTCCGAAGCAGTATGTGCCCGCGGTGGAGAAAGGGATCCGCGAAGCCATGGAAGAGGGAGTCCTCGCCGGTTACCCCGTTGTCGATATAGAAGTAAAGCTGGTAGACGGTTCTTACCATACGGTGGATTCCTCGGAGATGGCCTTCAAGATCGCTGCGGCGATGGCTTTCCGCAAGGGGATGGAGCAATCGCAGCCGGTTCTCCTCGAGCCGGTGATGAATGTGGAGATCACTGTTCCCGATGCCTACATGGGCGATATCATGGGTGATCTGAATGGCCGGCGGGGTAGGATCCAGGGCGTTGATTCAGCGGGAGAGCTTCAGAAGGTGCGCGCCCAGGTTCCCATGGCCGAGATGTTCAGGTACTCCATCGACCTGCGCTCAATGACTCAGGGGCGCGGCTTTTTTACGATGGCCTTTTCGCATTACGAAGAGGTGCCGCACCAGGCCGCAGAGCAGGTTATCGCTGCCGCCGCGGCGGAGAAAGAGAAAGAATAGCGTTCAAGGACAGCAGGAATGATGCA
>JGI24499J29688_1008836_pt1 | contig 13852 bp, 11 predicted proteins | sample BioPla1RNA2_FD_29688 | JGI IMG/M metagenome (IMG submission 29688)
CGATAAATAGATCTCTTTGTGACCCAATCAGTATAGCTCATAGGGAGGTTTGGCGTTAAAATGGAGAAGTATTTGTATTTGGTGCCACTGGCTGCACTGATCGGCCTTCTCTTCGCCCTGGTACTCTGGTTCCGGGTTAAGGGGGCCGAAGCCGGCACCGGCAAGATGATCGAGATTGCCGAAGCGATTCACGAAGGAGCGATGACCTTTTTACGCCGAGAATACAGCTATTTAATCGTCTTTGTTATCGTTTTGGCTGCGGTTCTTGCTTACTTCATCGGTTGGCTGACAGCGGTATGTTTTGTTATTGGAGCTCTTTTCTCGGCGACGGCGGGCTTTGTGGGGATGAATGTGGCCACGCATGCCAATGTGCGTACGGCCCACGCCGCCCGCTCGGGGGTTAGCTCCGCACTGATGGTTGCTTTTTCCAGCGGGACGATCATGGGGATGATGGTGGCGGGGCTGGGCCTGCTCGGCCTGGGCATCCTCTATATCTGGATCAGGGAGCCGGCCATCGTTAACGGTTACGCCCTGGGGGCCAGCTCCATCGCGCTCTTCGCCCGCGTCGGTGGCGGGATCTATACCAAGGCAGCCGATGTGGGAGCCGACCTCGTCGGGAAGATCGAGGCGGGGATTCCCGAAGACGACCCGCGCAACGCCGGGGTAATCGCCGACAACGTGGGCGACAATGTCGGCGATGTGGCCGGGATGGGGGCGGACCTTTTTGAATCCTACGTTGGGGCGATGATCGCGGCGATGACCGTGGGCGCGGTCTCCGGATTCGGCTTTGCCGGGGTGCTGCTACCGCTGATCGTCTCAGCGGTGGGGATTCTCGCTTCGGTATTTGCTTCGTTCTTTGTGCGGGCCAAAGAGGGTGTTCGCCTCAGCTCTGTTCTTGATCGCGGTATTGTGATCAGCTCTCTTGCAGTGATCGCAGCCTCATTCTTTATCACCCGCTCGCTTATCGGAGAGATGGGGCCCTTTTATGCTGTTCTGTCGGGGCTGCTGACGGGGGTTATCATCGGCTGGATCACAGAATATTACACTTCCGATCATTTCAAACCGGTTCAGAATATCGCCCGGTCGTCCTTGACCGGCCCGGCGACGAATGTCATCAGCGGCCTGGCCGTAGGGATGAAGAGCACTGTCTTTCCCATACTGGCTATCGCCGTGGCGATCCTCGTCTCCTACCATTTTGCAGGGATCTACGGTATCGCCATCGCCGCCGTGGGGATGCTCTCTACGGTGAGTATGACCGTGGCCGTCGATGCTTACGGACCTGTGGCCGACAACGCCGGTGGGATTGCCGAAATGGCAGGGTTGGAAAAAGAGGTGCGCGAGATTACCGATGAGCTCGACGCCGTGGGCAATACCACTGCCGCTATCGGCAAGGGGTTTGCCATCGGCTCCGCCGCCCTGACTGCGCTGGCGCTTTTCGCCGCTTACGCGCAGGTGGTCGATCTCGAGGTAATCAATATCATCAGCGCCAGGGTTATCGCCGGTCTCTTCATCGGCGGCATGCTCGTCTTTTTCTTCTCCTCGCGGACGATGGAAGCGGTGGGCAACGCTGCTTTCTCCCTTATCGAGGAGATCCGCCGCCAATTCAAGGAGATTCCGGGCCTCATGGAGGGGAAAGCAAAACCGGAATATACCCGTTGTGTCGATATCAGCACCCGGGCTGCCTTAAAAGAGATGATCATCCCCGGCATCTCCGCAGTGGTGGTACCGCTGGTGGTGGGGCTGCTGCCCTTCCTGGGGAAAGAGGCGCTGGGCGGCCTTCTCGGCGGGGCCCTCATCGCCGGTGTGCTGCAGGCGATCTATATGGCCAACGCCGGCGGGGCCTGGGACAATGCCAAGAAATATATCGAGGGGGGCGCACACGGCGGTAAGGGCAGCGATGCCCATAAAGCCGCCGTGGTGGGCGATACTGTGGGTGATCCCTTCAAAGATACCGCCGGCCCTTCGTTAAATATCCTGATCAAACTGATGAGCATCGTCGCCCTCGTCTTTGCACCGCTGTTTCTCTAGCGGCACAGGGATCGGTGAGCTCCGCAGTCTGCTGTCGGGGCTCACCGACGGCGCGAGCCGAAAAGGGCGGCAGGGGAGGGCTGGATAAAGGATGAGCAAGGAGATCGATTACCGGCAGGCGGGGGTCGATATCGCCGCCGGAGAGGACGCCGTGGAGCGAATCAAGGGGCTGGCGCGCTCCACTTTCCGCCCCGGGGTGCTTTCGGGGCCGGGCGCTTTCGCCGGTTTTTTTGCACCTGATCTGAAAGGATACCGCCGCCCCGTTCTCGTCTCCGGATGCGACGGCGTGGGTACTAAGTTAAAGCTGGCCTTCGCTGTGGGAGAACATGGCACCATTGGCGAGGACTGTGTGGCCATGTGCGTGAACGATATTTTGGTCCACGGGGCGGAGCCCCTTTTCTTTTTGGATTACCTCGCCGTGGGCAGACTGGATCCAAGACAGGTGGAGCAGATCGTGGCGGGGATAGCTCGCGGCTGCCGCCGGGCTGGCTGCGCTCTCCTGGGCGGGGAGACGGCGGAGATGCCCGGTTTTTACCCCGCCGGGGAATATGAACTGGCCGGTTTTGCCGTGGGCCTGGTGGAGCAGGATCGGATCATTGAAGGTAAGGAGATCGTCCCGGGCGACGTGATCGTCGGTCTTTTTTCGGAGGGGCTGCACAGTAACGGCTTTGCCCTAGCCAGAAAAGCCCTGCTGGAGCGGGGCGGTTTCTCTTTAAGCGATCGTCCCGCAGAACTGGGGGGGGTGAGCCTGGGAGAAGAGCTGCTCCGGCCCACCAGGATCTATGTACCTACTGTATTGCCCCTGCTGGAGCGCTTTCCGATCAAAGGGATGGCCCATATCACCGGGGGAGGGCTTCCGGGAAACCTGCCGCGGATCCTTCCCGAAGGGCTGCAGGCGGTAATCGATGGGAGCGCCTGGGAGATCCCCCCCATCTTTAAGCTCATCGAGGAGGCGGGCCCGGTGAAGCGGGCGGAGATGTACAGCGTTTTCAACATGGGGATCGGCTATGTCCTGGTCCTGGCGCCGGAAGAGGCTCCGGAAGTTGTCGCTTTGCTCAATAAGTCCGCTTCACCCGCTTTCCCTATCGGTAGGGTCACCGCCCTGGAGCAGGGCCAAAAAAGGGTCAGGATAGAGTGAGTGCGGGGTGAGATAATGACAAAAATAGCGGTACTGGCTTCCGGTGAGGGGACAAATCTGGAGGCGATTCTCGAGGCAGCGGAAGCGGGAGAGATCAGCGGCCGGGTGGTTCTGGTGATCAGCGATCGCAAGAAGGCCCCCGCTCTGGACAGGGCCCGGCGCCGCGGGGTCGAGGCGCTCTGGCTTGATCCCCGCCCCTACCGAGAGCGGGCAGCATATGATCGGATCCTGCTGGAGAAATTGCAGCAGGCCCGGATTGATCTGGTGGTGCTGGCGGGCTTTATGCGGCTGCTTTCGCCTGTATTAATTAAGGCCTACCCGAACAGGATTATGAATACCCACCCGGCGCTGTTGCCGGCGTTTCCGGGAGTTGCCGGCGTTTCCGAGGCGCTCGCTTACGGAGTCAGGGTAAGCGGTTGCACGGTCCATTTTGTCGATGAGGGTATTGACACAGGGCCGGTGATTCTGCAGGAGGCGGTTCCGGTGCTCCAGAACGATACGGAAGAGATGCTGCACCGGCGGATCAAGGCCGCCGAGTATCTACTCTATCCGCGGGCCATCGAGCTTTTCTGTCGGGGCCGGCTCAGGGTGGAAGGGAGAAGGTGTTATATTGAAAGGGGATAAATGTTCTCAGAAAAAGCGTGCCCTGCTCAGCGTCTCCGACAAGAGCGGGATTGTGAAGCTGGGCCGGAAGCTGCAACAGCTGGGCTGGGAGATCATCTCCACGGGGGGGACGGCCCGCACCCTTGGCGAAAACGGTGTCGCTGTAACCGAAGCGGCGGCGGTGACCGGATTTCCCGAGATCCTGGGTGGAAGGGTGAAGACACTGCATCCGCGGATTCACGGCGGCTTGCTGGCCCGTCTGGAGCTGGAGGAGCATCGCCGGCAGCTGGCGGAGCAGGGGATCCTGCCGATTCAGCTTCTGGTGGTCAACCTTTATCCCTTTGCCGAGACGGTGGCGCAGCCGGGGGTGACGCTGGCCGATGCGGTGGAGAATATCGATATTGGCGGGCCGGCGATGATCCGAGCGGCGGCGAAGAACTGCGCCCATGTCGCCGTGGTGGTGAATCCGGATCGCTACGCTTCGATCATCAGGGAGCTATCCTCGGGGAACACCGTCTCTGCAGAGACCAGGTTCAAGCTGGCGGCAGAAGCTTTTGCCCATACGGCGCATTACGATGCTATTATCGCAGCCTACCTGTCAGCGCGCCCGGAAGCCGGCGGAGAGCTTTTCCCCGAGCTCCTCAGCCTGCCGCTACAGAAGATCCAGGAACTGCGATACGGAGAAAATCCACAGCAACAGGCTTCTTTCTATGCCCTGGGTGTGAAGCGGAGAGGGCTTGCCGCCATGCGGCAGCTGCAGGGAAAAGAGCTGTCCTTTAACAATTTGAACGATCTGCAGGGCGCCTGGGAGCTGGTTTTGGAATTTGATAAACCCACCGCAGTGGCGGTGAAGCATACCAACCCTTGCGGAGTGGCCTCAGCTGAAACTATTGAGGAGGCCTACAGGAGGGCTCATGATGCCGATCCCGTCTCCATTTTCGGCGGCATCATCGCCCTGAACCGACCCGTTACCGCGGCGGCAGCCGGGGAGATGGGCAAGATATTTTTAGAGGTAGTGGCTGCGCCCTCCTTCGAAGAGGAAGCTCTGGCGATCCTTGGCAAAAAAAAGTCGATCCGTTTGCTGGAGATGGCCCCGACCGATCCGGAAGAGGCCCCGGAGCCGGAGCTGAAGAAAGTCTCCGGCGGTTTACTCCTGCAGAGCGTGGACAGGGAGCCCGTCGATCTGTCGTCGGCGGTGGTAGTCACCGAAAGAGCGCCTACTGCCGCAGAGCGGCGTGATCTTCTTTTTGCCCAGAGAGTAGTCAAGCACGTCAAATCCAATGCCATCGTCATCGCTAAAAATGAAGCCACCCTCGGTGTAGGGGCCGGTCAAATGAACCGTGTCGGGGCGGCGCGCATCGCCCTCGAGCAGGCCGGCGAGGATGCCGACGGCGCGGTGCTCGGTTCCGACGCTTTCTTCCCCTTTCCCGATACTGTAGAGGTCGCCGCCAGGGCAGGGGTAACCGCAATTGTCCAGCCGGGGGGGTCGCAGAAAGACAGCGCATCGATAGAGGCCTGCAACCGTCATGGTATGGCCATGTGTTTTACAGGGAGACGTTACTTCAAGCACTGAACTGGCGGCCGGCCCGGTGCAGATCTTCACTGTTGCCGGGGGCCGGAGGGAGGAAGGAATATTGCGGGTACTGATCATCGGCGGAGGCGGGCGTGAGCACGCCCTCGCCTGGAAGATAGCCCAAAGCCCGCTGCTGGGCAGGCTTTACTGCGCGCCGGGGAATGCCGGCATCGCCGCGCTAGCCCGCTGTGTGGATCTGCCCGTTGACGATCTCGAGGGGATCTGTAAATTTGCACTGGATGAAAGGATCGATCTTGCCGTCATCGGCCCGGAGGCGCCGCTGGCGGCGGGGCTGGCGGATCGCCTTCGTGAGGCGGGTTTGAAAGCCTTCGGGCCGAGCGAAGAGGGTGCTCGCCTGGAGAGCAGCAAGATCTGGGCCAAGGAGAGGATGAGCCGGTGGGGGATCCCCACAGCTGAATTTGCCGTTTTCGACGATTATGAAGCAGCGCGGCGCCATCTGGAGAGGCGCTATCGGGAGCGGCCGGTGGTGGTCAAGGCAGACGGGCTTGCTGCCGGCAAAGGTGTTGTTGTCGCCCCGGATCGTCTTGCCGCTGAAGAGGCGCTCCGACAGATCATGATCGAAAAAGTTTTTGGCGCCTCGGGGGAGCGGGTTATCCTCGAGGAGTGCCTTTATGGCGAAGAGCTTTCCATTTTAGCGATAACGGGGGGAGAGAGGCTGGTAATCCTCCCTTCTTCCCAGGATCATAAGGCTATCGGTGAAGGTGATCGCGGACCGAACACGGGGGGAATGGGGGCTTATGCCCCGGCACCGCTACTGACCGATGAGCTGGCCCGTGAAGTAGAAAGGCAGGTTTTCCGCCCCTTCCTAAGAGGGCTGCAGGCAGAGGGGATCGATTACCGGGGGGTGATCTACGCCGGCCTGATGATCGGCAGGAGCAAGATCAATCTCCTGGAATTCAATGTCCGCTTCGGCGATCCGGAGACACAGGCGATTCTGCCGCTGATCCGCTCCGATCTGCTGCCTCTGCTGCTGGCCGCCGCTGAAGGCAGTGAGGATGCAGCAGCTTTTTCCGCTGACCTGCCGCTTTTTGCAGGCAGCGCCGCCACCGTTGTTCTCGCTTCAGAAGGCTACCCCGGCGTCTACGCCACCGGAAAAGCTATCCGGGGATTGAAGGAGGCCGCCCGGCCTGACGGTGGCTTTGACAGCGAAAAAGAGGGGCTGGCCCTCTTTCACGCGGGGACCGCGTTCAATGACAGCGGCGCTGTCGTAACCAGCGGGGGAAGGGTTTTAGGTGTCACCGCCTGGGCCGGCACTCTCACCGCAGCGCTGCAGATCGCATACCGATCAGCGGAGCAGATCGATTTTGACGGCTGCTACTACCGACGCGATATCGGCCACCGGGCACTCAAGAGATAGAATTATCTACCGGCACTTTCAGGGAGAGTACCGGTATGATAATATAGTTGTGACAATTGGCCTAATTATTAATAATCAGTCTGCGGTGCTGTGCGTTCCGCGAACTGTGGGCCTGGGGAGCAGGAATCGGGAGGCATTAAACAGAATATTCTTAATCGAGGTGAAAGATGGCTCGTACAGTAATTGTCGGTTTTGCCCGCACTCCTTTTGGACGTTTCCAGGGATCGCTTTCCCAAACCCCCGCAGTAGAGCTGGGTGCGGTAGTAGTGCGGGAGGCGCTTTCCCGCGCTGGGGTTCCCGGAGAAAAGGTTGATAATGTGATCCTGGGGATGGTGGTTCAGGCGGGTGCGGGGCAGATCCCTTCTCGCCAGGCTACGATCAGGGCCGGTCTGCCCCCGGAGATACCGTCGGAGACGATCAACAAGGTTTGCGCTTCCGGTTTGCGGGCGGTGAACCTGGCCGATCTGCTCATCCGCTGTGGCGAGGCAGAGCTGGTGGTAGCCGGGGGGATGGAGAATATGAGCTCCGTTCCCTATCTGCTGCCGCAGGTACGAACCGGGCTGCGCATGGGGGACGGCGCCGTTGTGGACGGGATGATCAAGGACGGCCTGTGGTGCCCCTTTCATGACGTCCATATGGGTGTGCACGGCAGCTCTGTCCCCGTCGCCGAATTTGGGATCACCCGCGAGGCGATGGACCGCTGGGCGCTGCGCAGCCATGAGCGGGCGGTGGCGGCGATGGACGGTGGCTTACTCGGGCAGGAGATCGTTCCTGTTACCGTGCCGCAGCGCCGGGGTGAGCCGCTGATCTTCGATCGGGATGAGCTGCCCCGGCGTGACAGCAGCTTAGAAAAGCTGGCTGCACTGCCGCCGGCCTTCGAACCGGGGGGGCTGATCACTGCGGGGAACGCTCCGCCGATTAGCGACGGGGCGGCGGCGCTGGTCCTGGCCTCTCCCCGCTGTGCTGAGCAGCTGGGATTAAAGCCGCTGGCCGAGATTGTCTCTTTCGGCTGTGCCTCTCGGGAGCCCCGCTATATCTCGACGGTGCCCTACTACGCTGCTATGGAAGCGCTGCAAAAAGCGGAAAAGGTAGCGGGGGAGATGGCACTCATCGAGGTTAACGAGGCTTTTGCCGCGGTGCCGCTCACCTGCATGGCGCTGGGAGGATGGAACGAGGATAAGGTCAATGTCAATGGCGGGGCTGTGGCGCTGGGCCACCCTATCGGGGCGAGCGGGGCACGGATCCTGATCACTTTGCTTGCGGAGCTGCGCCGCCGGGAGGGCGGTTACGGCTTGGCGACGATCTGCAGCGGTGCCGCCCAGGGTGAAGCAACGATCATCCGCATTGTCAATTGATCCGGTTTTAAGGACTCGATATATATCGAAAGGTGAGTAAAAGGAACCGTCCCCTTTTACTCACGTTATTCATGGGGAGGTCTGGGATGAGCTTTTTATTGTCCGATAAACAGCGGCGGCGCCGGGAGGAGTTCAGGCAGTTCGCTCGGGATGAGCTGATACGGGGCAGTGATAGTTTTGCCCGGAAAAATATCGAAAAGGCGGCCCGCCGCGGTTATCTGGGGCTGCCCGTACCCCGGGAATGGGGCGGCATGGGTGAAGATTTTCTCACCTATATCCTGCTCATCGAAGAGCTTTCGCGGATCTGCGCCTCTACAGGGGGGATTCTGGCTGTCCATACCTCGGTGGGCACCTTTCCGCTGCTCTACCACGGCACTGCAGCACAGAAGAAGCGTTATCTGGTCGGCCTGGCCCGCGGTTCCCTGCTGGGCGCTTTTGCCCTCACTGAGGCTGGTGCCGGTTCTGACGCCGCCGCCTTGCAGATGACGGCAGTGCGCACTAGGAAGGGCGGCTATCTGTTGAACGGATCAAAGGTTTTCATCACCAGCGGCGGAGAAGCCGATCTTTACACCGTTTTTGCGCGCACCGATCCGGATAAGGGCGCGCGCGGGATCTCCGCTTTTCTCGTCGAAAAGGGGATTGCGGGGATGGAGGTGGGCCCGCCGGAGCGGAAGATGGGGCTGCACGGCTCTGTCACCACAGAGCTGCGCTTCAGCGATCTTTATCTTCCCGAGGAGAGCCGCCTGGGCGAAGAGGGCGAGGGTTTTATTATCGCCATGTCCCTTCTCGATGGCGGCCGTATCGGTATCGCCGCCCAGGGCCTGGGGCTGGCCCGTGCCGCTATCGAGGAGACGGCGGCACATCTGCGTGCACGATGGAGAGAGAGCGGCAAGGAGCCCGGCCAGGGCGCCGCGTTTACCCTGGCCGATCTTTATACGGGGCTGGAGGCGGCGAGGCTGATGGTCTATCGCGCTGCCCGGCTTAAAGAAGCGGGGCTGCCCTGCAGTAAGGAGGCCTCTATGGCGAAGACTCTTGCCACCGATGGAGCTGTTGAGGCGGTCACCCGCTGCCTTGACCTGTGGGGCCCTGCAGGGATGGGCAGCGAAAGTCCGCTGACCCGTTATTTCTGCGATGCCAAGGTGACCCAGATCTACGAAGGGAGCAACCAGATCCAGCGCATCGTCATTGCGCGGGAGCTGCTAAAAAATAATCTATAAAAAAATATGGGAGGTAGGTACAATGAATTTTGTTCTCACCGACGAGCAGAAGATGACCCGACAGATGGTGCGCGACTTTGCCGAAAAAGAAGTCAAGCCCAGCGCCGAGGAACGCGATGAGCAGGAGCTGTTTTCGCGGGAGATCTTCGACAAGATGGGCGAGCTGGGTCTCACGGGGATACCCTGGCCTGAGGAGTACGGTGGCGCTGAAAGCGACTTCATCAGCTATGTCATCGCTGTGGAGGAGCTTTCCCGTGTCGACGCTTCCACGGGGACGACCCTCTCCGCCCATATCTCTCTGGCTAGCTGGCCGCTGTTCAAGTACGGCAGCGAGGAGCAGAAGAAAAAATACCTCGAGCCTATGGCCCTGGGTGAGAAGTTGGGCGCCTTTGCCCTCACCGAGACTACCGCCGGCACCGACGCGACGGCGGCCCAGAGCACGGCGCGCCTCGACGACGACAGCTATATCCTCAATGGAACGAAGATCTTTATAACCAATGCTGGCGAAGCGGAGATCTATATCGTCTTTGCTATGACCGATCCGGAGAAGGGATCACGGGGGATGAGCGCCTTTATCGTGGAGAAAGATGCGCCGGGGCTCGCTTTCGGCAAAAAAGAGAGAAAAATGGGTCTGCGCTCTTCGCCGACGCTGGAGATGATCTTTGAAGACTGCCGGGTACCCCGGGAGAATCTGCTCGGCCAGGAGGGCGAGGGTTTGAAAATCGCCCTGAGCACCCTCGACGGAGGCCGCAACGGCATCGCCGCTCAGGCGGTGGGGATTGCGCAGGGTGCCCTGGAGGAGGCGGTCGCCTACGCCAGGGAAAGGGAGCAGTTCGGCCGGCCCATCGCCAGCTTTCAGGCGATCTCTTTCATGCTTGCCGATATGGCGACAAAGGTGGAGGCGGCCCGCCTGTTGACCTACCAGGCTGCTTACCTTGAAAATGAGGGTCTTCCTTATGGTAAGGCCTCGGCGATGGCGAAATTATTTGCCTCAGAGGCGGCGATGGAGATCACCACCCAGGCGGTGCAGATCTTCGGCGGGTACGGCTATACCCGCGATTATCCGGTGGAGCGCTTCATGCGCGATGCCAAGATCACTGAGATCTACGAAGGGACCAGTGAAGCGCAGCGCATGGTAATTTCGCGTTATCTGCTGCGGGAATAGCCCCCGCAGCCTGGCAGAGACTGCAAAGAGCGGCCCGCTCAACGGGAGACGGAAGCGATCTTCCCGCGCGGTAGAAAGGAGCAGAAATTGATATGGCAGAAACAGCAAAAGAAGGATTGGTCATGGTCTACACAGGAGACGGTAAGGGAAAGACCACTGCGGCGGTGGGGCAGGCCCTGCGGGCCCTGGGACATGGTTACCGCGTCTATATGATCCATTTCATGAAGGGGCGCGATTACGGTGAGTTCTTGGCGGCGGAAAGATTGCCCCAGCTCACTGTGGACCGGGCGGGCAGGGATGTTTTTGTAAAACGCGATCATCCCGATCCCGTCGATGTAGAGCTGGCCCGCGACGGCTTTGCCCGCGCTGCCAAGGCGATAAACAGCGGCGAGTATGACCTCGTAGTGCTCGATGAGATCAATGTGGCCATCGATTACGGGCTCATCCCGGAAGGGGATCTGTGGCAATTACTGGAGCAGAGGCGGCCCGATGTGGACCTCATCCTGACAGGACGGGGAGCCTCAGCGGAGCTGGTCAAGCGGGCCGATATGGTCAGCGAGGTGCTGATGATCAAACATCATTACAACAGCGGCGTAACCCAGCGCAAAGGAATTGAGTACTGAGTAACGGGGCTGGATGAATTACCGGGGGAGGCCTGCGGATGGAGACGGTGCAGGAGCTGATGCGGGGGAGCCGCCGGGCGCTGGCCCGGTTGATCACACTGGTGGAAAATAACGACCCGCGCAAAGAAAAGATCATGGAGCGGCTCTTTCCTCACACGGGAAAAGCCTATCTCATCGGCATAACCGGGTCGCCGGGAGCGGGGAAAAGCTCGTTGGTAGATCGGCTGCTCGCGGAAGCGCGTCAAAACGGCTCTACCGTGGGAGTAATCGCTGTCGATCCCACCAGCCCCTTCACCGGCGGGGCGATCCTGGGGGATCGCATCCGCATGCAGGAGCACGCCCTTGACAGCGGTATCTTCATCCGCAGCATGGGTACGCGCGGTAGCCTGGGCGGGCTTTCCCGCGCTGCACGCGAGGCGGTGCAGGTGATGGACGCCTTCGGTAAGGATCTGATCATCATCGAGACGGTGGGGGTGGGTCAGTCGGAGATCGATATCGTCGGCACCGCCGACAGCACTGTAGTGGTGCTCACCCCCGCCGGAGGCGACAGCGTTCAGACGATCAAGGCAGGGATCATGGAGATCGGCGATATCTTTGTGGTGAACAAAGCCGATCTCGGAGGAAGCGAGCGCACCGTTGCCGAGGTGAGTATGATGCTCGATCTCAAAGAAGAGCCTGGCTGGCGTCCGCCGGTTTTGCCGGTGGTAGCGCTACGCGGCGAGGGGGTTGCCGCGCTCTGGCAGGCGCTGATGGAACACCGGCGCTACCTGCAAAGCGGCGGCCTGTTTGAAAGCAGGCGGCGGGAGCGGGCCGGGCGAGAGCTAGGTGAGCTGGTTGAGTTCCTGGTGAAAAGCAGGGTTTGGGAGAGTATTAGGACACAGATTTCTTTAGACGAATTGATCGAAGCTATCGCTCTGCGGCGGCAAGATCCCTATAGCGCCGCCCGGGAACTGCTCCGGCAGATCAACTTTCCCTTTTAGCCAGAAAGAGGGATCAGTTTAAGGAGGAGCAGCGATGGCTGAAGAACTACAGCGGGCCGAAAAAGAATGGCGCCGCCGGGTTGAGCGGGAAAAGGAGCGCCCAGGGCCCTTTGAAACAGTATCCGGAAAGAAGATCAAGGATCTTTACACGCCCCGTGATACTGCAGATCTGGATTACCGGCGCGATCTCGGTTTTCCCGGCGAATATCCCTTTACCAGGGGTGTGCAGCCAAATATGTACCGCGGCCGGCTCTGGACGATGCGACAGTTTTCCGGTTTCGGTGATGCCACCGATTCTAACCGGCGTTACCGCTATCTGCTGGAGGAGGGGCAGACAGGGCTGAGCGTGGCCTTCGATATGCCCACGATCATGGGCTACGACTCCGATCACCCCCGCTCCGCTGGGGAGGTGGGGCGCTGCGGGGTGGCGATTGATTCGCTGGAAGATATGGAGATTCTTTTTGAGGCGATCCCCCTTGAAAAGATCACCACCTCGATGACGATCAACGGACCCGCCGCCGTTCTCTGGTGTTTCTATCTTGCCTGCGCCCTGAAGAGGGGGATCGGGCTCGATCGGGTGGGCGGCACTATCCAGAACGATATCCTTAAAGAATATACCGCACAGAAATCGTGGATCTTTCCCCCGGAGCCTTCGATGCGGCTGATCACCGATATATTTGCTTTTGCGGCGCGCGAGGTGCCGCGCTGGAATACTGTCAGCATCAGCGGTTATCATATTCGGGAAGCCGGCTCCACTGCAGTGCAGGAGCTTGCCTTCACGCTGGCTGACGGCTTCGCCTATGTCGAGGCGGGGATCGAGGCCGGCCTCAACGTCGATGATTTTGCGCCGCGTCTCTCTTTTTTCTTTAACGCCCATCTCGATTTTTTTGAAGAGATCTGCAAGTACCGCGCAGCTCGCCGGATCTGGGCGCGCCATATGAAGGAGCGTTTTGGGGCTAAGGACCCGCGCTCCTGGAAGATGCGCTTTCATACCCAGACGGCGGGGTGCAGTCTTACGGCGCAGGAACCGGAAAATAATATTGTGCGCACAGCCCTGGAGGCGCTGGCCGCTGTTCTCGGCGGGACCCAGTCGCTGCATACGAATTCTATGGACGAAGTGCTGGCGCTGCCTACCGAAAAAGCGGTAAAGATCGCCCTGCGGACCCAGCAGATCATCGCTTTTGAGAGCGGTGCAGCCCATACAATCGATCCCCTGGCCGGATCCTATTTTATCGAGTCGCTCACCGATGAGATGGAGGCGGAGGCGGAGTCTTATTTTGAGCGGATCGAGGCTCTGGGCGGCGTCCTTGCGGCCATTGAAAAGGGTTTCTTCCAGCAGGAGATCGCCGACGCCGCCTACACCTACCAGCGTGCTGTGGAGAAGGGCGAACGGGTGGTGGTGGGGGTAAATCGCTTTGCTTCCGAAGAGGCGCTGAATATAGCGCTTTTGAAGATCGATGCGGCGGTAGAGCAGAAACAGATAGCGCGGCTGCGCCGACTGAAAGAGCGCCGCGACAATATTGCTGTGGCGGAAGCGCTGCGTCGGCTGGGCGAGGCTGCCGCCGGCAGCGAAAACCTGATCCCCCACATCCTGAAGGCGGCGCAACTCTACGCCACCGAAGGGGAGATCATCTCCGCCCTCAAAAAAGTTTTCGGTGAATACCGGGAGCAGCCAATATTCTAACTACAAGTACTGAGTAATGGGGACGGTGACTTTGACTCATTGTAAAGGGGTGTGATCATGTCAGAGAAACGCAAGATCAGGGTACTCGTAGCCAAACCGGGGCTCGAC
>JGI24499J29688_1003392_pt1 | contig 13700 bp, 12 predicted proteins | sample BioPla1RNA2_FD_29688 | JGI IMG/M metagenome (IMG submission 29688)
CCCGGAATTCTCAGGGCGGGGAGATTTGGCCTATGCGGCAGAGGAAGTGGCGGAGCTCACGGCTGCCGGTCTTCTTTTCAGTCCCGATCTGTCCGAAGTACCGGAGCGAACCGAGGTTGTGGTGAAAGCGCTTTGCCTCAATGTGGCCCATGACTGCAATCTGCGCTGCGACTACTGTTTTGCCAGCACAGGTGACTTTGGCGGTAGTAGGGAATTGATGCCGCTGGACGTGGCCAAGCAGGCAGTAGATTTTCTCATCGCCAATTCCGGCAACCGCCGCCATTTGGAGATAGACTTTTTCGGTGGGGAGCCCCTGCTGAATCGGGATGTGGTGAAGGAGACGGTTGCCTACGGCAAGGAGAGGGCAGCTGAGAGCGGGAAGGAGTTTCGCTTTACGTTAACGACCAATGGAATTGGTCTCACCCCTGAAATTGAGGAGTTCATCAACAAAGAAATGTACAACGTCGTGCTCAGCCTGGACGGGAGAAAAGAGGTAAACGATTCCATCCGGCACACCATTTCGGGCCGGGGCTCTGTCTACGAGACGATTGTGCCCAAGTTCCAGCGTTTGCTAGATGGCCGCGGCGGCAAGAGCTATTATGTCCGGGGCACCTTTACCGCCCGCAACCTGGATTTTGCGGAAGATGTGCTTCATTTAAGCGAACTTGGCTTCAAGGAGATCTCAGTTGAACCCGTTGTTACAGACGCCGAGGCGGACTACGCCCTGACAGAAGAACACCTGCCGGCCGTTTTGAGTGAATACGAGCGTTTGGCAGACCTTTACCTTGAGCGGCGGACCAGCGAGCGGCCCTTCAACTTTTTCCACTTTAACGTGGAACTAAGGCAAGGGCCCTGCCTCTACAAACGCCTTACGGGCTGCGGCGCAGGCTATGAGTATTTGGCGGTAACACCCCAAGGCGAGCTCTATCCCTGTCACCAGTTCGTAGGCGAGGAAGAGTACCGCTTGGGCGACATCTTCAGCGGGGTTACCAATACTGAACTGCCCCGTCGGTTTGAGGAAAGCAACGTTCTGAACAAACCGGTCTGTCAAGATTGTTGGGCTAAGTTTTACTGCAGTGGGGGTTGTCACAGAAATAACATTGCGATGTTGTTAGCCAGCAGAAGCGCTACGGTAGCAACAAGGAGAGCTGTGACCAGGGTTCCAATCAAGCCCACTCTAGTCAGTCTTTGGGTGAGTCCCAGGGCCGAGGCCGTGGGCTGAGCGATGCGAAACTCCCAGCGGACGCCTTCCGAATCTGCTTCGGTTCCTCCAATATGGAGACCCGAAAAGGCAGTAATGGCTTCTTGGCCTTGACTATTTTGTCCGTAGGCACCATCTTGTCCCAAGGCAATGGGTGTAGGTCTTTCGTTCGTCAAATAGACGCCCGTGCTCAGGCCAGAAGGACTATTTTCCATGGTGGCAATTACCTCACCATCAATCAGGAGTTGCAGCTCTCCGTGTTCCATACGATTCATGATGGGAACTAAGTTCGTGGTAAAGTAACCTAGGGGAATCAGACCACGGATCAATCCAGCCGGCCTGCCTGTTGAGGAGCGGTTGATGACCGTTGCGATGACGAGTCCTGGTTCCTCTTGACCTGGGAGGAGCTGGACATCACTAATATAGATTCCCTGTTCTAGAGCCGTTTGAAACCAGGGCTCTTCCACATGGATGAAACGGTCTGGGCGGGAAGTGGCCCCGAGGACCATACCGTCTAGGTTGACTACGATCAGTTCCGAGAAGGAACGGAAATCAGCCACCGTAGTTTGCAAGAACTCTTGCGTACGGGTATTGGTCTCCAGATTCCGGGTTTCAGCCATGATCTCTTCCATTTCGCCTATGGACTTGCCATCAAGTCCCTTTTCTCGCACAATATTCGTGGGGCGAATGACAACCATCTGTTCAATCGAAGGGTTCACCGCAAGCCCCCCCAGATCTTTGGAGAGTTGGCTAATGGCATCTTCGATGTTTTCGGCGAAACGAGTGGTTTGGTCATGTAAGTTAGATGTGACCAAATCTGTGAGTTCACCCTGGGTCTGCAGAATGACAATCCCGATTAGGGCAATCATAGTATTAAGGCAAGGAACAGGAAAGCGGCGATCAATTTACCCCGCAAAGTAAGATTTAGCTTACGCAGAGTGGAGTTCTTCGTTCTCTTGGTTTTTTGCTTCTGCTTGGCGGTAGACATCAACTCACTCCTTCGACCATAATTGGTTCTTGTTACATACGTCCTCAGGGGCGGTATTTCCTGCCTGAACAGGGAAATTTCGTCGTTTAACCCATATTGAGAAGGAATACTGATGGGAATGTAGAAATTTTTTTGGAGAACACGCCGGGAATTGCTTGTAATTCCAAAAAATTGGTTTTCAGAGACCGAGTTTTATGGTAAAGTGAGGCGGGAAAGAGGGAATGGTTATTATGAAAAAGAAACATATTCGTACATTGAGTGGTATGGCTTTACGTGACACACTGAAAACAGGCGGTTGCGGAGAGTGTCAAACATCGTGTCAGTCAGCGTGTAAGACGTCTGTTACAGTGGGTAACCAAGCCTGTGAGCGGTAGGCATTGGAGGCTCGGAGCCTAGGAGGTAGTTTGTTGTTTGACAAGACTTGTGTCCATATATTTAGTCAAGGCGGGCAACATTTAGTCATCGATGGCAACTCAGGCGCAGTGCATGTGGTGGATTCTGAGGTCATGGACTTGATTGGTGAAATATGTGTCCGTGACGACATTCAGAACCAGGCAGATTTGGAGCAGTTTCTTGGCTCTGCGCAGGCTGCGATCGGTGAAGAGATTCTGTCCTTAGTAGAAGAGGGTTTACTTTTTAGTCCAGATCTAACTGAGGTACCCCCGCGACCTGAGACCATTGTGAAGGCTCTCTGCTTAAATGTGGCCCACGATTGTAATTTGCGTTGCGATTATTGTTTCGCCTCCACAGGTGACTTTAAGGGTACCAGAGAGCTGATGTCACATGATGTGGCTAAAGCGGCAGTGGATTTTCTCCTCAAGAACTCCAAACATCGTAGACAATTGGAGATTGACTTTTTTGGGGGAGAGCCCTTGATGAACTGGGACGTTGTTCGCCAGACTGTGGAATATGCGAAGGCGGAAGCAGCCAAACTTAGCAAGAGCTTTCGCTTTACCATTACAACCAATGGGCTTGGCTTAACGCCTGAGATCGAAGCGTTCATGAACGAACATATGTATAATGTGGTCTTAAGCATTGACGGACGCCCGGAAGTGAATGATCGGGTGAGACGGACTGTTTCTGGTAATGGCTCCGTCTATCAGTTGATCATACCTAAGTTCCAGAGACTTGTGGAAAACAGAGGCGACAAAAGCTATTATGTCCGTGGGACCTTTACCTCCCACAATCTAGACTTTTCCCAGGATGTGGCACATCTCCATGATCTTGGTTTTGAGCAGATTTCCATGGAACCGGTTGTGGCCGATGCCAAGGAAGCGTATGCCCTGCGTCCAGAGGATCTACCTAGGGTCTTAGAGGAATATGAACGCCTCGCCGAACTTTACTTAGAGCGGCAGGGCGAGGGAGACGCATTTAATTTCTTTCACTTTAATGTGGATTTACAAAATGGCCCTTGTCTTTATAAGCGCATTAGCGGCTGTGGCGCGGGCTATGAGTATCTAGCCGTTGCTCCCTCGGGAGAAATCTTCCCCTGTCACCAGTTCGTTGGTGAGTCGGATTATGTCTTAGGTACTGTGTGGACAGGCCTGCAAAAGACAGAACTATCCGATGCCTTTAAGGATTCTCATGTGCTCAATAAACCGATTTGCCGGTCTTGCTGGGCGAAGTATTTTTGTAGCGGTGGCTGCGAGAAGCATAACATGCAGCAATCTGGTAGTGGAGAAGTACCCGACGAAATGGCTTGCGAGATGCAAAAGAAGCGCTTAGAGTGTTCCTTTTATATTCAAGCTGTTCTTTCTGATAGTCAACCATAAAGATATGATACAGATGCGATGAGGGATAAGCCGTATATGGGCACTTGGCTTGTTCGGAGAGAGTAGTGCAACCGGCTGAACTTTGTTTTAGCCGGTTTTTTGCTAGGAAGGTGGAGTTTAGGTGCGCAAACGTCTCGGCGATATTCTACAGGATCAGGGATTGCTATCCGATGAGCAATTGGCGGTAGCCCTGGAGGAGCAAAGAAAGACCGGCCACCGCTTGGGAGATGCCTTGGTTACCTTAGGTTTTGTTACGTCCAGTCAAGTGGCGGACGCTTTAAGTGAGCACTTGAAGATCGAAAGGGTCAATTTAGATCGGCGTTATTTGGAACCAGAGATCGTGGACTTAATTCCCGCATCGGTTGTGATCTCCAAGCATGTCTTGCCCATTGAGATGCAAGACGGAGTGTTGATTATGGCCATGGCGGATCCTTTGGATATTAATATTATGGACGATCTGCAAAGGCTCACAGGGAAGATTATCAGTCCTGTTGTGGCCACCGAAGAGGAGATCGAAGACGCGTTCCAAAGGACTCGCAATATTGCCCAAAGCGCCAAAGAATTGATCTCCCGTTACGAGGACGATGAAGAAACGAAAGAACCAGAGCAAGTGGAGTACCTCGGGGACGCTCCTGGGGTACGGCTGACCAATCTCATTTTAGAACAGGCCATTACCCAAAAGGCAAGCGATATCCACCTAGAACCCCACGAAAATGGTATGCGGGTGCGTTATCGGATTGACGGGCTTTTAAAGGACATAATGGATATTCCCCGCCATCTGCGGGGTGATGTGAGTTCCCGAATTAAGATCATGGGTGGCCTGGATATTACCGAACGCCGCAAGCCCCAAGACGGCAGAATTCAAATTACATTAGCCAGTCAAGAAGTGGATATGCGAATTTCTTCTCTACCGACAGTCTATGGGGAGAAGATTGTCGCCAGGCTCTTACATAAATCCAGTAGCCTCTTGGATCTAGAGGACTTTGGGTTTTCCCTGGATAACCTTTGGAAAATTGAACGGATGCTGCAGCTGAACCAGGGTCTACTCTTGGTCACAGGACCAACGGGAAGTGGTAAGTCGACGTCCCTTTACGCCTTCTTGCACAAGCTAAATTCACCGGAGAAGAATATTGTCACAGTAGAAGACCCGGTGGAATATCGCTTGAATGGGATCAATCAAGTGCAAGTGAACCCCAAAGTTGGTTTGACCTTTGCCACAGGTCTCCGTACAGTATTGCGCCAAGATCCTGATGTAATCATGGTGGGAGAGATTCGAGATGAAGAAACAGGTGACATCGCGGTTCGTTCAGCTCTCACCGGCCACTTAGTCCTTTCCACTTTGCATACCAATAACGCGGTGGCCACCATTTCACGTCTGGTAAACATGGGCCTGGAGTCTTATATCTTAAGCTCCACCATTATCGGGATCGTAGCCCAACGTCTCGTTAGGACCATCTGCACCGATTGCAAAGTCGAAGAAGCGTTTACGGATCGTCTCTTAACCCGATATATTGAGTCTTTAGGTCTGACCCCGCCTAGCACGGCTTTTCATGGGAAGGGTTGTCCACTCTGTAATTATACCGGCTACCGGGGACGGACCGCGATTGCGGAAGTCTTGGTATTTAATAAGGAAATGCGCCAGGCGGTGGAAGCGGAGGTTAGTGAATCAGAACTTCTAGAGATCGCTTTACGCTCTGGTATGACGACTTTACAGCATGATGCTGTGAATAAACTCATCGGGGGAATCACAACCGCCGAAGAGATTATCCGGACAGTCTATAGTGTGGATATGGAGGGGGATGTATGAGCGTAGCTGGGGGAATTACTGAACTAGTGCGCCGAGCGATTGAAGAGAAGGCATCGGATTTGCACCTATCGGCTGGTGTTCCACCAGTAATCCGGGTTTTCGGGACCATCAGGCCTCTCGCGGGTTATGAGCGGTTGATGCCGACCCAAATTGAGAAGCTTGTGTATCCTATTGTAACCGAGAACCAGCTCGAGGTACTCGAGGCTGAGGGAGAAATTGATTTTTCCTATGGGTTAAAAGGTATTGGCCGTTTCCGCTGTAACCTCTCCCGGCAGCGGGGTTCCTTAACCCTGGCCATGCGGGTGATTAGTCCAGAGATTAAGCCTTTGGAAGAACTTGGCTTACCCGAGATTCTCCACGATTTGGCCCATCTCAAGGATGGTTTGGTCTTGGTCACTGGTCCAACGGGGAGTGGGAAATCAACCACCCTGGCCTCCATGATCGATATTATTAACCGCGAGCGCAAGGGTGTGATCATTACCCTAGAAGATCCTATTGAGTTTCTTCATCAGCATAAGGGCTGTGTGGTGAACCAGAGGGAAGTGGGAATTGATACAAAATCCTTTGCCAATGGACTTCGCTCTGCCCTGCGTTCCGATCCAGACGTGATCTTAGTGGGTGAAATGCGGGATCTAGAGACCATATCGATTGCACTGACCGCGGCGGAGACGGGACACTTAGTTCTTTCGACTTTGCACACCAAGGGTGCGGCGAAGACGATTGATCGAATCATTGACGTCTTTCCCCCAGAGAGCCAACAGCAGATTAGGGTGCAGCTCAGCACCGTTTTGGAGGCCGTAGTCTCGCAACAGCTCTTCCCGGCCAAAGATGGTCGTGGTATGGTGCCCGCGGTTGAAGTGATGCTGGGGACCGCGGCGATTCGCAATATGATTCGGGAAGAGAAAACGCATCAAATTCCGTCTATGATAGAAACCGGAACCCGTTTTGGCATGCGATCGATGCAGGCATCTATGGAAGAGTTGATTCGAAATGATCTGATCGATGCTACCGTGACCTTAGATAGCAATAGTTATCTCTAGTGGAGGTGGAGCTATGATCCGTTTTGCTTATACAGGGCGGAGCCAGACGGGACAAGCTGTGAAAGGCTTTGTTGAGGCGGAAAATGAAGTTGAAGCCCGCAAGCAACTTCGAGAAAGTGGCCATTACATCACGTCCTTAAAGGTTGCAACAACATCGAAGCCACTATTTCAAAAGACGCCCCGCGTCAAAGCAAAGGACCTGGCCATCTTCTGTCGGCAATTCGCAATTATGCTCGGGACCGGTCTTACCCTTGTGAATTCTTTGGAGTTATTAGAGGCGCAGGCCACGGACAAAGCTTTTGCACACGTTCTCAGGGAAATCAGGCTCGATGTATCAAGCGGTGTTGGCTTTACTAGAGCCATAGAAAAGCATGCGAAAATGTTCCCCACTGTCTTTGTAAGTCTCGTAGAAGCAGGAGAGATCACTGGTGCTCTCCCAGAGGTATTAGATCGCCTTGCCATCTACTACGAACGAGAAGACGAGTTGGCTAAGAAAATCGCCGAAGCGTTGATGTACCCAGGAATTATTACTGCTGTCTCATTTCTGATGGTCTTGCTTTTGCTCTTCGTCGTCTTGCCAAGCCTGGTCAGCACTTTTGCGGGCTTTGGGGTGGAAACGCCAGCTATTACCCAGAACGTCCTTGATGCACGGGATTGGATCCTAGCTAACTGGTACATTATCGCTGGTGTTATTCTCATAGTGGTTCTGGGTTACCGGTACTTTGTCAGTACCACGGGTGGTAGGATGATCAGGGACAGGATCAAGCTGAAGTTTCCCATTCTCGGCGGCATTCAACAAATGGTTGTCTTCTCGCGTTTTTGCCGTACGTTGAGCCTCTTGTTAAGAAGTGGAATTGCCATGATCCAGTCTTTGCAGATCTTAGAGCGGCTTATGGATAATGTCGTAGTCCAAAGGGCATTAGCCGGAGCTAGATTAGGTGTGGAGCGGGGACAAGGTCTCAGTGAACCCCTGGGCGAATATAAAGTGTTTCCCATCATGCTGGTTCAGATGGTGGCAGTAGGAGAGGAAACGGGTAGTTTGGAGACTGTCTTAATCCAATTAGCCGATTATTATGATCGGGAAGTGAATTTCTTGGTAGCGAGCTTTACCAAACTTATAGAACCCGTAGTGATGATTATTTTAGCTGTCGTTGTGTTGTTCATTCTCATCTCAGTTTATCTACCCATGATGCAGATGGTTACATCAATAAGTTAGGGACGTGGTTAAGATGCCGCGCAGTCATTTGGGACTGGATATCGACTTCTCAGGACTTAAGGTAGCAGAGACCGTTTACAGGGGACGCCAGAAGATTGTAACGAAAGTGGCCGAGCAGGCTCTTCCCGCCGGCGTGGTAGTAGACGGTAGGATTATGCAGAGTCAATTGCTTGCTCAGGAGCTCAAGAGCTTCTTGTCGAAGCAAGATTTCCAGGCGGACTCTGCTACCTTGGGTCTACGCAGTGCTTGGATAACGGTGAAGACGCATCGTTTTCCCATAATGCGCCCCCGTGAACTGGATAAAGCCTTAGAGTTTGAAATCCCGGAGTTAGTAACATTTCCGATTCTTTCATTGAAAGATGTTGCCTACGACTACTTTGTAAATAACCGTACGGACCATGAAATCGAAGTGGTGGTTGTTGCTTGTCCTCGCCAACATCTTCAGCCGTATATTGAGCTTATGCATGAGGTTGGTTTGACACTAGAGGGAATTGATGTTCCTGCTTTTGGCTGGCAAGAACTCCTGCCTGATGGCAACAACCGCTGTTTCATCGAAGTAAGCCAAGAACAAACAACGATTCAGATCAACTTAAACGGTTTTTTTAAGGTGTTGAGGGTGGTTCCCGTTGGTGCTTTGCATTTTCGCAAATCAATAGGTGATGCGTTTAGTGTCTCAGCCGAGGAAGCACAGCAGTTGATGCACAGTAAGGATCTTGATTACCTTCTGATGAAAGGCGAGGGTTCAGAACGGGCTCTGCGAGCCACCACTCAGCAGTTTTTAGGTTCTATCCTGCAAACTCTAGACTTCGTTCGAGCCGAACTACGGGCGTCGAGTTTCCGCTCTATGCTTGAGGAGATTGTGTTTCTCGGTGATCTAGCGGACGTGGCAGGGGTTGCCATGATGCTCCAGGAGGAGATCGATCTTACGGTGCGCACCTTGGCGGATGTGAGCGATCTGCAGATAGGATTTAGCTTTGATCGGCCAGGGCGTCTCAACTCCTATGGATCGGCAATTACCCTAGGTCTGAGGGGGTTAGATTCATGAAGATAAATTTGTTGCCCAAGGATGAACGTCCTTTGCGACAATCCCAAGTGCGTTGGGAGTTTGTCATCGGCTTAGTTGGAGTTTTACTCCTGGGAGTGGTGAGCATGCTCTCGGTAGCAGCAAAGCTGGAGGTCGCGAGTCTAATTCAGCAAGAAGAGGCGGCTTTGGCTCGAGAGGCAAGGCTCTTAGCAGAGGTCCGGGTGGTTAATGAGATTCGCAAAGAGCTCCAGGATGTAGGGGCACAAGAAGAATTGATCCAGAGTTTGTTTGTTTCGAATGCGACATTTGCCACTGCAATACCTACGTTAAGTAATCATGGCTTTCCGGGCTTATGGATCGAAACTCTCCAAGGGACCGAATCAGGGCTAGAAGTGCACGGTTACACCGAAGATATGACCAGCTTATCACGGTATCTGTATTTCTTAGGCGAACGTAGCGAAGAGGTCCAGATAGGGTCGATTACTACGGCGGGAAATACAGGGTTTCGCATGTTTAGACTGGTGATAAGGGGAGGACAGGCTCATGGATCGCTTGCGTCTGATTAAAGAAAAACTTACATGGTCCGTTGTGGTCGCTGCACTCTTTTACTTAGGGGCTGCGGTGATCCTTATGGCTGTGCTCGTACCCAGTCGTAATCAAGTCGCGGAACTAGGTAATCGTATCGAGCAGCTTGCCCGGCAGGAGGAGGAGCTGAACGCGATCGTGGCTCAGAAGGCAAACCTTGAGGCAGAGGTTGTAGAAGCCAGAATGCGTTTGACCGCTCTAGGCGAGGATATCCCTTCCCAATACGATTTCCCCAGGGTGCAGGATGTCTTGGCTAGCCTCAGTGAGTATTACGGCTTGACGATGAATTCTTCCGATCATGTACCAATGCAGGCCAAACCAGGCGATGTCGAGGGTGTGATCCCTCTCACACTGACACTCCAAGGTGATGGCATGCTCCTCTCCTATGTGAAGCACATGCAAGAGAGTTTACCCACCTTGCGCTTAAAAGAAGTGATTGTGACCTATATTGGCGAGGGCCAGTTTGAACTTCGTTTGGCAGCAGATTTACACGTTTTGATCCTAGAACACGCCGCCTTATCGCACTGGATCGTTCCCTTGCTAGATTCGACACATGAAGTATACCTGTCTGCTCGTTCCTTTGGACTTTCCTTTAACACCGTTGCCAAATTTCTTGACGAGAGAGTCCAAGTATTGGGTGTAGTAGTGACCGAAGAAGAAGGAAGGGTGCTTCTTTCGAAAGATGGTACCCGGAGCTGGTACAGAGCTGGAGATAGACTGGATGAGGCCGTTGTGAGCAGTGTCGTTTCGAATGGGGTCTGGCTCAATGTCGATGGTGTGCAGTTAAAATTAGAGGTGGGGAGTTGATTGAATGAAGTTTGAGTGGACGTTGGCTTTTACCCTGTGTTTGCTTTTGGTGATGGCGAGTATCCCAGCACCGGCTTTAGCCAATCAGGTTGTAAACATGGAATTTCAACAGGCTCCGCTGGTGGACGTCTTTCAGATTCTTGGTCAACTAGGTGGTTACAATGTCCTAGTGGATCCATCTGTTTCGGGGCAAGTGAGCTTTAGTCTCAAGGATCTTAGTGTAGAAGAGGCTTTGGACTTGGTGACCCGAACTACTGGATATCGCTACCAGATTATTGGAAATACGATGGTGGTAGCAAGTCAACAGCGACTAAAAAGTGAGTTTGGCACCGAGAGGTTTGCCTTTGTCGTTGTGGAACATGTACCGGTGGAATCGGCCCAGCGGCTGGTCACTCTTCTGGTTCCTGGCTTAAAGAGCTACATAGATGCAAACTTGGATCTGCTAGTGATTTCCGGTTTTGATTCTGATGTAGACCAGGCTCTGCAGGTGATTCAACAATATGACAGGAAAGTGTTTGCTCCGGTAACGCCCGCAACGGCTGTGCCCAGCACACCCGATGTGCCTGTAACGCAGCAGAGTGCTCCCGTTTATTATGGTGATGGAGTGCATATCACTGGATTGTTACTGCAGTCTTTCCCAGAACTTGAGTTCAAATGGGAAGAACGGACCCACACAATCCAAGCCGAGGCTTTGGACGAAGAGTGGCAGCAGGTGAAGGCTTTTATTAGACAGTATGACATTCCTGTGTTCTCTGTTAAGGGCATCTTAGGCAGCGGTGATGAGACCTTTGTCTTGATTGAGCATCAAGGAACAACCACATTACTAAAACCAGGTGATGTTTTAAACGATTGGACAATGACTTCAGTTGAGAATGGTGTTGTGGAATTTGCTTTGGCGGATCGAACCTTCACCATCAAAATGGGGAGGTAGCTCATGGCTATCTACAAGAAATCATGTCTTTTACTTAGCTTGATGCTTGTTGCCTTGCTGGTTAGCTCGGTCAGTTTGGCCAGCGAGTTGGATTTGCAGTTTGACGATGTTCCTTTTGCCCAGATTTATCGAATGATCGGTGAAAGCCAGGGTTTGAATGTGCTCGTGGATCCTTCAGTGCAGGGACGGGGAACCTTTGGCCTGCAAGGGGTAACTTTTGAAGAGGCCTTGGATTTAATCTCCCGGTATAGTGGTTATAGCTACCATTTGGAGGGTCATACTCTGCTGGTAGGAGGCAGAGAGCCCCTCGAGGAGGCGGAGGCCAGAGAGATCAGGTATGTAAATACGACGGCTCTGACGGCCCAAGAGGTGCTGGACAGTCTAGCTTTGGTTATGCCTCGCTCCGATGTTTATGTACAACCAGAGGGAGGGCTGGTGGTTCTCCAAGGTTCTGCTGAAGTGCTCAATCGGGCGGAAACGTTAATTGCTAAACTCGATGCAGCCAAGCCGGTGAAGACGGTTCAGACCACAGACACTTCTGTCTTGCAGATCTTTAAGGACCTCAGCGCCCAGATGGGGCTAAACTTAGTAGCAGATCCATCCCTTGATCAAAAACGGGTTTTCCTGAATGTTGTGAATCAGACGCCCGATGAACTGATTGCTCAGATTCAGAAGCTGATGCCTCTTAAAGTAGAGCGCACGGAGTCGACCTTGTTGGTAGCAAGCCTTGCTGATCTGAGTGCGGAGAGAATTAAAGTGTATCGTCTAAATTATGCCAATCCAGAGGCAACCCAAAGTGCGTTGACTACGCTTGTACCTGAAGGGAACGTGCGTATCGATGAGGATCGCAAGAGCGTAATTGTGCGGGGAACAGAGATGCAGCTGGCTGAAGTAGATCTCTTTCTGATCGACTTTGATACCCCCCTGCCACAAGTTGTCTTAGAAGTATGGGTCCAGGAGATCTCTACCGAGGCGCTAAGGGATTTAGGCGTGGAGTGGAGGGGTGTGCCGTCCTTTTCAGGTGGTGATGCTCCAATTTTCTTAGAACTTCAGTGGGAACCTTGGGAGTTGATCTTGGCCCTTAAAGCGCTGGAGGATTCAGGCGATGCGAAGCTCCTTGCTAGTCCTCAGATTGCCACGATCAGTGGTCAAGAGGCCCGGATTTTTGTTGGAGACCGGGTACCGATTGTCCTTGATGATACGGAAGGGGAACGCTCGATTCATTTCCTGGAGTCTGGGATTAATCTACGGGTGACACCGAGAATTTCCGATGATGGGTATGTGACCATTCATGTGCGGCCTGAAGTCAGTACCTTTGTCTGGAGAAGCGATACAGACTTCCCCCAGATTCGAACCAGGGAAGCAGAGACAACTGTGCGGGTGAAAGATGGACAACCTATTGTTTTAGGCGGCCTGCTCCAAGAACAAGAGTCGGAGAACATCTCGAGGATTCCGTTCTTGTCACAGCTTCCGCTCTTGGGTAGTCTTTTCCAATGGAAGGAAACGAAGAACTTCAGGACTGAAACGACTATCTTCCTCATTCCACGCATCGTTGATGGAGATCATGGTGTGGTGGATCAGAGTTTTTTTATCGAAGCCCAGTAGCTGAAAACGCAAAAGAGCCTGAAGAGCTGTATACGCAAGGTTACTGGGTTGAGCTGGCAAGAAAGAGACTTGCAGGGGGGGTGAGTGCAGAACTACGCAACTGGGAAGGTGGTTTGGGAGCCGTTTACCATGGTCAGCTCTTTGGTGTAACAGGTTATGTGCAATACTCGATACCATATTTGATGGGACGATTTCAAGTGGACCTGTTATCCAATCAAGAGTGGGTACCGCAGTTAGCGGTAGGGGTTCCCATAGGCCTTAAGGATTTCAAGATTGAACCCCATTTGCTGTGGACATTGCAGAAAGATTATCCGCAGAATCCAAGGTTTGGTTTACGTGTACAGTACAAGTTTTAGGAATTTCCTGCCATAGGCAGAGAGTTCATAGATGCAATCAAGAGGAGGAAAGAAAATGATTAACAAGATTGTTAGAATCCTGAAGCAAGAACAAGGTTTCACCCTTATGGAACTGATGATCGTTGTCGTAATCCTGGGCATCTTGGCTGGTGTGGCTGTGCCTGTTTATAATGGGGTCCAAAAGACTGCTCGCCAAAAAGTTGGTGAGGCGAATGCGGAAATGTTGAACAGAAGTGTTAGGACATGGGTGGCACTCGGAACCCCGGATAAAGATGGCGACCCAAAGAACACGATTACGTCGGTCACGGCGTATAGGCACAATGTCCATGCGCCAGATTTTTGGGAATGGATGGATTTAGAGAAGGTAG
>JGI24499J29688_1005833_pt1 | contig 13565 bp, 12 predicted proteins | sample BioPla1RNA2_FD_29688 | JGI IMG/M metagenome (IMG submission 29688)
CGCAAAAGTCTTAAGGAGATTAAATGCCATATATTTCCAATACAGAAACTCAACGGCAAGCCATCTTGAAAAAGATTGGTGTAGCCTCTTTTGAGAAGTTGTTGGCAGCCATTCCACCCAAGATGCGCCTTCAAGGCAGCTTGAATATGGATGAACCCTACAGCGAGCTTGAGATCACTCGCAAGGTAAAAGAGCTCACCTGCAATGATGTTTGCAGCGGGGTTGCCAACTCTTTCCTGGGCGCTGGGGTCTATGATCATTTCATTCCCGCAGCGGTCGATACCATCGTGTCGCGGCCCGAATTTTACACCGCTTACACTCCCTATCAGGCGGAGGTGAGCCAGGGCACATTGCAATATATTTACGAATATCAGACGATGATTTGCGAGCTTACCGGCATGGAAATCGCCAATGCTTCCATGTATGACGGCGCTTCGGCGATTGCGGAGGCCATTTTGATGGGAGCGAGGAAAAACCGTCTTTATAAAGCCATCATCCCCGAGACCCTGCATCCTGAATACAAAAAAGTGATCCAGATCTACACCGAAGGTTTGAAGATCGAGCTCATCACCGCTCCCATGAAGAATGGAGTGGTAGACCTCGAGGCGCTGGAAGCTTTGATGGATGAGAGCGTGGGCTCGGTGATCCTGCAGACTCCCAACTTCTTTGGCAACCTGGAAGCGGGTGAGGCGATCGGCAAGATCGTGCACAAATATCCCAAGGCGCTCTATATCGTGTGTGCCAATCCCATCTCCCTGGCCATCCTCAAGGCTCCTGCAGCTTACGGAGCGGATATCGTGGTGGGAGAAGGCCAGGTTTTGGGCAACAATATCAACGTGGGCGGGCCGCTGTTTGGCTTCTTTGCCACCAAATTGGATATGGCGCGCCAGATGCCCGGCAGGATTGTGGGCGGCACGCTGGATAAAGAAGGCAACCGTGCCTATGCGCTCACTTTGCAGGCGCGGGAACAACACATCCGCAGGGCCAAAGCCACCTCCAACATCTGTTCAAACCAAAGCCTCTGCACCTTGGCGGCGGTGGTTTATATGTCGCTGCTGGGCAGGGAAGGCCTCAAGGAAGTGGCAACTCAGAGCGCTCAGAAAGCACACTATTTAGCCGGCGAGATCGCCAAGATAGACGGCTTTTCGCTCACCTTCCCCAATGCCACTTTCTTCAATGAGTTTGTGGTCAATACACCGGTTCCGGCTGCTGAGATCGTGGAAAAGCTCTATCCGCAGGCCATTTATCCCGGCGTGGATATGGGTCGTTTTGGTATGCCGGATCAGTTGATGATTGCCGTGACGGAAAAGAAAACCAAGGCGGATCTGGATGCCCTGGTGAATGCACTCAAGGAGGTAAGCCGTGTCTAAGACTATATTTGAACACTCCACGCCCGGGCGCAAGGGTTACACCCTCCCCAAGCGTGATATAGATATCCCCCTGGGCGATATTATCCCTCAAGAATATCTCAGGGAAAGCGACGCCCGTCTGCCGGAAGTGAGTGAGCTGGACGTGATGAGACATTACATCATGCTCAGTCACAAAAATCACTTTATCGAGAAGGGTTTGTACCCGCTGGGCAGTTGCACCATGAAATACAATCCCAAATCACACGAGGCGATCGTGCGTCAATCCTGTTTTGCCAATGCGCATCCCTATCAGCCGGAAAGCACCTTGCAGGGCTCCTTGGCCATCATGTATGAGCTGCAAAAAGACCTGAGCGAGATCAGCGGCATGGCGCAAGTGACGCTGCAACCTTCGGCCGGGGCACAGGGCGAATTTACGGGTATCAAGATCGTAAGCGCCTATCACAAGGCCAAAGGCAATACACACAAGACGAAGATCATCATCCCGGACAGCGCCCACGGCACCAACCCTGCCACTTGCTCGCTGGTGGGTTATGATGTGGTGGAGCTCAAGAGTGATGCCAACGGACGCTGTGATATCGAACACCTCAGAAGCATTGTGGACGACAGCACCGCCGGCTTTATGCTCACCAATCCCAGCACTTTGGGCTTGTTTGAGACGCAGCTGGAAGAAATTGCCCAAATCATCCACGGTGTGGACGGCCTCATCTACATGGATGGAGCCAATATGAATGCGCTGTTGGGCATTGTGCAGCCGGGCAAGATCGGCTTTGACATCGTTCACTTCAATATCCACAAGACCTTTTCCACGCCACATGGTGGCGGTGGTCCGGGCAGCGGTCCTGTGGGAGTGGTGGAAAAGCTCGTCCCCTACCTGCCTGTGCCTATAGTAAATAAAAACGAGGACGGCTATTATCTGGATTATTCCCATGCTGACACCTCCATTGGCAAGCTGCACACCTTCTACGGCAACTTTTCCGTGATGGTGAAGGCATATGTATACATCAAGATGTTGGGTGCCAAAGGCTTGCGCAGGGCCGGCGAGAATGCGATCATCAACGCCAACTACCTGATGGCACGCCTGAAAGATTATTATCACATCACACATCAGGAATATTGTATGCATGAATTTGTGGCAGACTCCTCCTGGCAGAAAAAAGAGAATAAAGTGACCACTCTGGACATCGCCAAAAGGCTGTTGGATAAAGGCTTCCATGCACCAACGGTGTACTTCCCGCTCATCATCCCGGAAGCGATGATGATCGAGCCGACGGAGACGGAATCCTTGCAGAGTTTGGACGCTTTTGCCGATGCCATGATAGAAATTGCGCAGGAAGCCAGGGAAAATCCAGAATTACTGTTTGAAGCCCCGCTCACCACGCCGGTGCGTCGCGTCGATGACGTCCGCGCCGTGAAGGTGCTTGATCCCAAGTTTAGCTTTGATGCTGAGGCGTGACGCTTCAAATCCATATTTTAGGAGAAAAGAAAATGAAAAGATTAGTGATCGCCCTCATTTTAGTGGGCACTCTCAGCTTGGCCTTTGCCCAAGCTGTAAAACTGGGTTATGTAGATACCGACAGGATCCTCTTTGAGAGCAACGAGGCTCAGGAGATCCAAAGGTTGTTCAATCTGGACAAACAAAACTGGACCAATCAGATCCGCGCCATGGATCAGGAAATCCAAAGAATGGAGCAGGATTTTGAGATAGATAAACTCACCAAAAACGATGCGGCCAAGCGGGAAGCGCAGAGCCGTATCGACGCCAAGAAAGCGGAAGCGGGGCGGATGTTGGAAGAGTATTTTGGTGAAGGCGGCAGGGCGGAACAGCGCTATCGCGAGCTCATCGATCCACTCACCACCAAGATCCAAAACGCCATCATCAAGATAGCTGAAGACGAAAAATATACCATGATCTTCGATAGCAGCTATCCCACGCTGATCTATGCCATTCCATCTGTTGATATCACGGATATCGTGCTCACCGAAATCAACAAAGATACGCTGCCACCCAGTGATCTGAGCATACCCACGGATGAAGGCAAGACCGCAGAAGAAGGCAAAACTGAAGACACAACCGAGCTAAACAAAACCGAAGACCCAAATAAAACCGAAGAGCCCAAAAAACCCTAAATGAAGAAGTTTTCAAAAGCACTCGACACCGGGAACTTGGCCGCCCTGCCGCAGGTACGCTATGAGGGCGATCCCAACCTGGTGATCAACAGTGCCAGCACGCCTCAGGAGGCAACTAAGAGCTCGGTGATTTTCTTGGAAAACGAGAAGCTTTTTGAGGCGGTGGAGCAGTCCGAAGCAGGGCTGATCATCACCACACCAGAGTTTGCGCTCAAGCTTGAAGGACGCAATCTCCTGATCACGGAAAAGCCATATTTTGCCATGATGGTGATCCTGGAAAAATGGCTGGCACTGGAAAAACCGAAAGAACCCGGCATCCACGCAAGCGCTGTCATCGCTTCCGATGCGGTGGTCTGCGAAACTGCGAGAGTGGAAAACGGTGTGACAATCGGCAACGGCAGCGTGATCGGCGAAGGCTGCATCATCGAGGCCGGCTGCGCCATAGGCGACAACGTGAAGATCGGCGCACACACTCATCTTTATCCCAAAGCGGTGATCTATGATGAGTGTGAGATCGGCGCACACGTGATCATCCATTCCGGAGCGGTGATCGGAGCCGATGGCTTTGGCTTTGCGCTCATCGAGGGTGTGCAGCGGAAAATCCCCCAGGTGGGCAACGTCATCATCAAGGATTATGTGGAGATTGGGGCCAATAGCTGCGTGGACAGAGCCACCCTGGGTTCCACCATCATCGGTGAGGGAACCAAGGTGGACAACCTCGTGCAGATCGGCCACAATTGCGTGATCGGCAAGGGTTGCATCCTCTGTGGACAGGTGGGCCTTGCCGGCAGCACCATCCTGGAGGACTATGTGTATCTGGCGGGGCAGGTAGGAGTGGCCGGGCATCTCACCGTCGGCGCCAAAACTGTGGTGGGAGCGCAATCCGGGGTAACCGGTGATTTGCCTCCGGATAGCACATTGCTCGGTATGCCAGCCACGGATGTGGGCCAAATGAGACGCATCCTGGCGGTGCAAAAGTATCTACCGGATATGTATAGAGACTATCTGGCACGACAAAAAGAAAAGAAGCATCAGGAGTGATAAAATGATAAAAGAACATAAAAACACAATAGCGAGGGAAGTATCTTATACGGGGATTGGCCTGCATAGCGGCGAGGTAAGCACCATCCGCTTCAAGCCCGCAGGCAAAGATGAAGGCATAGTATTCGTAAGGGTAGACCTGCCCGGCAAACCGGAAATCCCGGCGGATATAGACCACGTGGTGGATATTTCCAGAGGCACCACCATCGGCCTGGGTGGAGCTACCGTGGGAACAATCGAACACGTGCTCTCTGCNATCAAAGGCATGAATCTGGACAACGTCCGCATCGAAATCGACGGCCCGGAAGCACCCGTGGCAGATGGGTCCGCACTCGTCTTTGTGAATCTGCTCAAGGAAGCAGGTTTCGTCCAACAAGATTCTGAAAGGGTATACTTCGAGCTTGATAGTCCCATCAGCTTTTCCTCCCCCGAAGAAAACGTGGATGTAGTGATCGTGCCTTCAAACGATCTGAAAGTTACCTTCATGATAGATTACAAGCACCCCTACCTGGGCACACAATACACCTGGCTGCCCAGCCTGGACGTCTATGAAGATGACTTTGCCGGAGCGAGAACCTTCTGCTTTATCAAAGAAATCCTCCACCTCAAAGAACAGGGACTCATCAAAGGCGGATCGCTGGAAAACGCTCTCGTGATCGGCGAACCCGATATGAGCGAAGAGGAATTGCAACACCTCAAAGACGTCTTTGGCTATCACAAGGAAATCACCGTGGGCGAAGAAGGGATACTAAACAACCATAAGCTACGCTATTACAACGAGTTTGTGCGCCATAAAGTGGTAGACCTCCTGGGAGACATCGCACTCCTGGGCATACCCATCAAAGGACATATCCTGGCAGCACGCAGCGGACACAAAACAAACGTGGAACTGGTAAAGAAGCTCAGACAAATCCAAAGGAAACAAGAGCTGCAAAAGATGTATCAGAAAAAGGAGTCCTCGGAAGTGGTCTTCGATATCAATGCCATCATGCGCATCATCCCGCATCGCTACCCCTTCCTCCTTGTGGATAAGATCGTGGACTTTGTGCCCAATGAATCGATAGTCGGCATCAAAAACGTGACCATGAACGAGGAATTCTTCCAGGGACACTTCCCCGGACATCCCATCATGCCGGGCGTGCTGATCCTGGAAGCAATGGCGCAGGCGGGAGGCATCATGCTGCTCAACAACCTGGAAAATCCGCAAGATTATGTGGCTTACTTTGCCTCCATCGACAAGGTCAAGTTCCGAAAACCCGTCCTGCCGGGTGATACGCTGCGCTTTGAAATGAAAGTAATGTCGCTCAAACGCACCCTCTCCAAAATGCGCGGAGAAGCGTTTGTGGGCAACGATAAAGTGGCCGAGGGAGAATTTATGGCCATGATACAGGAAAAGAACAAATGAGTCAAATCCACCCAACCGCTATCGTGCACCCAAGTGCCGAGATTGGCGATGATTGCGTCATTGGGCCCTGGTGTTATATCGGGCCCAAGGTGAAGATGGGGCGCGGCAATCACCTGATCGCATCCGTCACCATAGACGGGAATACCACCCTGGGCGACGAAAACCGCATCTTCAGCCACGCCGTGATAGGAACGGAGCCCCAAGACCTCAAGTATGCCGGCGAGGATACGCGCCTCGTCATCGGCAGCAGAAACCTGATCCGGGAATATGTGGCCATCAACCGCGCTACAGACCTGGAAGAAGACACCGTGGTGGGAGATGGCAACCTCCTGATGGAATATGTGCACGTGGCGCACAACTGTCAGGTGGGCAGCAACTGCGTCATCGCCAATGTGGTGCAGCTGGCCGGGCACGTGCACGTCCACGACTTTGCCATCATCGGCGGAATGACCGGTATCCACCAGTTTGTGCATATCGGTACGCATTGCTTTGTGGGCGGTGCATCTGCCGTCAAAAAAGACATCGCCCCCTATACCCGGGGCGAAGGCAACCCATACCAAACCATAGGCTTAAACAGCGTGGGCTTGATGCGCAAAGGCTTTAGCTCCGAGACGATAGAGGCGATCAAGCAGGTCTACAACCTCTTCTACCGCAAAGGGATGAACGTCTCTCAAGCACTCGCAGCCGCCGAAGCCATGGAAAACCTGATCCCTGAACAACGAGTCTTTATCGACTTCGTCAAAAACGCTGATAGAGGACTATCCACCTGAGATATGGCTGTCGAATCCTATCTGTAAGTCGGGAGCATGAATGAATGGAAAATAGGATCTATGAGTATCTGAGCGTGTTTATCATGTCTTGGCTGCTGGTGTATGGGCTCACGCCCTTCATCATGAAACTGGCACTCTGGACAAACGTTGTGGATAAACCCCAGGGTCGCAAAAGCCACGCAAAGGTCACCCCGCTGATGGGTGGCTTGAGTGTCTTTATCGGCTTTTTCCTGCTCTGCATCTATGATGTGGCCATCTCGGCAGGACGCTACTTTGACCTGCCTATGGTGGGCTATCTGGCAGGTTCGCTACTCATCATGCTCATCGGGCTCTGGGACGATAAATGGCCCATGAATCCTTATGTAAAAATGCTGGGACAGGTGGTGGTGAGCCTCATCTTTATCTTCAGCAATTTCACCATGAACGAGCTCAACCTGATGGTTGGCAATGCCTATATCTCCATCTTTTTGATGTTGTTGTGGATGGTGGGCCTGATGAATGCGCTCAACTTTTTAGACAACATGGATGGGCTTTTGAGTGGCATGGCCGGCATCCTGGGCTTGGGATTCTTTGCCTTCAGCCTCACCAGCACCACGCAGACCAATCAGGAAGCCATGGCGTTGATCGGGCTGATCTCGCTGAGCTTTTCCGGCAGCGTCCTCGGCTTTTTGCCTTACAACTTCAATCCCGCAAAGATATTCTTGGGTGATGCCGGCAGTATGTTTATCGGCTACTTCCTCTCGTCCATGGGCATCCTCATGGCCAGACTCGCAGGCAACCGCTACAACGATAAGCTCTTCTTCTTGATGCCTGTGCTGCTGCTCAGCTTTGCCATCTTTGATATCGTCTTCGTGAGCTATACCCGGCATAGAGACGGACGCCACGTGATGCAGGGAGGCCAGGATCACACCACACACCGCATCCGTAACGTGCTCAAAAGCGTCAAACTCACCGCCCTGATCGTCTATGCCATCAACGTGTTGATCGTGCTCACCTCCATCATCGTGTTCATCATCGGCTCACGAGAGCTGCTGCTGGCCACCACCGCTCTGTTTGTCTCCTTCTTCCTCTTCTTTGGCTACAAGCTGGATCAGGTGCCGGTCGTCATTTACCCAAACCAGAAAAAGGAAAACTCGAGGTAGCGACTGTGGAATTCATTATCTTTGGTTCCGGTTCCGGATTGCCCGTTCTGGATAAAGGGCTCAGCAGCATTTACGTGGAGCATCAGGGCAAGAAACTGCTTTTTGATTGTGGAGAGGGCAGCAGCTATCATCTATTGAGGCACGGGCTCTGCCAGGATGAGATCGACGCCATCATCATCAGCCACTACCATCCCGATCACGCCACGGGGCTGTTGATGCTGATCCAGATGCTGTATTTGCAACAGAGAAGCAAGCGGCTGCAGGTCTTTTTGCCGGAACGTGTTGCGGATTTTGAGGCTATCCTGCAGTTCCATTATACCTTCAAGCAAAGATGGCCTTTCGAGCTGCATCTGCATCCCATGGAAGAGCTTCCGCACATATATCCCCAGGTGCAAATCCATCTCACAGACCACCTTGAGGGCTACAAAGACATCATCCAAGAGCTGGGCCTGCCCAATCAGATGAAATCCTGGGCCTTCCGGATGGATAACTGGGTCTATAGCTCCGATATCGAAACCACAGACTGCCTGGCACCCATACTCCAGAACCTCGATACCCTGGTGGTGGATGCCCTGCATCCCAAGCTGGAACAGATCCTGAAACTGAAAGAATACAGGATCAGACAAATCATTCTCAACCACGGCCTTTCACCCGAACTGGATGAATGGCTCCAAAACAACGAACATGGAAACTTCATCGTGGCAGAGGAAAATGTCCCGTATCACATCTAAACAACTGCTCAAGTATCTCGCCGGCCTCTGTGTGTTGCTGCTGCTGAGTGCCTGCGAGGTCAACCGCCTGCGCAGCATCGAAGAACACTATCGGCAAAGGCGTTACGCAGCCGCCATCCAGGAAGCCGATGAGTTTATCCGCAAGGCCGCCAACGGCGCCTTCATCACGCGGGCAGAGCTGGCCCGCAGCAATTCCTATCACCAATTGGGGCTGATGTCCCTGCAGCGTGACAACGATGAACTGGCCCTCAAATTCTTCAAACTCTCCAATTCTGAAGCGGCAGACAAGGACCTCGGCGCCCTCTATAAACAAAAGATCATGGAAGCCATCCAGGCCAATGACTACGAGACGCAGCTCTTCTATGTAAACAACATCTTGAGAGAGATTCCGCGCTCCGACCTCGTGCCGGAAATGATGTACAGACGCATCAACCTCTACCTGGATTACCGCGGCGACTCCGACGGAGCCTGGCAGGATTATATGGACCTCTTTGACAACTATCCAAATGACAGCTATGAAGTTGCGGCCCGCAAAAGCATGGAGCGGATAGTGCCAAACAAGAAGGCCTATGGACAGAGATTGGCGCAATCAGGCTATTACAACGAGGCCTTGACGCAGTTTTTTGAGCTGGCCAAGTATCCCGTGGTCAAGACCAACGAGATCAACCAGCTCATCGGTGATGCCTATCGGGGACAGGCCGAGGAGTATCTCCACGCCGGTGACTATCTGGAGGCAGACCGCTTCCTGCGCATCGCCCTGCAGTACGTTCCGGAGCAAAGACCGCAGATCGAAGCCAAGCTGCAGGAAATCGTGGGCCTCTTTATCAGCAAGGGAGACGAGTATCTGGCGGTGAAGGACTTTGATACCGCCATGATCTACTACCAGAAAGTCTTTGAGATCATCCCGGATTATCCGCCCGGACTGCAAGCCATCCAAAGACTCAATACCACCAAACAAAACATCGCCCGTGCAGCCTTACTCTTTGAGCAGGGCCAACGCAGCGAAGCATCCGGAAGATACACGGAAGCCCTGGGCCTCTATCAACAGGCCAATTCCCTGGACAGCAGCCCAGAAATCCAGAAGCATATCGCAAGCGTTCAAAACATGATAGAAGCGGACAGAAACCCCCAGGCCTTCGCCCGCAAGATCATCAACCAATACCGTGGCGGACTGCTGATCAACAGAATCAACCAAAAGAAGAACGAGCTCCTTGCAAACTATAAAGCCAATGAAGTCCGGGATTCCGGCTGGAAGTTTCTGCTCTCCACCAGCCAATACAAATATGAGGTTCGTTATGATCTGATGAGCCCCAGAGAGACTTTCTTCTACGTATGGCAGGTGAACCTGAAAGACAGAAGCATCATCCCCCTAAACAAGATCTCCGAGGATTTGATGAAATGAAGCGTACCATCTTATTAGTCATACTGCTGCTCTCTGCGAGCCTTGCGCTTGCACAGCGGTTTGATATCGAAGCCTTTTCAGACAGCACCAAATATGGCTGGGAAAACTATCTCGACCGTGCTGAATACAGAGAAGAACTCGCCCGCAAACAGGCCCTCTTGCAGCTCTATGAGCTGGAAGTCAACTCGCTGCGGAAGGGCGTGCTCAAATCCATGGTAGCCCCCGGCTGGGGCCAATTTGAAAACAAGCAATCCCTCAAGGGCTCCATCTTCCTGGCTTCAGAAATCGCCATGGTGGGTGCTTCCTTATACTTTTATGATCGCAGCAACTACTACTACCGCCGCTACCTGGAAGCCACGCAGGTGGAAGAGATCGAGAGCAATTACAACGCCGCCGTTGCACCCCGGCAATACAGCCTCATCTTTGCCGGTGTGGGAGCCCTGATCTGGGCTTACAATATCTTTGATGTGATCCAGAGCACGGAGGAATACAACGCCAAAGTGTGGCAACGCATCGAGGCAAAGGACATAGAATCGCGCCTCAGGCTTCAGGGTGCGGGCATAGAGATAGAGTTTTAGGAGTAATATCAGATGAAAAAGAGATGGACTATCTACCTTATACTGTTTGTTTTGGCCGGCCTGCTTTCATCCTGCGGCCTCAAGAGAAACAACCCCCTGGATCCCAGCAGCGATCCCACCATCATCGTCCCTGAGATCATCTCCAATCTGGAAATCTATCCCTCACCGCCCGGAGCGGCAAACAAGTTTGTGGAGATGCGCTGGAGAGCCAATCCCTCCTATTCCACGGATGGCTATTATGTCTATCGGGGCTTGGGCTATTTCTCCACCTTCACCATCGTGGATACGGTCTACACAAACAACGCCAGCCACGGCTCCAAACCCTGGCACAGAGTGGTTCCCGGAGAGTATTACTACAAGATATCCGCCTTCAAGCAATACCCGGACGGCCGTCTGGAAGGCCGCGCCTGCCAGCCTGTCTGGGTGAAAGTACCGATCTAATACCCCTGATGAAGATAGACTTTCAAGCTGAGCTCAATCCTGAGCAGCTGAAGGTAGCCAGCTATACCCAGAGTCCGCTCCTGGTTTTGGCCGGTGCGGGCAGCGGCAAGACGCGCTCCATCATCTACCGCTGCGCCTATTTGATCCAGCACATGAACATCAAGCCTTGGAACATCCTGGTGGTCACCTTCACAAACAAAGCGGCCAATGAGCTGAAGCAGAGGCTGGAATCGCTGCTCAAGATCTCGGTAAGCAGCCTCTGGGTGGGCACCTTCCACTCGCTCTGCCTGCGCATCCTCCGCATGGAAAACGAGCACCTGCCCCTCAAGCCAAACTTCAGCATCTACGATACCGATGCCCAGAAATCCCTGCTCAAGAAGATATTCAAGGAACACGGCATAGACTCCCAGAAAGTGCCTATCAACCGCGTTATGAGCCGCATCAGCCGCCACAAAAACCGCCTCCAGATGCCGCAAGACCTGCCCGAAGGCTACTACGAACAAGCCTCAGATCCCTTCAACAAAGCCTTCCACAAGGTCTACACGCTCTACCAGCAGGCTCTGCTCTTCAACCAAGCCATGGATTTTGACGACATCCTCTATTACACCGCCAAGCTCTTCCAAGGCCACCCCGAAATGCGCTCCAAATACGGCCAGAGGTTTCAGCACGTGATGATCGACGAGTATCAGGATACCAACATGGTGCAGTTTGAGATCATCCGCCTCATCGTCTCGGAGCATCACAACCTCTGCGTGGTGGGCGATGACGACCAGGCCATCTACGGCTTCAGAGGCGCCACCGTGCGCAACATCCTCGAGTTTGAAAAGGACTACCCGGACGTGAAGGCCATCCGCCTGGAACAGAACTACCGCAGCACCATGGGCATCCTCAACCTGGCAAACGCCATCATCAAGCAGAATAGACGGCGCCACGTAAAAGACCTCTGGAGCGAGCGCGGCGAGGGCCAGAAGCCCGTCCTCACGCAGTGTTTGGACGAAAACGACGAAGCGGAGATCGTCTCCCAAAGGGTGCTGGAGCTCAAAAAGAAGGGCACTTCGCTGGGCGAGATCGCCGTATTATACCGCACCAACAGCCAATCCCGCGTCTTTGAAAACGCCTTTATGCAACACCGCATCCCGCACGTGATCGTGGGCAGCCTCCACTTTTACCAGCGCAAGGAAATCCGTGATATGTTGGCTTACCTCAGCGTTTTACTAAACACGGACGACTCCGAGAGCCTGCTGCGCATCATCAACGAACCCGCCCGCGGCATCGGCAACACCACCGTCAACCGCATCATCAGCTATGCAAACCGGCTCCGCATCGGCATCTGGCAGGCGATAGGCAATCTGGAAGCCATAGAGGAGCTGGGCTCGGCTGCCAGGAAGCGCGTCGCCGCCTTCTATGAGATGATGCAGGAAATGCGGCAGGCCGCCACGCACAAGAGCGCCTCGCAGATGGTGGAGCTGCTGTTGGAAGAGCTGCAACTGCTGGAGCTCTACCGCAAGGGCAACGACCCCCAAGACATCGCCCGTGCGGAAAACCTGATGGAGTTTATGAACTCCGCCAGCGAGTTTGACGAACGCTTCGCTGAAGAGAACGACCGCACCGCACTGCTTGCCGACTTCCTCCCCTTCGTGGCGCTGCAGACCGACCTCGACAGAGTCAAAGACGAGGACGAAGCGCTCAAGCTGATGACGCTCCACAACGCCAAAGGCCTCGAATTTGAGCACGTCTTCATCGTAGGATTGGAGCAGGAGCTGCTGCCGCACCGCCTCTGCATGAACACCAGGGAGGAGATCGAGGAGGAGCGCCGCCTGCTCTACGTGGGCATCACCCGCGCCAAAGACGGCCTCTACCTCAGCTACGCCACCGAGCGCCGGCTCTACGGCATCTTCGATCACAGCAAGCCCAGCGTCTTCCTGCAAGGCCTGGCGCCCGACCTCTTCTTTGGCAGCATAGACGAGGCTGCACACGTCCCCGCCCCCAAGCGCATGGGCAAGTTCAGACACAAATACACCGACAAGGACAAGTACTATTACATCGGCCAGGACGTCTGGCACGAGGAATACGGCGCCGGCAAGGTATTGAACGTAAGCGGTACCGGCTCGGACGCTCTGCTCACCGTCTCCTTTGCCAAAGGCGCACTGCTCAAGGTATACGGAACCTTCCTCAAGACCAGCCCCACAGATTCCTAAGATGCTACTCCCACTCATTTTACCCGAACTCGACAGCCAGAGGTTCAGCTCCCAACTGCTGGAATCGCTCAGCTCCGATCAGCTCATCCAAGCCTACAATATGAACCAGAGCGCCCGCGCTTTGATCGCCGCCTGGCTCTGGCAAAAGACGGGCAAGAACGTGCTCATCGTCTCGCAGGACGACATCATCGCCGAGGACATCTGGGACGACCTCTGCACCTTCGTGGGCAAGGAAAACGCCCACTATCTGCCGGATTACGAGATACTTCCCTATGAGGAGCGTTCGCCGCACTACTCCATCCGCGCCACGCGCATGATCTGCTTCAACGAAGTTTTCAAGGCCAAACCCGCCATCTACAG
>JGI24499J29688_1013574_pt1 | contig 13515 bp, 20 predicted proteins | sample BioPla1RNA2_FD_29688 | JGI IMG/M metagenome (IMG submission 29688)
TATGGGGAGGGGTCCCACCCATATACATGGGTGGGATATTTGGGGGCGAACCCCCAAACCCCAATTATTATTCGAAAATTCTGAAAGGATATGGTCATATGAAAAAGAATCTATTCTTGTGGAGAGTTGTTGGGGTGATATTGCTCACAACACTATTCTTCGTTGTATTAGCACAGGTCAGGAATAAAGATGAAGCACCACAACAACAACAAACACAGGACAAGAATGAAGAAGAAGCGACACAACAACACCCATTAATCGGTGAGACGTTTCCGACATATGAGCTTGAAACAGAAGATGGAAAGGTGTTTGATTTTGCGTCAGGTAAACCGATGATTGTTACGTTTTTCACATCATGGTGTTCTTATTGTCATGAAGCGATTGACGCATACAAGGAGTTTACAAACGAGCGTGACGATGTGAACATCACATTAATCAATGTGCATTCATGGGAGGAATCCGATACAGACGCACCAAACTACATCAAAGATGAGAATATTGAGTTTCCAGTCTTATATGATTTGGAAGACGACTATACGCAAGAAGCTAAACATTGACGGCGTACCACTTAATTTCATCCTTGATGAAGAAGGTGTGGTGATCGATGTGATTGGTGGAAATATATCGCTCGAAAATCTTGAAAGGATATTCCCGCAGAAGGACGATCGTTAATGATGCATGTGTTTGTAATGACGGTTTATGAGCAAGAGTCGTCGACCTCACTATGGAAGCAGGCGGCACTTATTGTCAAAGATCCATCCACGGGGAACTTTTCGAAGCGTTGGGTAAGGCAGGGACACCTGCCGAGACGCACACCATCGAACATGTTAGCCAAAACCGCAAACATAAAATCGTTTACCATCGACTAGGGGGACAACAGAGTGAAGATAAGGTAGAACTCCTTGACCAAACAACACTTGAAGAATTGCAACGCGCAATAGATACCATAGACCCAAAAACAATAGAAGAAAGGTGATAATAAATGACAAATGTATTTGTAATGAGAGTTTATGAGCGAGAGTTGGCGACCTCACTATGGAAACAGACAGCGCTTATTGTCAAAGAGCCTTTCACAGAACAAGATTGGCAAGAGCGTGTCGTCGATGCGAGAGAATTTTTCGAAGAGTTGGGTGGGATAGAGACTCATACCGAGGCATACACTATCGAACATCTTAGCCAAAATCGAAAGCGTAAAGTCATTTATCAGATGCAAGAGAAATCTGCTAGGGAGCAACAGATCAGAGAGGCTGTGACTGAGGCTCTCACACAATATACACCTGATATCCTCATCGAGGCACTCAAAGATAATTTTGCCGTAGGGCGTTTTTATTGGCAAAAGGGAGCAGAATTCCTTAACCAAACAACATTGAAAGAATTGCAACATACATTGAATACTATCGATCGATTCTAAGTGAATAGGTAAGCACAAAACACTTAAACGATGGTGGGGGTGTTGATATGAAAAAGACTAAATTAGAAAGATTAGAGGGAGTGGCGATAGCCCTTCTGGCGATATTTACGCTATATTTCGGTAAAGACGCATTCGCGACTTTTGGAGAAATTCGAAATGCAAAAGAAGAGATTAAGGTTGAAGTTGTGGACGAGTTAAAGTCTATATACGATACAGAAGATGTCAATGTGCTAGACACGCTAAAAAATAATAAAGATTATATAAAGTACGAAGTGTTGGTTGAAGATGTAATCAAACAAGTCATCTATATGAAGGACAAATCAGATGTTGTAGTGATCGAACAATAGAAAGGCGGTTGATGAAGTGAGCGATGCGCTTAATTTTTGCACCGCATGCGGCGGTGTTCTCAAGAAAAAGTTTCAACATCCCAATGGGCAGATGTCACCGTACTACCAATGTGTGGATTGCTATCAGAAGAATTACAACAATCCTACAGTCGGTGTTGCTGTTATTTATATTCGCAGTGGACGCATCCTTCTCGGTAAGCGAAAGAGCTCTTATCGTGATAATTTGTGGTGTATCCCATGCGGACATTTAGATGCTTTTGAGCCTGTTATCGACGGGGCGAAGCGGGAATTTAAAGAAGAGACATCGTTGGTCGCACACGATTTAGACTTATATGCGGCCAATACGAACCCAAACAATACAGTCGTTATCTACTACAAAGCTCAAAGTGTAACGGGAACATTGCAAGCAAATGATGATTTGTCAGAGGTTGGTTATTTCCGTCTTGACGGCTTACCGAATATGGCATTTGCATCGGATTTAACAATTATTAATCAATTGAAAAGCGAACAGTATGGACGATAGCACACGATTGTTTTAGAATGGGGTTAGTGTGATTGTTCATCGCTCACGCTGACCACATTTAGGAGGAATGACACGAATGGATTTAATTGTACTTGGTAAACTTATGCCAAAAACCATCAAACCATCAAAAGATCATAGTTCAAGATGGGTGCAAGGTGATATTCGCCTAGCCCGCGAGTCGTTATCAGTGCTCAGAGACTTAGATCAGAGTCGCTTGACATTCACGTTCAATATGTCTGCCCCTTTACCTCAGCACGATGTGATTATCTTAGGAAATATCAGTGAACACCGATTCCCCGATACAGGGAAGATCTGGAAGACATTAAACATCGACCATGTGATTGATCATGATTCACCTATCTATCAACTATTAGATGTGACACCGAGTCAGGCTCGTGAACTCATCAGAAAGCAAGATGAAGAATTCTTAGAAGCTCTCGGCGGAGCTCGCTTAAAAATTAAACAGCAGATTATCGACATTCTTGGAGACAAGAATAAATTTGCTGATAGTATGTTAGAGCTTTTTGGTGATAGAGCCTATATAGAACTGAAAGAAAATCCGTGGGCAATGGTGCTTGCGGTACCATATTTTACAATTGCACACGGAGACAAGGTTGCCAAATATTTTGGTATTGATTTAGATGACCCGAGACGCTTCCAAGTGCTTTTCCGTCAGATTGTCGATAAAGAGTTTGCGACGCACGGAAATACGTATATGAGCGAAAATGACTTCCAAGCAATCTATTGGAGGCATTTTGCACAAACCATGACGTTGGACGAGTACAACGGCATCTTAGACGATGTTGACCCTCCGGTTATTCGCACAGATCTCGGTTATCATCCAACGTATTTATATAATTCTGAAGTTCGCACGTATTACTATGTTCAGTACAATGCTCGAATCACAAACAACAAACCAACACCAGATGGTGTGATCGATCGAGTGTTGGATGAGAGTGATATCACATTGACCGAAGAGCAAGAGCATGCTTTACGTTATGCCTTGGACGAGCAACTTCATGTTGTCACAGGCGGTCCGGGAACAGGGAAGACGACCATTTTAAAAGCTATCCTAGAAAAGTTGAGGATCAACTATGGTGGATTCCCAAATAACATGGACGAATTACCGTTCATGCTTGTTGCGCCGACAGGTAAAGCCGCTTCTCGTATGTTCGAGCAAACAGGTTATCCAGCAAGAACGATACATGCTGCTTTTAGCATCGTACCAAATTACGGAGCGATTGGCCCAGAGAAAACGGCCGAACGTTTGTCCAAAATCCGATACATTGTGATTGATGAGGCGTCAATGCTCAACTCAACGTTGTTCGGCGACATGGTGAAAGTGATTGAGCATATGGGGCACAATCCGAAAATATTGTTGCTCGGTGATATTGACCAATTACCACCCGTTCAGAATGGGCAAGTCTTTAAAGATATTTTATCGTATTTAAGCGAGTATCATCCAGAAAGCGTGACGCGATTAACAGTCGTCAAACGGCAAGGTCAAGATAGCCATATTCCTGAACTAGCATCCTATATCCGAAACGGGACGTTCCCAGAACCAGCGTGGTTCAAAGATAAAGATGATGTTGTGCCAGTCGCCGCCACATTCGATAATCTTCATCAGGTGTTAGCAGATGTCGTTATCGCAGATCATATGGAACAATTAGATGACATGCAGTTCTTGACACCTTATCGGAACGGGCCGAACCCTGACACCATTCATGCGATTAACAAGATCGCATCACCGCTTTACAACCCGATCAAACCTTGGAATGAACAAGTCGTCGGTTACGGTACACCGCAAAGACAATTCAGAATCGGTGACCGGGTAGTCAATCGAACGAATATTTCAAGCGATATTGTCAATGGTTCATTAGGTACTATCACCAGAATCAATTCATCCAGTAGTGATTTGTTTGAATGGGTGATTTCAGTTACGTTCGATAGTGGGGACGTCAAGAATTACATTTATGACGATTGGAAGTCATTAGAACCAGCGTATGGTATCACAATCCATTCATCGCAAGGTTCAGAGTATGATATTGTTGTTATTCCGATTGTTCGACAGGGAAATGCGAAATTTTTAACGCGTAATCTTCTATACACAGCAATTACACGAGCAAAGAAAAAGGTCGTGCTAGTTGGGCCGTATCAGTTCTTTGCTGATATTTCTAAGAACGAACAGACGCCAAGAAAAACAGCATTATCTGAATGGTTAAGCAGAGGGAGGATGGAACCATGAAAGCAAGCACGGAGGTAGGAGATATTGTTCTTCTACCTTACACCAATTTCAAAGGTGAAAAGCGTAACGCTTTATTTTTAATTATTCACCATGAAAGATATATAGATGGCGATCACAATTTGAATTTTACAGGTGTTAAGATTTCATCCAAAGAGTATAAGTACAGTATTGCCTTATCGGCACAACATGTGCCCGCATTAGACCATGATTCATTTATCAACATCAATCAACAACACCGCTTCACCGAGAAACAGGTGATTCGGGTGCTTGGAAGGCTCAATACACCGAGCATGCGGATTGTATTATTGCAGATGAAACGTTATTTTGACACGATTTGGCAACAGGTATCTTACAAATGCCACGATGTGCATACACCGAAGGTAGCGTCACCGAAACGTATAGATAGTAATTATTATAGCGAATATATCAAGACAGGTATTTTACCACAGGAAAAGGAGTGATTAACATGACAAAAGAGACTGTTACAAAGAATCAATTAAAACCATATAAAGCTATTCCTACACACCATACCGAGGAGAGCCTGATACAGGAAATCAGCCTTTCTGGGTTGATCACAAACTCGATCAGATCTTTGCTTGCGGTATTTTCTCACGGAATCGATCTCCTAGAAGTGTCCGATGGTAATCAAATCATTCAGTATGCCGAATATGTCGTCGACACAAGTCCGTACCATAAAAACGAAAGTGTAAATCTCGTCACTATCAAAGTGGAAACAAAAGATGGGCAACAGCTAGGAAAACCAATGATGCGTCTGATGCATAAGGAGTCAGCCGAGACCATCGCATCGTTTCTGAATCATTATGGTTCAGAGGGTGCAATCTCTTTATTGACGCTTATGGAGCGAGCTCACGATGAACTGCTATTCAAACAACTGCAAATGTTTATTGCTCGTGTAGCGGGTACATCGCATCCAGTTGATCCCGAAGCGCTCTATCTGGCGGCTGAAGAGTATATCCTTGTCGCACTCATCCGAGATTCATACGACGTGTTTGATATTTCCGAAGAGGATTTTATTACACGCATAATGGACTCGCTGGATGACCCAGAAGACAATGATACTGATGATGACACAGAGAACAACAAAAACAAATCACATTTAAAGGTGGTCAAATAATGAGTAAACAACTATTAATCATCACACGCAATCGAAACCAAGAGGTTCATGAGCTTGATAGCACAAAAGACTGCGACGCGTTTGTAGAAGCCGTTTATCTGGCAAAAGAAAAATTGCTAGAAGCCTCAGAGAATGATGGCGAACTATATGATCTTATTTCTGATACGAGTTTCAATCAGTCGTTCTCTTTAACCCATGCTAAATACACTGATAATGAGTCCGACCGACTTAAGATCAGGATTTATTATGATAAGCGCGTGATTTATGTTCGTTATACACATGATGACGTGCAATTGGACATCACCAATTATACGATAGGTGAGAAAATACTAACAACAGAAAAGTTGATTGAAATATTAAAAATGCAACCTAAAGGAACACGAATATTGATAGAAGATCATGATGGGTGTTCGAGTAACTATCTAAAAGAGAGTGACGTTATTGGAGCTTGGACGAGAGATGACACCTTTGACCCAAGTCAAGAAGAAAGTGTTATGATGCTTACGAAGTATAAAGGTGAATAATAAACACAAGGGGGGTTATGCCAAATGAACCATTTTCATGTTGATACGTTAGATAATGTTCATCACCATATTCAACCGACCGATCGGTTAGTATTATTGTTTATTGATATCGACAAATACGACACTGATATACTAGATGATTTATCTAGCCAGCACCCAGATACCCATATTATTGGTGTCACCACATCAGGTGAAATCGGATCAAAAGGTCTCACCTCAAAAACCATTAGCGGGTTGGTTTTTTCAGATAAAGATGGGAAAGCCGAAGCAGTCTTTGTTGATAACGCCCATGTCAGCCCTATGACAGCGCTCAAAGAGCTTAAAAATCAAGCTCAAAAAGCGGGGCAATCACTCACCAATAAGCAACCCAACGATGTCACGCTTGTCTTTCCCACCGGATTAAACGGGTGCGAGGAAAAAGTGGTCGCCACCGTTAATCAAGTACACGACTACGCCGACCCACTTGTTATTGGTGCGACTGCCGGTGATGATGCCCAGTTCAATAACACTTATGTGTATTTAAACGGGAAAAGTGATATCAACGGAGCCGTTGTCGTATTCATGCACAGTGCACACGACATCAAAACCTATAAAGACGTTATTTTCGAACCAATCGGAAAAACATTGCACGTTACCAAGGCTGATCACACCAATCGACGAGTTTATACCTTAAACGATCAACCGGCAAGTAAAGCGTACGCCAGCGCTCTCGGCGTATCGACATCAACATTAAGTGACTATTTCATGTCGAACCCGGTCGGACGTATCGCTGGCGATGATGTGTTTATTGCATCCCCGTTCCAAATTAACAGTGACCAGTCGATTGATTTTTACTGCCAAGTGTTTGAGGGAACAACACTTCACGTCATGCAAAATATCGACCCTGTCGAACGATTAAAACAAACGCTTCGACAAATCAAGTACGACTTTAAAAAAGTTGAGGGGACCCTATTCTTTAACTGTATTTTGCGTAAAATCCAATTTGAGCAAACAGGACTTACTAAAACCATAGGTGACTTGATGAATGAGTCCCCTAACGCATGCGGGTTTGTTAGCTATGGTGAACAAGAAAACCGCGCACAGATTAATCAAACCTTACTCACCCTTGTCTTTGGAAAAGGAGGTTATTAACATGGTTTTTTGGTCAAAAAAGAAAAATGAAAGCGCACCATCACCAACCCTTGACGTAGCCGATGCCAAACTACAAGAGAAAACCCGACACCTAGACACATTACATGCTATCTTCGAGGGGTTGAACAAAGCAACCAAAACCAATACAACCTATGACGGAGAGGTCAATCGCACCCTTGATTTAATCAAGACGACTATCGAACATGAGGCAGAGGAAATCCAAGAATTAAGAGAACATCTTAACAGTCTGCATCATAATTTATCAGCGATTGACAACGCCACCGCACGCGTAGCCGAAACGTCAAGCGAAACACAAGACGTCATCGATGAAGAGACCCAAAACATCCATCAAGTTGCGACAGACATGGTGCGTGTATCGGACGCGTTCGACACCTTGACTGATAAAATCAACGGTCTAGCCGAACGCACCAATGATATTCGCAAAGTCACAAAGGTAATTGATGATATTGCATCGCAAACAGAACTGCTCGCCTTAAACGCGGCGATTGAGGCAGCGCATGCCGGCGAGCACGGGAAAGGGTTTGCGGTTGTCGCTGACGAAGTACGTAAACTTGCCGATAGTTCAAAAACCTCACTTGGTGACATTAACCACCGCATCGAAGATATTATTGCCGTGACAGATGAAGTCAATGCTATCACTGATGAACGCAAACAAGACATGCAAAGCCTGACAACCAAGATCGACACTTTAACCACCGGTCTTGCGCGTATCAAAAGCGCACAGGATGACAATATTAATGAGTTGAAAAGCATTTACGATGTTCGTCAAGGGTTCGGCGACAGTATCGATGAGCTTGATGCGACACTTGATTCTCTTAGCCGAACATTTAACAACACCAAGTCGCATTTAACCAGCTTAAACCGTAAATCACAAGAGAAATTTATCAGTGCGACTGAAAGCTTCGCCTTGATTGACCAAGGGATTGCTTTAACAAAGGATGAACCTTTATAAGGTCATGGGGTCGCTTATGGAACCCCGTGACTTTACACTTTACACCCGCACTGGGAGACATTATAGAAAAAAAATCAACAATAAAACAAAGACAAGCCTTATTGAGCTTGCCTTTGTTTTTAAAATCATAGATGATCATTATACACGGAGGTAATAAAACCATGATACTCGATACAACCCTTCTCACATACAATCTAAAAATAACCTTAGATGAATTGACCATTATAAATACAAAAGAAAGTCAGGAATTCATCAATGCGTGCGACGAAAACAACATCTCTCTGGACGACTGTTTAGAAATAACTAACAACTCACCGGATATACTAAACTACCACAATATTCCGGCGCATTTAACAGATGGCGAGGCTTGCGTCATGCGGGCGTATATTCGCCTAAAGAACGCACTCATTTATGATGACATCGAGCTACATCTGGGCGAAGGTGGGCCGAACCAACCGACCTATCTCACACTCGAAATTACGTCGCCGGATTCACCAAAAGAACGTTTATCCAAAAAACCATTTGCAAAAAACACATGGTTACAGATCGAAGAGAGTAAGCGATCAAAATTGGGAGGAATGCAAAATGGAAAACTACGTGAACTTAATGAGACATTATCGAAAAACGGTATAAGTATGGTATTCGAAATGAATGACTTAAATGACAAATTAAAAGATTTATCACCTATTGAAATCCTTATGAGGGCGGAGGGCAACTTTAGCACACACGATGATTACTTTGCATTTGATGATTTCGGAGACCTTATATCTTATGCTAATATAAACGATGTCTTGGAAAACTATGAAGATATAATATCATAAGAAAAGAAAGGGTGTGATCACTTATGGGACGTAAGCGATATTATGATAAACCTTATGTACGCGCCGGCGAAGTCGTCTGTTATGTGTGCGGGACGATGGTTTTCTTTTGAAAAAAAAAAGGGGGACGTATGACACATAAACAATCGAATCCTGATTGGGACTTACGTAATGTCCGCGCCTTTAGCGAAAAAGGTCAGCTCGTGCGCTGGCTCGATGTGATGAAAATAACGGACTATCATGACCAAGTCGCAACCTATCAAGGGGAATGGTTATACGTATTTGATCTGGCAAAACCCCCTAACAACAACCAACACACCTATCAAAATAAACAACATAGACTTGGAATACGATACGGACGAATGAAATGGAGGTTATATCGATGCTAGATTTACATCCCGGAGATTCTATTGAGATTGTAAATATTAATTATATAGACAAAACAGTGATGGGTTGGAAAAATGGCGACATCCTTCAAATTAAAGATGTTGATCCTGATTTTAACCGTATTTTAGTATATGACAGCGCGAAAACAAAAGCCGAATACATTTATGATTACGAATTTGCCGGTATTCGACCCGCAAAGATTAACCAAGAGTTATTTGTGTAAGTATCATTTAACAGGTTCGAGCCCTGTTACCCTTGTTTTTACACCACTATTAAAATTAGAAAGGAAGATTAAAAATGGTTAAGAAAATGTTTGTTGTATTATTCTCTATCGTCGCTTTGCTGACATTAACCGCATGTGCGGATGACGTGGATGAGATAGAAGATAAAGTTGATGAAATAGATACAGTTGATGAGGCGGATGACGTGGAAGAAGAAATTGCGGAATTAGTAAATGAGTTGAGTGATTATGGCGATCATAATTACGACCAGACGAAAGTGGAAAACGAACTATCTGAATAAAAACAATATGTCATTTAATGAAGACTCTCAAGATAAAAACAACATTTTATTAAAAGGAGACTGATAATTATGAGCTATATCAAACAGATTGGAATTAAACCAACAGGGGAATTTTACTCTTTCACACAAACAGAAATTAATAAATTGGTTAGAGAATTTGTTAAAAGCAGAACGGGGTTTGATTTAGATTTAACAGTGGGTTGTCTTGATGAACCATATGATGTTTATATTAGTTGGAATGACGAGTCAGAGGAATTGCTTGAAGCTTTTGCATCACATCAAGAAAACAGCGACAATCCTCTAGGCTTACACCCAGAAGAAGATTTTATGAATAGAGATCATATCTTTCAAGAAATCTTTGGGGTACAGGTAATTGGCTATGAGTGTAATTTTGAGTTGGAAGAAGAAGAATATACATTATTTATTCCAAACTGAATATTTAAAAGTTATATAAAAACAACCTTTTATTTAAAAAAAGGAGGGTGAAAAATGTTAAAAAATTTATTTAGAAAGAAATTGACATATACAAAAGAAATGAAAGAGCAGGATTTATTGTGGGATAATGAAGGTGAAGATTTTGATGTTATGGAAAAACTATTTCATCAAATCGTAAACGAAGCAAAAGAAAAAGGGTTCGAGGGGCATGTACTTATTTACAAAACAGATATTGAAGTGCTTGCGGAAGTATTTGAAAGTAAAGATCAGTATGAGAAAGCTATCGATGGTTTGTTTGATGGTTATGAATCAACGTCAAAATGCAAAACATTGATTGAACTATTAGAAAAACAGCTAAGATAAAAATCACATCCTAAAGGAGGGGCTTTTATGGGTTCGTGGTTAGATATTAGAAGTGATTATGTTGATGATACGGATATTAACAAAGGTATTGTTACGCTTTACATCGATGCTTGGCGCACAGACGATGATAATGAGGAAGGACACTCTATTGCAACAATCACATTGGACCAGACAGAAACAATACCCCTATTGAAAATCATCTATAAACGAAATGACATTGAGCATGACCCAGCTGTTCAAGAAGCTATTCGTGATGGTATTCAACACCTTAAAGAATATTATCTGAAAGAAGCGACAAACAAATGATATTGTACCAACCTAAGCGATAAAATATAAAAATCAATGTTATGTTTGAAAATTTGATTTATCATGCGATGAGCAATTCACACAACAAAACAAATCCACCCAGTATTAACTAGGTGGATTTGCCAAAGAACCCTGATGGAGTGTTGATACACGACATAGACGCAGATAAAACACCACAGAAAGAGGGTATAGGGTGCTGAACCTTATCCCTATCATAAATGTTACTATATTAGCGTGTGAAAGTCAACTATAATTTTGAAGGGGATAGAGTAATGAATAATTGGTTTTATTAGGGCGCAAAAGTCAACGATAATAATAGAAAAGAGGTTGTTACCAATGATGTTAGATGATTTTATTTGGTATTTAGTAGACAATGTTGAAAAGCAACAATCGACCAACATTCAACACGTCGCTTTGAAGGGTCGTTATTTAGATTTTGTCATGTCTCGACAGCAGACATTGGATGAGTTTGCACAGAACGATGGCCAATTTACCCTTCAATTTGATGAGACAGATCATACGTATCCCAAACTACTTATCGTGTCGTATTCTGACCATGAGATGCAGGATGAGTTGCAAGTTTATGTTGCCGAAAACATTGACGGTCAAATTGCATCAACCGCTATTTTACATGTCGAAGGATATGATGAGCATCTATGTCGCATCATCCATCAGATCGAGCGTGCGATAAAAGATAACCCTGCTTTGTTCCGACACCATAGTCAAACCTTAAAGGAGAAGTTTATGGCGTATATAAATGACCTGTACGATAACTATGTACCCGATACATGTGATATTTGTTTTGTTGGCTATTATCACGTCGAAGATGATGAGATTCCTTTAGGGCGTTTAGAGAACGGTGTGGTTGTTCCGATCACATCAAGCGATACGACATTGCGTTTAGATATGGTGTATCCAGCCGTCTGCGTGAATGGAGAATATTTTGTCCGAGCGACCGCAAGTCGTGAAAGTAAGTGGTAAAATAGTCATAAAATCTACCTGATCGCGTTTATCATTTTCTCTGTTGAAATTGGCATCTTTTACGGATACTTATATTTGATCGGGTTCTAGTAGTGGGTAATGCTAAACTAAATGATTGATAGTATAATGGAATAGACGAGATATAACAAATAGAGTTCAAACAAGCGATGTTTGTGATAAAAAATGAAGGGAGCGTTCTAGTTGAAGGATCGACCGAAATATAAACATTGGACGATGGACGAGATCGACGAACTAAAAAGACTCTACCCTAGAATGGAGACGGTTGAGGTTGCTAAAAAACTCAACAGACAATTAAGCTCCGTTGCCACAAAAGCTACATCTTTAGGGTTGAAAAAAGACCGAGACTTTTTAAACAGACAAAAGATGGAGAGTGAAACATATGCGATGTATAAAGGTGATGAGTTATTGGTCGTAGGGACACTGGAAGAAATAGCGGAACATCAGAACATGACAATCGGTAACGTCAGGTTCATGACCTATCCATCTTATCACAAACGATCGGCAACACGAGATCGACGATTAGTCTTTAAACTGGAGGACTGATAAAGTGAAATACTCGGAATTTGAAAGAGATATCGGATCGATGGGATACTCGTTAGTCCATGGTATAGACGATTTGTATGTAAAGAAGGGAAATCTCGACCTCGTTATATCGGTGGGATTTCGTGACACATACACCATTAATTCGGACTACGAACATTTTAGAAGTTTAGAAGATTCGGAAAAAGAAAGGTTACTCGACTTAGCGTGGCAATTAGCAAGTACACCACTAGAAGAACGTATGGACGAAAAGAAGTATCGGTTGAGGTTGCCGTTTGTGACAGATAATACCAAGTATTTAGCGGTGCACAGGATAACTCGAGATCCTATCATTAGTTATCCTGTATCTTATTACGAAGAATATCAATATGAGTTCACCGAGTCAGAAATTACAAAGCTAAAGCAAGCGTATAATTTAGACAGTTTTGTTGTGGAAGAGGTTTTCGACGATGTCAATTAACGGACGTAACATAAGGATATTCCGATAGTTTTCGAGATGTCGGGACGTAGATATGTGCTGGAGCATAAAGATCAATAGGGTTGCTTAAAAATTGGAGGGTTGATGAAGTGAAATACTCAGAATTTGAGAAAGACATCGAAGCAATGGGGTATTCAATATCTATCGATTTAGACAATTTATATATAAAGGGACGTGAACGCGCTTGTCTTATATCGGTGGGTACTCATAACGCATATATCGTTAATTCGGATTATGATCATTTTAGACATTTAGAAGATTCGAAAAAAGAAAAACTTCTCGGTTTAGTGTGGCAACTGGCGAGCACACCGCTGGAGGAACGTAATGAAGAAAAGCGGTATCGGTTGAGGCTACCATTCCTAGCGGATCACCAAG
>JGI24499J29688_1005300_pt1 | contig 13410 bp, 9 predicted proteins | sample BioPla1RNA2_FD_29688 | JGI IMG/M metagenome (IMG submission 29688)
CTGCTCATAAAATCTGTTATCTCTTTCTGGCACCGTATGCGATCCTGTTCATCGTTTTCACAGTTGTGCCTGTGGTGATGGCGATCTTGCTCAGTTTTACTTACTTCAATATGCTGCAGCCGCCACAATGGATTGGATTGCATAACTACATCCGCTTGTTTTTGGAAGATGACATTTTCCTGATTGCTGTCAAGAACACTTTGGTCTATGCAACGATTACCGGGCCCGTCAGTTATCTGTTGTCCTTTGTAACAGCCTGGTTGATCAACGAACTCAAGCCAAAGGCGAGGGCGTTTCTGACCCTGTTATTTTATGCCCCGTCCATCTCAGGAAATGCTTATATGATCTGGCGGATAATCTTTAGCGGTGATACCTATGGAATCATCAACGGATTCCTGATGTACTGGGGCTTTATTGATGCACCGGTGCAGTGGCTGCTCAATCCAGATTATATTATGCCCCTTGTGATCTTGGTTGTATTGTGGATGAGCATGGGAACAGGATTCTTGGTGTTCATCGCCGGGCTGCAGGGAATCGATCCCCGGTTATATGAGGCTGGCGCTATTGACGGAGTGAGAAACCGGTGGCAGGAGCTGTGGTATTTGACTTTGCCGCAGATGCGGGGCTATCTGATGTTTGGTGCAATCATCACGATTACTTCGTCGTTTACTGTTGCCGGTGAGATCTCCAATCTGGTAGGCTTCCCCAGCACAGATTACGCTGCCCATACCATTGTGCAGCATTTGCAGGATTACGGCTCAATCCGCTTCGATATGGGCTATGCCTCTGCAATTGCCGTGATCTTGTTCTTTATGATGGTTGTAACGCAAAGGGTTGTTCAGAAGCTGCTGAACAAAGTCGGTGAATAGGAGGATGAGAAGATGGCATCGCGATTGAGTATTAGAAAAAGGCGTTTGGCGCGATCAACCGGTGGTGATCTGGTAATCATGATGTTTTTGCTGATCGGTGGGGCGTTTATGGTGATCCCCATGATCATGATTATCAGTAATGCATTCAAGCCGTTAAATGAGCTCTTCTTGTTTCCTCCTCGCCTGATCGTACGCAACCCGACAACGAAGAATTTCCATGATTTGATGGTGATGATGGCCCAGTCCTGGGTGCCGTTTGGCAGATACCTGCTGAATTCATTAATCATCGTGTTCTTCGGCACGTTGGGGAATGTGTTCTTTGGTTCGTTGGCGGCTTACGTAATCTCGATACGCAAAGTTCCGGGAACCAGATTTTTTATGGGAATAGTGATCTTGTCACTAATGTTTTCCTCAGAAGTCACCCGCATCCCTAACTATGTTACGATTGCGTGGTTGGGTTGGATCGACTCTCTGAGAGCGATCATTATTCCCCGGTGGTCGTCGTCGATGGGATTGTACTTGATGAAAAACTTCATGGATCACATGATCGACCGCTCACTTGTTGAAGCTGCTGAAATGGATGGAGCTAACGACTTCCGGATTTACTGGCAGATCGTAATGCCCAATGTCAAGCCGGCCTGGCTGACTATGATCATCTTGCTTTTCCAAGAACTGTGGCGGACACAGGGTGGGCATTACATTTACTCCGAGCAGCTTAAGACTTTGCCGTATGCTTTGAGCCAGATTACTCAGGGTGGCGTGGCCAGGCAGGGTGTGCAGGCTGCTGTTACCTTAGTGATGATGGTAATCCCCATCATCGTCTTCTTGGTCAACCAGAGCAAGATTGTCGATACAATGGGAACTTCAGGAATGGCAAACTAATCTTGGAGGACGGAGTGAGGAACTTGAAGTTATTTAAGACCTTTCTGTTTGTATGTATACTGATGGCCGTGGCATTCATGCCGGTGAGCGCAGTACCATACGAAACTTACACCTATGATTTCTGGAATAATCCTGTACCTTCTCCTCACGCTTATGTACCTATTCGAGTTGTGGATGGCCAAGAGTTGGGGATAGGTAGTTTCAGGACACCTCAGGATATTTTTGCCATTGATGACCAGATATACCTGGTTGATTCCGGAAACAATCGGATTGTCCACATGACCCGCGACTGGGAAGTGGTCAGGATCATTGACAGTTTCGATAACGAAGGCAACCGGGATACCTTCAAAAATCCCAGGGGTATTCATGTAACACCTGCGGGTGATCTGTATGTAGCCGATCGGGATAACAGCCGGATCGTGATCTTGGATCGGGATCTGAATCTGAAGCAGATCATTACTTCGCCTGTAGAGACACATGGTCAGTTGTTTACCAGTGATTTCCGCTTTAGGCCTGACAAACTTGGTGTCGATCAGTATGGATCAGTGTATGTGGTTTCGGCTGGTGTTTATGATGGGATTATGGAGTTTGACATCCATGGAGACTTCCAGGGATTTGTGGGAGCTCCGAGGGTGCATCCAACGTTGGCTGATTATATCTGGCGTTTGATTGGGACCAAGGCTCAAAAGGAGCGCATGAAATTATTCCTGCCGGTTGAACACAGCAATGTTCATGTGGATAGACGTGGGTTTATCTACGCAACAGCCATCGGGGGAGAGATCGGCCCGGAAGACAAGATTCGCCGGATCAACACCGCCGGTTCAGATCGCTTGATGCGGATACCCGGTTCGCCGCCGATAGGTGATTTCCCGGATGTCACCAGTTCAGTTTTTGTGGACGTTGTCAGCCGCGAATATGACAGCTATTCAATTTTGGATCGGACAAATGGCCGGATCTTCACATACAACGCAACAGGGCATCTGCTGTATGCGTTTGGTGCAATCGGGGAAGTCCAGGGGGCATTTTCCAATCCAGCGGGATTGGCTGAATTGGACCAGCATCTGCTTGTTGTTGATGCGATCAAGAATAGCATCACTGTATTTGCTCCCACAGAGTATCAGCAGTTAATCCACAATGCCATCGCCAACTATTCAATAGGAAACTATGATGCAGCCACCGAGTGCTGGTACCAGGTGTTGGAGCTGAACTCCAACTTCGATCTGGCCTATACCGGTATCGGCAATGCTTACTTCATGCAGGGCAATTATGCCGAGGCCATGCGCAACTTCAAGCTGGCCAACGATCGCCCTAATTATTCAGAAGCATTTCGCTTTTACCGCAAACAGGTACTGGAAGACTACTTCGGCTGGTTGATGGCTGCGGTCGTGATTATAGTCATCTATGTGCTGTTCTTTGCTACATCGAGAAAGAGTGAACAAAGTGTAGCTGAAGCAAAAGCTCAACAAGCGGCCACATATGATCAGGTCCGAACCTGGGAAGAAATGAAACGGCGGCCGCTCGGGATCCAGCTGAAGCGGATTGGATATGGACTGCAGTTTGCCCTAAAGGTCATAGTCAGTCCGCTGCAGGGTTTCTGGGATCTAAAATATGAGAAACGGGGTAATCTGCCTACTGCGGTTGTGCTGATCATTATGTTGGTTCTGTCTTACCTGGTGATGTATCAGTTCAGCGGGTTTATTTTCAACACCCGCAATCCCCGGTATCTGAACCTGGTATCTGAATCGGTGAGTATTCTGGTGCCGATTCTGATGTGGGTTACCATTAACTGGTCGTTGACAACACTGATGAATGGCAAAGGCTCCTATAAAGAAATTCTGATAGCCACGGCATATTCGTTTACACCACTGATTCTGGTATTGATACCGATGACCATCATCAGCAATTACTTGACTGCAGATGAGGGAGCGTTTTACTACCTGATTATGTCCATAGCCCTGGTATGGTCATTGATGCTGCTCTTCTTTGGTACCATGGTTGTTCATGAATACAGCCTTGGTGCCACTATCGGAGTCACCATCTTCATTTTGGTCGGAATGGGCATTACCATGTTTATCGCTTTGTTGTTTGTGGATATCGTTTTACAGTTATTTGCCTTCATTGGAGAAGTCTATCGCGAATTCGCCTTCAGGTTGTAGCAGGGAGGAAGCCATAATGAAAATGCTTAAGCAATCAGGGGTTTTAATCTTACTACTAGTGCTGTCCTTGTTTGCTGCTGTGGATGCTAGTGCAGCTGTGGAGATTAAAGGGTATGAATTTGTAACCGAAAACGAATATTTGAGCCTGTTTTTCAATCCCGAAACTGCTGAGGTAGCAGTTTATGATCAGCGTACTGAGCAGTTTTGGTTCACTAATCCCCAGAACCGGGCGAAGTTTGAAACCATTGCTCGCGGCGCAGCCAAGGATGCGCTGGCAGCCCAACTGCGGATCACATACTATGAGCCCGGCGACGTGATGCGGACAATGGACAGCTACAACGATAGTGTCAGTTATGGCCAGTTTGAAGTACAGCCTATCGATGGTGGAATTCGCGTTGAATTTGTCTTTGGCAAAGAGTGGGAAGACAAGTATTATTTGCCTCTCATAGTTGAAAAGGAATTATTTGAAACAGAGTTCTTCAGCAAACTGGATTCAAGTGCGCAGCGCACGATTTCCGGTTTGTATGCCCTGGTGGGAGTGGGTGAACCTGGAGAAGGTGAGACGGCCAATATTGCAGGCAAGTATGTGATTCAAGATGTTGGCGGAACTCTGGCATCACGGGATATGCGCGTGATTCATAATGTTTTTCTTGATCATGTAGTTAGCTATAAATCAAATCTGTCAGCACCTGGAGATGTGAAGCCGGAAGATGTGGAACCGTTTATTGATAAACCATTTTACATGCTCAAACAGCGGGAGCGGGATATGCTCAGCTGGGATAAAACCGCAGTGATTGATATTACTCGTTCGGTCGGTTTTGATCCTTTCGTCATTGGTGCAGGTTACGAGATTTATAATCTGGAAGCAGGAAAACCAAACATTTTGATCTTCAAAGTGCCTATTGAGTATCGCCTTGATGGCGAGAATTTGCTTGTCAATGTGGACACATCGGGGATCGAGTATCCTCTTAATGAAACCAACGCCGAAGGGAAAAAGGTAACCTACATTTTGACACAAATTGATGTACTGCCCTATTTCTCCGCAGGCGAAAGGGGTACCAACGGGTATATGTTTGTACCCGATGGCACCGGATCGATCATTTACTTTGACAATGGCAAGACACATTTCAACCCTTACACAAGGAGAGTCTACGATCAGGATCATGCCGTCAGCGTGCCCCCTATGAACGTTAATACCTATTTTAACATTTTTCCAGTTTTCGGAATCAAACATGAAGACAGGGCGTTGTTCGCTATTGTGGAAGCTGGTGCCACTATTTGCCGGTTGAATGCCGATATTTCCGGCAGAAGGATCTCGTACAATACGATTTATCCTTCATTTGCGATCTTTGAACGGACCACCTCGTCGCTGCAGGGCGATATGCCTGATATCCATGGAGCCTCAGCCCAGTGGGTTGTCAGCGGAGGCGGCTCCATCAATGTGTACCAGCCGAAGATGTATGATCAAGATATTCAAATCCGGTATGCATTCCTTGGGGAATCCCAGGCCGATTATGTCGGGATGGCCCACTACTATCAGGATTATCTGGTGAATAACGGAATGCTGCAAAAGCTTCAGCCTCATTCGGGGATTCCGTTGATGCTGGAGATTATTGGCGCCGTACAGGATCGGCGTCCCATATTGGGTGTTCCCAGGGATGTATTGGTACCGATGACTACCTTTGCCCAAGCCAGATCATTTGTATCTCAGCTGCATGCCAAAGGAATTACCAACCTCCATGTTGCCTACAATGGTTGGATGAAAAACGGCGTTAGCCATTATTATCCCGATAAAGCGAGACTTGAGTCGAAGTTAGGGACTGAAGCAGAGTTTGTTGAACTGCACAAGCTGATCACCGCCAACGGCGGCAGCTTATACCCAGCAGTTAGTTTTCAACATGTCAAATATGATCGGATGTTTGATACATTCTTCTCCATCCGGGATGGTTCCCGATCGTTGGTCCGGACTATCGCCACCAGTGTTGATCCCGTGACTATGCTGCCGTTTTATATTCTCTCCCCGGCGAAACTGGACCAGCTGGTTGACAGTTATTTAGCTTCGCAAAAGCGCTACCAGCTTTCAGGTATTCATCTGTCTGACTTGGCCAGCCGGCTGTATGGTGATTACCGCAGAGACAGGGTAGTGCTGCGGGAAAATGCCATCGAGATCATAACACGACAGTTGTCTAAGATCACTGAGGGTTACGGGCTTAAGATTCAATCCAATGGGATTCATGCCTATGCTGTGCCTTATGTATCGAGCATTATCAATTTGCCGTTAGAGCACAGCGGTATTGATATCACGGATGAAGCGGTGCCATTCGTCCCGATTGTACTGCATGGATATATAGATTATGCCGGGGAACCGCTAAACCGGGTCGGCGATTACCGCGATTACATGTTGAAAATGATGGAACTGGGAGCTTATCCTTATTTCCAGGTATTTGGAACTGAAGCAAGCGTGCTGAAAGGCAGTCTCTATTCCGACTTTTACACCGGCGAATTCAGCAAGGCTGCGGAGGACATCGTCAGAGTATATCATGAATTGGACAGTGCGCTTAAATCCATCCAGGATCAGCGGATCATTGATCATCGGCAGCTCGAAGACCGAGTGTTCCTAACGGTGTACGAAAATGGTGTCCAGATTGTCATCAATTACAATCTGGAGTCGGTTGACATAGACGGAGAGCAGATCGCACCGAAGAGTTACCGAGTATTCGAGGGGGAGAAATAGATGAGCAGAAAGCGTAGGAGCCGTCTCAGTCTACGGACACGGGAAGCAATTAATGGGCATCTCTTTACCCTGCCATTTGTGATTGGGTTTATTCTGATGTTTCTATTCCCGTTCATTCAATCAATGATGTTCAGTCTCAGCAAACTGGAGATTAGTTCACAAGGGTATACACTGACCTGGACTGGATTGGAGAATTACCACAATGCCCTCTTTATCAATGCCGAGTATCCGCGGTTGTTGCTGGAAACGGCCGTGCAGATGCTCAGAGATGTTCCTTTGATCCTGGTGTTTAGTTTCTTTGCGTCGATCTTGTTGAATCAGCAGTTTAAAGGCCGTTTGTTTGCTCGTGTTGTCTTTTTCCTTCCCGTCATTCTTTCGGCTGACATCATCCTACGCATGGAAAGTGCGGATTATATCTCTGCTTTTCTTGATGCGTCATTAGCTGAAGAAGCAGCGAGCCAAGGAACTTTAGGCACCATCTTCAGCCGGGGTCAGCTGGTCAGTTTGTTGATGTATATGAAGCTTCCACAGCAGCTGGTGACTTATATTGTCACCGGTTCGGAGCAAATTGCCACGATAATCCGTTCCTCAGGCGTGCAGATTTTGATCTTTTTGGCTGGTCTGCAGTCTATATCGCCTTCGTTGTTTGAAGTTGCCAAAATAGAGGGAGCGACTGGTTGGGAGTGTTTCTGGATGATCACTTTCCCAATGTTAAGTCCACTGATTGTCACCAATATCGTTTACAGCATAATAGATTTCTTTACAATTCCTTCAAACCCGTTGGTTGACTTTATTGAATCCAATATGTTTGGAGGGGCGGGATATGGAGTGGCTATGGCCATGAGCTGGCTTTACTTTGTCTTTATCGCTCTGTTCCTGCTGTTGACTGCCGGGTTGATTTCCCGCAGAGTAGTTTACATGGAGTAAGGCAGGGGGGATGATGTTATGAAACGCAAGTATGTGATAGGTTTTATAATCGGGATCCTCAGGTATCTGGTTATCGTCAGTATCTGTTATGTGATCCTAAGGCCACTGCTGGCCAAGATTGTGTCATCATTCATGATGGAACAGGACCTTTATGATCAAACTGTCAAATGGATTCCCCGTAACTTTACTTTGGAGAACTACCGGGCGATGTATGTGCACATGAAGTACTTGATTGCTTTGCGCAACTCCCTGGCCTTTTCCCTACTGATTGCTTTGCTGCAGTTGGCATCTTGTACTTTGGTAGGCTATGGTTTGGCCCGGTTCCGGTTCCGGGCTGCAAAACTGATTTTTGCCTTGGCTATTTTTACATTGATTGTACCGCCGCAGATTATCATTCTGCCATTGTATCTCAATTTCCGTTTCTTTTCGATTCCATTTGTTATGCCGAAGCCGGGCATTAATTTGTTGGACAGCATCTGGCCATTTGTATTCATGGCCGCCAGCGGTACAGGGTTTAACAATGGCTTGTTTATCTATATCATGCGCCAATTCTTTAAGAATTCACCAAAGTCTTTGGAAGAAGCGGCTTACATTGATGGTGCCAATGCCATGCAGACATTCGTGCGGGTAATGCTTCCAGGCGCGGTTCCGGCATTGGTAATCGTCTTTCTGTTTGCCTTTGTCTGGCAGTATAATGATTATTTCTTTACCGGAATGTACTGGTCCAAAGCTGTGCTGCTGTCCCATACCCTGGACGTTGCTGCTGCAAACTATGCATATTCATTGGGGACTCACTTCCGGGGCCATTATATTTCTCTGTTAAACAACACCGGAATGATTCTCTTTATTCTACCGTTGCTTGTCTTGTTCGGATTCACGCAGCGCTACTTCATTGAAAGCGTGGAGCGTACGGGCATAGTGGGATAATGTATCCTGCATCAAGGGGCGGAGGTGATATGACAGATCAAGACGTTCAGTATCTGTTAGAAACTTCGGAGTTTCAATTATCAAAGGAGGTATTGATAATGAAAAAACGCATTTTGGTTGTTGGGTTAATCGTGGGTTTACTGGCCTTGGGCAGTACAGCACTGGCCTATGATCTGACCCAGTTTGGTCTGCAGCCAGCAGAAAACTATGACTTTGGCGGTGAGACTGTAACAATCATTTCTTGGACAAGCGAAAGAATGGCCAATTACTTTAACGATAACTTGCTGGTCCTGGGCCGTGTCCAAGAAGCAGAAGAGCTGTTTAACTGCAAGATCGACTTTATGCAAAACCGGGAAATTCCAGACATAAACTTTGCCCGGTTGTTATCAGGTGATTCAGTAAACGATTTATGGCATGTACAGAACAAGATCGGTTATTGGCAGTTGGTGGCCAACGATGCTCTGTATCCGATCTATGAGATCCTACCGGAGGGATATTATGACGCTTTTCCACCCGGTATCCTGGCAGTAGAAGAAGCTTTCAAATATAACGGCCAATATTGGGGTATTGGTACAGTTGAATACCGGCCAGTATTTGGTTACCAAAACGACTTGATTTTCGTAGCTTACAACAAGACCCTCTTTGAACGGGAAGGCTTGCCGGATCCATATGAGCTGTACTTAGCCGGAGAATGGACATGGGATGCCGCTACCGATATCGCAGTTAAGGCCACCAGAGATCTTGACGGCGATGGTGAAACGGATCAATGGGGTATTGTCGATGCTCGTCAATGGGATCTGGCTGTATCAAATGGTGCCAGCATGGTTCGCGTTGACGAAAACGGAAAAGTTGTCTTTACGGCAGATGAGCCTGCTTATCTGGAAGCGCTGGAGCAACATCGGGAGTGGTGGAGTGAACTGCAGGTTGCAATGCCCACCAACTCTTCGGGTGACTTGAAAAATGCCTTTATCAATGGCAATGCCGCTATGTGGTTCTACGCCGGTGCCTGGCAGCTGCCTGACCTGATGCCGATGACCGATGAATGGGTACTGGTACCTTATCCGAAAGGGCCAAGAGTTGATGAGCATCAATGGACAGTGCAGGCTATCAGCACCACTGTACTGCCGGTAAATGCCAAGAATCCAGAAGCTCTGATCGCCTTGAAGACTTTCCTGTGGCGGGAAGAGGATGCTCCACTAAACGATGTTCTGGCGACTCATGTCCGCAACCAGGAATCTGCTCAGGTGTTCCTCGAAGGCAACCGTGCCTGGTCCGGAAATGTTTCGAGGATGTTTGAATCATTCCAGGCAACCTTTGTTGATGATGTTCGCCAGGTATCTGCAGGCAGTCTGAGCCCGTCTGCAGCCATGGCCGCCTTAAAACCTGTAGTGCAGGCAAATCTTGACGATTTGTTCGGCCAATAATACCAGGTTGATCATACATGGTCACATTTAGGAGGGGGATGTTTCCCCCTCCTGAGGATTTCTTCAACTAAGCCAATGTTAGGGGTGGCGTGGTTTTGGAATCTATGTACATAAATGAACCCGTATTCCCAGACTACACCGTGAATATTGCCGACTTCGGTGCCGTTTGCGACGGGAGAACTTTGAACACCGATGCGATCAATGCAGCAATCGCTGCCTGTGCCGGCCAAGGCGGGGGAAGGGTGGTCATACCGCGGGGATTGTGGCTGACGGGGCCGATTATCCTCAAAAGTAATATCAACCTGCACTTGGAAACGGGCGCTTTGGTGTTGTTCACACCTGATTACGATCAGTATCCTTTACGAAAAGTGAATCTCAATGGCATTGAGCAGATCATGGTTACGCCACCGTTGTTTGGAGAGGGCTTGGATAATATTGCCATCACTGGCAGTGGAATCTTCGATGGTTCGGGACAGTACTGGCGGCCAGTTAAGAGAATGAAGTTGACCGAAAGGCAATGGCGCAAGTTGGTTGATTCCGGGGGTGTTGTGGATAGTGACGAAAGGATCTGGTGGCCGAATGCTGCCGCCATGCATGGTGCCAGGAAGCTTCGGGAATTAGCCAGCCGGAGAGCGCCGCTTGAGGATTATGAATCTGTCAGGGTGTTTCTGCGGCCGCGCCTGATGAACCTGGTTAACTGTAAGAACGTATTGATCGATGGCCCGATTTTTCAGAATTCGCCCATGTGGAACCTCCATCCTTTGTTATGCGAAAATATCATCATCCGCAATATTATGGTCCGCAATCTTTGGCATGCCCAAAACGGCGACGGTTTGGATCTTGAGTCCTGCCGCAACGTGCTTGTGGAAAACTCGATCTTCGATGTCGGCGATGATGCGATTTGTCTCAAGTCCGGCAAAGATGAGATTGGCCGCAAGATTGGTGTACCCACCGAGAATGTGATCATTCGTGATTGTAAAGTGTATCACGGCCATGGGGGTTTTGTAGTTGGCAGCGAGATGTCTGGTGGAGTAAGGAATGTGACTGTCACCAGATGTGAGTTTATTGGTACCGATGTAGGCCTCCGTTTTAAAACTACCAGAGGCCGGGGCGGGGTTGTTGAAAAGATCAAAATCGATCAAATCAATATGATCAATATTGATGGGCCTGCTATCACTTTTGACATGTATTATGACGCCGCTCCCGGCAATGAGATTGCCGCTGCGGTTACGGATGCTACTCCTCAGTTCCGGGACGTAGCGATTAGTAAGGTGATCTGCCGGGGTGCAGCAGTAGGCATCTTTCTGCGGGGTCTTCCAGAAATGCCGATTAGGAAGCTGAAGTTCAACCAGGTTGAGATTACGGCAAGGAAAGGAGTCGTCATGTCAGCTTGTGAACAGCTGGCTTTCAACGATGTTTTGGTGGAAAATGAACAAGGCCAGATCTTGTTTAACAGTGCAGAACAGAACAATGGCCAGTAGGATGCATCCATTAAGACGGGTGTACCCTGTGATACCGGAGTCGTACTTTCGGTTTATGAAGACTAGACTATTAGAAAGGAGTCAAGAGATGAGGAAAAAACTCTCAATTGTGTTGTTGCTTGTAGGTGTGATGCTGTTAGCAGGTTGTTCAGATCTAGCATCCGTCCAGATCACACATGACGCAAGGTCTACTTTGGAGCTCGGCGAGACTGTCAATTTGACAGCCTCAGGACTAACCAGCTTGGACACACCAGCAAGGCTGACTGAAGCTGAGTGGACTGTGAGCAATGAGTCAGTCGCCACTGTCGTTGGGAATGGAACCGAAGCCGTACTGACAGTCGTTGGGCCTGGTGAAGTAGTTGTTACCGCAACGGCCCAGGGCGTATCTGGTTCAGTAGCCTTTACCGTCATTTCCAACCTGCCCGATCCAGTAGTATTCACAGAGTCATTTGAGGCTGGCGAAGTTGGAGCTTATCCGGCGGGATGGATCGTTGTTGATCAAGCTGTTCATGATGGCACTGGACATTCTGGCGCCCGTATTTCCTCAGACCGGGCATCAGATGGTTCCCAATCTCTTAAGCTCACTAGTGTGCCTGATGGAGAAGGCGCTGCCGAGTTTGTCTTTGATCAACCCCTGCTGTACAATCGTCTCACAGTAGATCTCTGGAAAGATCCTAACGCTACCGAAAATGTGAATTTGGAGCTCCATACTGAGGAAGGCCGTATAGGCGGGTTGTTCATCACAAGCAGCGGCCAAATGGGATACCGCAGGCCAGATGGTGCCAACAAGCCCTATTACGAAGATGGAAATGTTCGCTTCCCTAACGGTCAGTGGAATAGAGTTGAATTTGAGTGGAACGATGAAGCCAAGATTTACAAGGTATTTGTCACTATCGATGGCAGCAGGCTTCAACTCACACCGTCAAGCGGAACTCCATTTGAGGAAGCATATGCAGAAGGCCAGGTTGTCAAATTCAAAGCTTCCGTAACGAAGCGCGACATGGAAAAAGTAGCCTATATTGACAACATCGAAGTTGTGGATCTGGCGATTGTAGATATGCTGTCTCAGTAGAATAGCACAGGTGCAACACAGTGTTTGGCAAGAAATGTACCAATATCTCTATAGGAGGCTCAATATGAGAAAATTATCAATTGCAGTTGTAGTGATGATGTTGGTTGCAGCGTTCAGCATGACTGCTGCCGCCGAGGAACTGGTATTCTTTGATTCTTTTGAAGAGGGCACAGTTGGTGGGCATCCCGTGGGCTGGGATGTCAACCATGATACCGCTGGAATCGTTGTTGATGCAGCATCCGGCTTTGTTTCCGACGGGAATCTGGCTGTAGAGCTCAACAACAATCCTGGTGATGATCTGTATGGGATTATCGAACGCGCCATTCCCGAAGTCAGAGTAGGTAAACTCATGGTGGATTTCTATCAGAACAACGCCTGGAGAGACAACATTAACATTGAGGTGTTCAGCCCCAGCGGCAGGTTGATTGGAGTTTTCGTTACCGGCAGCGGTAACGTCCGCCCCCGTCCAGGTGGGGAGCAAACAGGTAATCTTGTCAATCTGCCTAACGACAGATGGCACACTATGGTACTTACCTGGGACGAGAACGTATTCAACGTCTACTACCTGGACAACGGCAATCTAGTTCCGATTCTGGAAAATGCGGCATTCGATCCAGCTGGCGGAGATGAATCAGCAACTAAAATCCTCTTGAATGTGTCTAGGCGTGAAGAGCCTAAGAAAGCCTACGTTGATAACATTCGGGTCTATGATTTGAGCAAATAGGCCTTTATGCAACCACACCGAAAGGATTGACTTGGAATGGAAAGGAATAAGTTCAGCCTTATTCTGATTCTGTTGTTTGCCACCTTGCATTTAGGGTGCAGCTCTGATCTGGCAAAGGTACGGATCGAAACTGCAGCTACCTCTCTGGAGGCCGAGGCTGGCGATGAGGTCATCCTTAAGGTTGTGGGGTTGACTGCGCTTCATGCTCCGGTTG
>JGI24499J29688_1025899_pt1 | contig 13405 bp, 22 predicted proteins | sample BioPla1RNA2_FD_29688 | JGI IMG/M metagenome (IMG submission 29688)
CAGATGCGGCGATCAAGGGCAAGCTTGATCCCCTACTGGGATTAAAGGAGAATGTGATCATCGGCAAGTTGGTTCCGGCAGGTACAGGAATGTCCCGCTACCGGAACATAGAAATAAATGCTATAGAAGATGAACAGGCTGAAGAAAATATACCATCAGAAGAAGAAATGGCAAACTAGGGAATTGACAAGGTACTTTAGTAGTGATACGATATCAAAGTGTCTGAATTCAGGGGGTTGTTGCCGTTATGGTTGATCAATGTCTGCTGTCTTCCCGAAAAAAGACGGTGGGAGCAAAGCAAACATTAAAGGCTTTAGAACGCGATCAGGTTAAGACCGTATTTGTGGCCAAGGATGCAGATAGTTTTGTGGTTGACCCGATCAAGCACCTGAGTTCACAAAAAGGTATACCTATAATTCATGTTGATACTATGCAGTCTTTAGGCAAAGCCTGCCGCATCGAGGTGGGCTGTGCCGTTGCTGCCATTCTAGAATAAATAATGCACGTCGTTGAATTTCTACTAGCCGGAAGGAGGTGTATTTTAAAGACATGCCAACTATTAACCAGCTTATTCGCAAAGGCAGGCGGGAGATTACCAAGAAGGCAAATTCCCCGGCGCTAAAAGAATGCCCACAAAAACGCGGTGTTTGCACAAGGGTATATACCACAACTCCCAAGAAGCCAAACTCAGCCTTGCGCAAAATAGCCAGAGTAAGGCTTATTAACGGCATTGAGGTAACCTCCTATATACCGGGTATCGGACACAACCTGCAGGAACACTCAGTTGTACTGGTTCGTGGCGGGAGAGTGAAGGATATTCCGGGTGTTAGATATCATATTGTCCGTGGGGCCCTTGATTCTGCAGGAGTGGAAAATAGGAGCAAGGGGCGTTCCAAATACGGTACTAAGCGGCCGAAGAAATAAACATTTTTATTTGTGGGATTTTATTACCATGGCAAAGGGGGGAAAAACATGCCCAGAAGAGGAGCTGTGCCCAAACGTGAGGTTTTACCGGATCCTGTTTACCAGAGCCGGATCTTAACTAAATTGATCAACCAGGTCATGCTGGATGGCAAAAAAAGTCTGGCCGAAAATCTTGTGTATAGAGCTATGGAGATTGTCAAGGAGAAGACAGGTAAGGAACCCCTAGAGGTATTTGAGGCGGCAATGAAAAATATTATGCCGATTCTCGAGGTCAAGGCTCGCCGAGTGGGGGGTGCCAACTATCAGGTGCCTATAGAAGTGCGGCACGAGCGAAGGCAGACTCTAGCTATCCGTTGGCTGACCAGATATTCCAGGGAACGTGCCGGACATACAATGGAGGAGAAACTAGCCAATGAGATTATGGATGCTGCTGTCGGTGCAGGCGCTTCCGCAAAGAAAAGAGAGGATACCCACAAAATGGCTGAAGCCAATAAGGCATTTGCGCACTACAGGTGGTAAAGGAGTGATCTTGAATGCGTCAGCTATCGCTGGATAAGACTAGAAACATCGGAATAATGGCTCATATTGACGCTGGCAAGACAACTACCACCGAGAGGATCTTGTACTATACGGGCAAGGTCTATAAAATCGGGGAAGTTCATGACGGGACGGCTACAATGGATTGGATGGCCCAAGAGCAGGAGCGCGGTATAACAATAACGTCTGCTGCCACCAGTTGTCTATGGCGTGATTGCGTGATTAATATCATTGACACGCCTGGCCACGTGGACTTCACGGTAGAGGTGGAGCGCTCCCTGCGTGTACTAGATGGGGCTGTCGCAGTATTTTGCTCTGTTGGGGGTGTGGAACCTCAGTCAGAAACTGTTTGGCGGCAGGCAGACAAGTATGGTGTTCCGCGTATAGCCTATATCAATAAGATGGATCGTGTCGGTGCTGATTTTTATACGGGCATTAAAATGATCAAAGAACGTCTCGGTGCCAACCCGATAGCAATACAAATGCCTATCGGAATGGAGGACAATTTTTCAGGTATTATTGACCTAATCAGGCAAAAGGCAATTATATATCATGATGATCTGGGCCAGGACATTGAGGAAACAGATGTCCCGCCGGAATTGGCGGAAGTGGCCAAAAAAATGTTAAACACCTTAATTGAAGCGGTTGCCGAGGCGGATGAGGATCTAATGTTGAAATATCTTGAGGATGAAAACCTATCTGCAGAGGATATCATTGCCGGATTGCGCAGGGCTACCCTGGCGGTAAAGATTGTACCTGTGCTGTGTGGTTCATCATTCAAGAATAAAGGTGTACAACAGCTGCTTAATGCCATTGTAGATTACTTACCCGCGCCAACAGATCTACCTGGGGTGCAGGGGGTAAATCCCAGTACTGGACAGGAGGAAGTCCGCCTGCCTGTAGATAGGGAGCCATTTTCTGCTTTAGCTTTTAAGGTAATGACGGATTCCTATGTAGGCAAGCTGACATTTTTTAGGGTTTATTCGGGACAGTTAAAATCCGGCTCTTATATTTTCAATCCTAGCAAGGGGCGCAAGGAGAGGATTGGACGGATATTGAGAATGCATGCCAATCACCGCGAGGATATTCAGGAGGTAGTCACAGGAGACATAGTGGCCGCAGTAGGTCTGAAGACTACGGGAACAGGTGATACACTCTGTGATGAGAAATCACCGATTGTATTGGAGTCGATGGTATTTCCGGAACCGGTTATTCAGGTGGCTATTGAGCCGAAGACCAAGGTTGATCAGGAAAAAATGGGGGTGGCTCTGCAGAAACTAGCTGAAGAGGACCCTACCTTTCGTATCAACACTGATGCAGAAACCGGCCAAACCCTAATCTCAGGAATGGGGGAACTGCACCTGGAGGTTATCGTTGATAGGATGCTGCGGGAGTTCAAGGTTAAAGCTAATGTAGGAAGACCCCAGGTGGCTTACAAGGAAACTATCAGACAAAAAGCTAAAGCCGAAGGTAAATTTATACGTCAGTCAGGCGGGCGTGGTCAATACGGACACGCAGTGTTGGAGATTGAACCAGGGCAGCCTGGAAGCGGCCTGGTGTTTACCAGTAAAATTATCGGTGGCTCCATTCCTAGAGAATATATACCTGCTATTGAGGCGGGGGTCAGAGAGGCTATGGAAAACGGTGTTGTGGCGGGCTATCCCGCTATTGATATAGCCGTTACTCTCATTGACGGCTCCTATCACGAGGTGGATTCTTCTGAAATGGCTTTTAAAATAGCCGGTTCCCAAGGATTCAAGAACGCGGCTTTAAAGGCGGACCCGGTGTTGCTTGAGCCGATCATGAAGGTGGAAGTAACTGTTAACGATGAATACATGGGTGATGTGATCGGGGATCTCAATGCTAAGCGCGGCAGAATAGAAGAGATGGGTCCGCGTTATGGATTACAGGTAATCAACGCCAGTGTCCCGCTGGCGGAAATGTTTGGCTACGCAACTGACCTGCGTTCCCGCACACAGGGGCGGGGTACGTACACAATGCAGTTTGGCCAATATGCCCAGATACCGGACAATATAGCAGAGGGAATTATTGCCAGAAGGCACGGGTAGAATATGGAACCTGTAACTAAAGGATACTAATAAGTAATTACCCATTAATCCAGAATTCAAGGAGGAAGAACCAAATGGCAAAACAGAAATTTGAGCGGACCAAACCACACGTTAACATTGGTACCATTGGCCACGTGGACCATGGTAAAACAACGCTGACGGCGGCAATCACCCTGATCCTGAACACAGTTGGTGGGGCCAACGTGAAAAAGTATGATGAAATTGATAATGCGCCGGAAGAACGTGAACGGGGTATCACCATCAACACCTCCCACGTCGAATACGAAACCGAAAAAAGGCACTATGCCCACGTAGACTGCCCGGGTCATGCCGACTACATCAAAAACATGATCACCGGCGCCGCTCAAATGGACGGTTCAATACTGGTGGTATCGGCAGCCGACGGCCCAATGCCCCAGACCAGGGAACACATTCTACTAGCCCGTCAGGTAGGGGTGCCCTATATAGTCGTATTTCTTAACAAAGCCGACCAGGTAGACGACCCTGAACTATTAGAATTGGTAGATATGGAAGTGCGTGAACTGCTATCCAGCTACGAATTTCCCGGGGACGATATCCCCATCACCACCGGTTCCGCATTAAAAGCAATGGAATGTGCCTGTGGCAAAAGAGACTGTGAATGGTGTGGTCCTGTTTGGGAACTAATGGACAACGTTGACGAATACGTTCCCACACCCCAACGGCCCATAGACAAACCNTTTCTTATGCCTGTAGAAGACGTGTTCACCATTACAGGGCGCGGCACTGTGGCCACCGGCCGGGTAGAACGGGGCCAAATCAAAATACAAGAAGAAGTAGAAATAGTTGGGTTGAACGAAAAGCCACGCAAGACAGTGGTAACAGGTGTAGAAATGTTCAGAAAAATACTGGATAGTGGTCAAGCAGGGGACAACGTAGGATGCCTACTGCGGGGAGTAGACCGCAAAGAGATCGAAAGGGGCCAGGTGCTGGCCAAGCCCGGGAGCATCAAACCACACAAGAACTTCAAAGCAAATGTATATGTATTGACCAAAGAAGAAGGCGGCAGACACACCCCGTTTTTCAACGGCTACCGTCCCCAATTCTACTTCCGTACCACCGACGTTACAGGAGTAACAACCCTTCCCGAGGGAGTAGAAATGGTTATGCCCGGGGATCACGTGGAGATAGATATCGCCCTGATCACCCCTATTGCTATAGAAGAAGGTCTGAACTTTGCTATTCGTGAGGGCGGCCGCACCGTAGGCGCCGGAGTTGTTACTGGGATTAACGAGTAACACGGGGCTGGTGTAAAGCTGTACCCTACCTAACAGAGCAAGATGCGATGAGGTGAAAGGTTGCCAACCCAGTTGCCGGTTGTTATTGGCTGCTTAACGCACAACCGACTATCGCGATGGGGAATTTTCACCGAGAAAGTCCGCTAATCGGGCGATTAAGGAGGACCTGAAAATTATGAAAAGCCAAAAAATCAGGATCAGGCTAAAGGCTTTTGATCACCGTATGATTGATCAGTCTGCACAAAAAATTGTGGATACTGCGAAAAGAACCGGCGCTTCTGTGGCCGGACCAGTACCGTTGCCTACAGAAAAAAACATATACACTATTTTGCGTAGCCCGCACGTGAATAAGGATTCACGGGAGCAGTTTGAAATGCGCACACATAAGCGGCTAATTGATATTATAGAGCCTACCCCGAAAACCGTTGACGCTTTAATGCGTTTGGATTTGCCGGCGGGTGTGGATATCGAGATTAAGCTTTAAAAGGCATCATAGAAAACCATTTAAATAGAGGTAATGTTGGAACTGGTTCCAACCTCTTATCACAGATAATTGAGGTGAAAAACATGCCTAGGGGGATTCTTGGAAAAAAAATCGGCATGAGTCAGATTTTTACTGATGTAGGCCTGGCTATACCCGTTACTGTTATTGAAGCCGGCCCATGTATTGTTGTTCAAATAAAAACAGCTGCTAAAGATGGCTATAATGCCATTCAGATTGGTTTTGGCCAGAAGAGAGAACGTCTTTTTTCTAAACCGTTGGCAGGGCATTTTTCTAGAGCAGGTGTACGACCGCTACGGTTTCTGCGGGAGTTTATTGTTGAAGACCCGGGGGCTTATCAAGCCGGCCAGGAAATAAAGGCAGATATTTTTGCCCCGGGTGAAAAGGTCGACGTGGTGGGTACAACAAAAGGCAAAGGTTTTGCGGGTACCATTAAGCGCCACGGTTTTCACCGCGGCCCGATGTCCCACGGTTCCAAATACCATCGTGGTCCTGGATCACTGGGAGCGAAGGGGCCGGCTAGGGTTTATAAAGGAAGGAAGTTGCCTGGCCACCTGGGAACTGAACGGGTTACCGTGCAAAACCTGGAAATTATCAAGGTTGACGCTGACCGGAACCTGATTGCTGTAAGGGGCGCAATCCCCGGGCCCAAAGGTGGTTTAGTTCTGATCAAACCATCAACCAGGTCTTGAGTCGTGGGGCGTGAGAGGTAAATCAAATATTATGATTTTCAGGATTCACGCCACGATTTAATACAGGACTACATCGAAGGAGGATATAGCATGCCAACAGTAGCGTTATACAATGTCAACGGCGAGCAAATTGGCGAATTGGCGCTCAAAGATGAGATTTTTGGTGTCGCCGTAAATGAGTCTGTTCTGCACGACGCTGTTGTGATGCAGTTGGCCGGACGTCGCCTTGGTACCCATGATACTAAAACCAGGTCTGAGGTTCGCGGCGGCGGTCGTAAGCCCTGGCGTCAAAAAGGTACCGGTAGGGCTCGTCACGGCACCATACGTTCACCGATCTGGCGTGGTGGTGGAGTTGTTTTTGGCCCGCACCCCAGAAATTATTCATACAGCCTGCCGAAAAAGGTTAGAAGGTTGGCCTTGAGGTCAGCCCTTTCGGCAAAGGTAAATGCCGGGGACATTCTCGTTTTGGATGAACTCAGGCTTGAGCAGATCAAGACCAAAGACATGGTCGGCATACTAAACAACCTGAAGGTTGATGATGCTTTGCTTGTTACCGCCGAGAAGGATGATCAAGTAGAAAAATCTACTCGCAATATTCCTAACATCAAACAGTTAACGGCAACCGGCCTTAACGTTTATGACATATTAGCTTATGATAAGTTGGTCATGACAAGGGATGCTGTAGCCAGGGTTGAGGAGGTGTTCGCCCAGTGAAAGATCCGCAGGATATTCTCATAAAGCCGCTTATTACAGAAAAAAGCACGATGCTTTTACAAGATAACAAATACACCTTCCGGGTGGACCCCCGGGCCAACAAGACTCAGATAAAACAGGCAGTAGAAAGCATATTCAAGGTAAAGGTAGAAAAGGTAAATACCATAAATGTAAAAGGCAAAAAGAAGAAGGTTCGTAATATTCCCGGCAGAACATCCGATACCAAAAAGGCTATTATCACCCTAAAACAAGGCGATAAGATTGAGATATTTGAGGAATTATAAGCCGGAGATAAAGGAGAGTGCGACCAATTGGCTATAAAAAAGTTTAAGCCGACTTCCCCCGGCCGTCGTTTTGTAACCGTTGCCGACTTTGCGGAAATAACAAAAAAAGAACCCGAGAAATCCCTTGTTAAGCCTCTAAAAGGTAGTGGAGGCAGGAACTCACAGGGCAGGACAACAGTTAGACACCGCGGTGGCGGTCACAAACGGGCATATAGGGTAATTGACTTTAAGCGTGACAAGGATGGTATACCGGCCAAGGTGGCCAGTATTGAATATGATCCAAACAGATCGTCACATATTGCACTTCTGCATTATGTGGATGGAGAAAAACGCTATATCACCGCACCAGTGGGACTCAAGGTGGGGCAGATGGTGTTGTCCGGCCCACAAGCGGATATTAAGGTGGGTAACTGCTTGCCTCTGAGAAATATACCTCTGGGCACAATGATCCATAATATAGAGCTCTATCCCAAGGGCGGCGCTAAAATGGTTCGCGCGGCCGGTGGTTCAGCTCAGTTGATGGCCAAGGAAGGCAAATACGCCAACATTAGAATGCCGTCCGGCGAAATCCGGCTGGTATTACAGGATTGCCGTGCTACTATCGGGCAGGTGGGGAATGTTGAGCACGAAAACATCGCGATAGGCAAGGCAGGCCGCAAGCGTTGGCTGGGTTTCCGCCCTTCAGTAAGAGGTGTAGTAATGAATCCTGTTGATCACCCCCATGGAGGCGGTGAAGGCCGTTCACCCATCGGGCGAAATCCAGTGACGCCGTGGGGCAAACCAGCATTAGGTGCCCGCACCAGAAAGAAAAAACCTAGCGACCAGATGATTATCAGGAGAAGGAAAAAGTAAAGCTGGTTGGTTGTTAGTGGTTAGGAAAAAGGAATTCAGAGGAGCTGAGTTTCCAACAAAGGCCAACGACACTACTCACGACCAAGAAGGGAGGTTGCATATTGGGCCGTTCATTAAAAAAAGGACCATTTTGTGAGCAAAAACTGCTGGAGAAAATAGAAAAAATGAATGAAACCGGAGAGAAAAAGATTATTAAGACTTGGTCAAGAGCTTCAACAATCTTTCCGCAGATGGTAGGCCATACGATTGCGGTGCATGAAGGCAGAAAGCATGTTCCCGTCTATATTACAGAGGATATGGTTGGGCATAAGTTGGGCGAATTTGCGCCCACCAGACTTTTTAGGGGACACGGCCATCATACCGAAAGATCTACGGCGCTAAAATAAATTTAGTGATGTGGGAAATGGGTGTGCATTGCAAAAGGCTATTTTAGCAGCATAGGGAGAGGCTTGTTGCCACCCGAGCAGAGAAAGTGCACAGCCATGACTAAAATGGGAGGTAATACCGGTGGAAGCTAAGGCCATTGCCAGATATGTTAGAATATCCCCTCGCAAGGTCCGTCAGGTGATTGATCTAATCAGGGGAAAAAAAGTAGATGAGGCCCTGGCTATTTTGAGATATACACCAAAAAGGGCCTCAGAGGTAGTTACCAAGGTAGTCAAATCTGCCGCGGCAAATGCTGAAAATAATTTGCAGATGGACAATGATGAGTTGTTTGTGACGTCATGCTTTGTTGATCAGGGTCCATCTTTTAAACGGTATCAGCCAAGGGCCAAAGGCAGGGCAGATATACGATTAAAACGGACCAGCCATATAACCGTTATGGTTGGAGATAAAAAGGAGGGATAATTCCAGGTGGGGCAAAAAGTTAATCCTGTAGGTCTCCGGATTGGGATCATTAAGGATTGGGAAGGCAAATGGTTTGCTGATAAGAGGAGTTATGCCGGTCTCTTGCATGAGGACGTTAAAATTCGCAGATATATTAAAAAAAGGCTTTACACTGCGGGCATTTCCCGTATAGTTATAGAGCGGGCAGCAAATCGTGTTAAGGTGTCTGTTCATACTGCCAAACCGGGTATAGTGATTGGCCGGGGTGGTGCGGAAGTGGAGAACCTGCGTAAACAACTGGAGAAACTTACAGGCAAACAAGTTAGCGTGAACATTGTTGAAATCAAGATTCCTGAGCTTGACGCCCAACTGGTGGCCGAAAATGTGGCTGCTCAACTGGAAAAAAGGATTGCTTTCAGGCGCGCCATGAAACAAGCAGTTTCACGCTCCAGAAAAATTGGTGCCAAGGGTATTAAAATTGCTTGCGGCGGCCGGTTGGCCGGAGCGGAGATTGCACGCAGCGAATGGTACAGTGAAGGCAAGGTGCCGCTTCATACCCTACGAGCCGATATTGATTATGGGGTTGCAGAGGCAAACACAACCTATGGAAAAATAGGAGTTAAAGTATGGATATATAAAGGAGAAGTTTTGCCGGAAGCCAAAACTCCCACGAAAACCCCAGGCCGGGGAGGGAGGCTTGCTACCGGTGAAGGAGGCGAATAAGTAAGCATGCTTTTACCGAAAAGAGTTAAATACCGCAAACAGCACCGCGGCCGCATGAAGGGGAAGGCTAAGGGTGGCAAAGATATTAGTTTCGGCGAATACGGGCTGCAGGCGCTTGAGCCGGCCTGGATTACCAACAGGCAAATTGAGGCGGCCCGTATTGCTATGACCCGTTACATTAAAAGAGGCGGCAAGGTCTGGATTAGGATTTTCCCTGATAAACCGGTCACAGCCAAGCCTGCTGAAACCCGTATGGGTTCTGGTAAAGGAGCCCCGGAATACTGGGTGGCTGTGGTAAAACCAGGTCGGATCATGTTTGAGCTGGCAGGTATTACTGAAGATATAGCGCGTGAGGCTTTGCGGTTGGCTTCTCACAAACTGCCAATAAAAACCAAGTTTGTTAAACGTGGGGAAGTGGGTGAGGTCAATGAAGGTTAAAGAGCTGAGGGAATTGACCGATGCCGAGCTCGGTAAAAAGCTGACTGACTCCAAAGACGAGCTCTTTAAGCTGAGATTCCAGATGGCTACGGGGCAGCTTGATAATCCGATGAAGTTACAAGATGTTCGGCGCAAAATTGCGCGGGTTAAAACTATAATTCGTGAGCGCGAGTTGGGGATCCAGCGGGCGTAAAGGGGGGGAATGAAATGGAAAATCGTGGTATGCGCAAAGTGCTTACAGGTAAAATAGTAAGCGATAAAATGAATAAGACAGTGGTTGTGGCTGTTGAATCACTGGTCAGGCACCCCCTGTACCAGCGTACCATTCGCCGCACAAAAAAGTTTAAAGCGCATGATGAGGAAAATTCCTGCCGTATCGGCGACAAGGTAAAAATGATGGAAACCAGACCCCTCTCCAAAGAAAAACGGTGGCGTATAATTGAAATCCTGGAAAGGGCGGAGCAAATATAAGAAGCGCTTTGACAGTAAGGAGGTAGTGGTTGTGATTCAAGTCCAGACTATGCTTACCGTAGCAGATAACACCGGAGCGCGCAGGCTTTTGTGCATTCGTGTACTGGGCGGGGGTATGCGGCGCTATGCCAGTGTAGGTGATGTAATCGTTTGCTCCGTTAAAGAAGCCAATCCCGGCGGTGTGGTTAAGAAAGGCGAAATAGTTAGGGCTGTGGTAGTGCGTACCAAAAAAGAAATCCGTCGTCCCGACGGTTCCTATATTAAATTTGATGAAAATGCTGCGGTGGTTATTAAGGATGATCAAAGTCCACGTGGCACCCGTATCTTTGGGCCGGTGGCCCGGGAGCTACGGGATCGTGATTTTATGAAGATCATTTCTCTGGCGCCTGAGGTGCTCTAGAGAGAAATGGTTATAGGAGGTACACGCATTGGCCGGCAAAATGGCTGTCGTTCACCAAAGTGTCGACAGGGGAATGGGGATACATTTCGATTACGACTGATAGCTTTGGGGCTCAATTGGAGGTGAACAATAGATGGTTCAGCAAAAGGCTAGACACAAGGTCCATATACGCAAAGGAGACATGGCCTTGGTTACAACTGGTAAGGACGCCGGGAAAAAAGGGAAGGTGCTCAGGGTAATCCCAGGTAACAACAGGGTGATTATTGAAGGTGTTAATGTGGTTAAGCGCCATACCAGGCCCACCCAAAGGATGCCGCAGGGAGGCATTTCGGAGAAGGAAGCCCCGATACACAGTTCAAATGTGATGCTCTATTGCAGCAAATGCAACAACCCGACCCGAGTTGGCAGGAAGATCCTTGATAATGGCGAAAAAATACGCATTTGCAAAAAATGTGGTGAATCCATATAAGAAGTGGGAAGTGAGAAATAGGAAGGCGGACTTTGCAGTCGCAGCGTACAGTCCATCACTCACTGCCCGGAAGGGAGACGGCAAGGTGTCCAGGCTTAAAGACAAATATAAAAACGATGTTGTACCTGCTCTAATGCAAAAGTTTGGGTACAAAAGCGTTATGCAGGCCCCTAAAATTGAAAAAGTGATTGTAAATATGGGCCTGGGTGAGGCTATTCAAAATTCCAAAATTATTGATGCTGCAGTCAATGACATCATGACCATCACAGGCCAAAAACCAATTACCACAAAAGCGAAAAAATCTATTGCCGCATTCAAGTTGCGTGCGGGCATGACAGTGGGCGCAAAGGTGACTCTACGCGGTAGAAGAATGTATGAATTTGTGGATAAGCTTTTCAACATTGCATTGCCAAGGGTGCGGGATTTCCGTGGTATTTCGGCCAGATCATTCGATGGGCGGGGCAACTTTAGTATGGGTATCCGGGAACAGCTTATTTTCCCGGAAATAGAGTACGATAAAATTGATAAAATCCGTGGCATGGATATTGTTTTTGTCACCACTGCCAAAACAGATGAAGAAGCCAAAGAATTATTGAAATTAATGGGTATGCCGTTTAAGGCAGCATAAAGGAGGGGAGAATTTGGCGAAAAAGTCACAAATTATTAAGGCGGCACGTACGCCGAAATATACAGTGCGGGCGCATAACAGATGCAAGCTCTGTGGCAGACCCCATGCTTATATGCGAAAATTTGGTATCTGTCGGATTTGTTTCCGGGAATTAGCTTACCGGGGTGAGCTGCCTGGGGTGCGAAAGGCCAGCTGGTAGGGCTGGGTTTTGGCAGTAAAAAGGCCATTAAAATAAGGCTCGGGGAAAAATGATAGTTTTCTGCCACTGAGTTGTGATATAGCAGGCCTTTGTATTAAGGAAGGAGGTTAGTTGTATGGTTATGACTGATCCGATTGCAGATTTCTTAACCCGCATTCGCAATGCCAACACAGTTTTTCATGATAAGGTAGAAGCACCGGCCTCCAGGATGAAAAAAGCTATTGCCGCCATCCTGCGGGATGAAGGATTCGTCAGGGAGTATGAGTATATTGACGACGGCAAGCAGGGTATAATCAGGCTTTATCTTAAATATAGCCCCAATAGAGGACGGGTGATTACTGGATTAAAACGCATATCCAAGCCAGGTTTGCGAGTTTACGCCAGAAAAGACCAGGTGCCGAAGGTCCTTGGTGGTCTTGGTATTGCTATAATATCAACTTCTAAAGGTGTAATGGCTGATAAAAAGGCCCGTCAGGAAGGACTCGGCGGTGAAGTAATCTGCTACGTTTGGTAGAAAGATTTGCGTCAGACAAGTTTCATAAGCAGCCGAACGCTTTTGCTCGGGCGGATGATGGCTGAATTGGGAGGTGTAATGGATGTCCAGAATAGGCAGGCAGCCCGTTCAGGTTCCCCCCGGCGTTGAGGTGAAGGTAGAAAAGGCACGGGTCTGGGTTAAAGGTCCTAAAGGTGAGCTGGAAAGGGAACTGCACCGGGATATGACTATCGAATATGAAAATGGAGAACTAATTGTTAAGCGGCCATCTGATAGCAAGCTGCATAGATCCCTGCATGGGTTAACCCGCACACTAATGAACAATATGGTGGAGGGGGTTACAGCAGGATTTCAAAAGAATCTGGAGCTGGCTGGGGTTGGTTACCGCGCCTCTATGCAAGGCAATAAGTTGGTACTGGCAGTAGGTTTTTCCCACCCGGTGGAAATTGAACCGGAGGAAGGATTGACGGTGGAAGTTCCCACACCAACTAAAATAAATGTTAAAGGTATTGACAAAGAGAAGGTAGGAGCACTGGCGGCCAAAATACGTGCAGTGCGGAAGCCTGAGCCATATAAAGGGAAAGGAATTAAATACGAGGGCGAAAGAATCAGGCGCAAGGCCGGTAAAGCAGGAATCAGAGGATAAAAACCAGATAGAATCATCCACATTCGTAGGTCCCATGCGTACGGCCTGAAGGGAGTGAATTGTGACATGCTGAACAAACCAAGCCGCAAGAAGCTGAGGGGTATCCGGCACAAAAGGGTGCGCAGAAAAATAGCGGGTACTGCCGAGCGACCAAGGCTAAATGTGTTCCGTAGTCTAAAAAATATTTACGCGCAGATTATTGATGACACAAATATGACTACACTGGTGGCAGCATCAACGCTGGCACCGGAATTAAAAG
>JGI24499J29688_1011960_pt1 | contig 13312 bp, 3 predicted proteins | sample BioPla1RNA2_FD_29688 | JGI IMG/M metagenome (IMG submission 29688)
AAAAATGAAAACAACTACCCTCTTAAAAAGAACAGCATTCTTCCTTTTTGGCTTTTTTCTCTCATTTGCTCTAAGAGCAGAAAATTCAGCATTAGAGCCTATGGCCGAAGGAATATATCAACCTACCTGGCAGTCTCTTGCGCAATATAAAGATGCGCCGGAGTGGTTTAAAAATGCAAAATTTGGTATTTGGGCGCACTGGGGCCCTCAGAACGAACCGGAAGCCGGAGACTGGTATGCCCGGGGCATGTATTATCCCGGCGGGCAGCAAAACCACCATCGGGCTCACTACGGAGATCCAAAAGTTTTTGGTTTTAAAGATGTGATCAATGAATGGAAAGCTGCTGAATGGGATCCTGATTCTCTGATGTCTTTGTATAAAAGAGCAGGTATACGGTATTTCTTTACCTTGGGTAATCACCATGATAATTTCGATTTATGGGATAGTCCGTATCAACCGTGGAACAGTGTGAATATGGGACCCAAGAGGGATATCGTTGGTGAGTGGGCAGCGGCTGCAAGAGCAAATGGTTTGTACTTTGGCGTGAGTATTCATGCTTCACATGCATGGACCTGGTATGAAGGAGCACAAGATTATGATGGAAATTTGACGCTTGCAGATGGAGTAGGAAAATGGTGGGAGGGATATGACCCCCAGGATCTTTATGCCCAGAACCACCCCCGGAGTGAAGGCAGTCATGATGGAGGCAGAATTCATTCCCAGTGGAATTGGGGAAATGGTGCTAATTTACCCAACAGGGCGTATTTGGATAAATTCTACAATCGTACCGTAGATATGATCAATCAATACGATCCGGATGCGGTATATTTTGATGATACCGGACTTCCTTTCTGGCAATTCGATAACACAGGATTAAAAATAGCTGCACATTACTACAACAAGAGTATGGCAGATAATGAGGGAAGGAATGAAGCTGTTATTATGGCTAAGGTGCTGACTGAACAACAGAAAGAATGTATCATGTGGGATATTGAAAGGGGAATTCCTGACCGGCCACAGGAAAAGTATTGGCAAACTTGTACTTGTATAGGAGGATGGCACTATAACAGGTATGATTATGAGATGGGTTGGTATAAATCTGACAGAACGGTTATTCACATGCTCATCGATATCGTGAGTAAAAATGGCAATCTGTTATTGAGTGTCCCTATACGTGGCCGTGGAGTGCTTGATGAAAAGGTAATGGCTGTAGTTGAAGGAATCATTGCCTGGATGGAGATCAACCAGGAAAGTATCCATGATACCAGGCCGTGGCATGTTTTCGGAGAAGGTCCGATAGCTGAGGCGGTAAATCCCATAAATGCACAGGGGTTCAATGAAGGGCAGGCTTATAGCGCAGATGATATAAGATATGTTTGTAAAGCAGACACCATTTATGCAACAGTTATGGGATCTCCCTCAGGAAGCGAGGTTTTATTTAAATCCCTGGGAAGTATTTCTCCTATATACCTGGGTCCTGTAGAAAAAGTAGAATTGCTGGGCCATGGTGAACTCGAATTTGTTCGCAGTTATGAAGGATTGAAAGTGACGGGCTTGCCTGCAAGAAGACCCAGTAATATAGCCCTGGTATTTAAAGTTCAATACAAAGGCGGGGAAGATCTTTATACCCATGAAAACTTGAGCGCACTTATTTCAGAAGCTCAGGGTGCACTTGATGTATCCCGGGGAAGGGTTGGAACTAACACCGGTCAGTTGAGTGCAGACTCTGTTCAGGTTTTTGAGCAGGCAATTCAGGCAGCCCAGGCAGTTCCGGAAGACAGCGAGACTTCCGTTGTAAAGGAAGCTATCGACAAATTACAGGCTGATTTTTCACACTTTATGACTACCAGTTCGGTAAAAGGAGGGGTATTGTCAACTGCAAATACCCAGAATATTACCAACAAAACTTTGGTTGAATCGAGGAATTTTTCCCGTTCAGATGAAGGAGGCAGATTTGGTCTGTTGGGAGAGCCGTGGACAGTGACCGGAAATATAATTAATCAGGAAGGTAACACCAAGGGTGGATATGATAATTTTGGAAACAGTCGTTCCATCGGGGTTCAAAAATGGTATGCATCTGATCCTGCAATAACGAACGGAATGATTTTTCAAACTACTACCTTGCCCGCCGGTAGTTATAAGCTAAGGATAAATGTTCATGAACAGGCCGGCTTGCAAAATAGTGAGATATACCTGGCTGTCAATAAAGGTCGTATTCTTCCTATCTCAGCGCAAGTAAAAAACAGAGCTTTGGCGTACTACGACATGTCGAATGCTTCAACCGGGAATCAGTATGAGGTTTGCGAATTTACCCTTACTGAGCAAACGCAAGTTGCCCTCGGGTGGGTAGTATATATCGCGGGAAGTGCAGCTAACCGGAGTATGCGTGTCAATGAAATTTTGTTGCTGGATGAAAGTGGGAACGATATTTCAGCGGATTATATAGCAAACTATAAGAATATTACCCGCAAAGATTTTTCGAATCTCCGATTTGGAACCCCCACATATTGGGTGGTCGAAAATTTCGAAATACCACAGTCTGATAATTCCGGTATAAAGAACGGCATCGACAAATATTCGGGATATGCCTCGCTGATGATGGGGGTTTGGCAAGATAGAGGAAACTCAACAGGAGGTAATTTGAAAGATGTCAAGCTGTACAGACAAGTTACATTACCCAAAGGAACATACAGGTTTTTGGCAGGCTACGATGCTTTATACATGTTGAACAATATGTACATGTTTGTTTCTGAGACAATTCCTACTTATAAAACTTTAAAGGACGAGGCCATGGCGTATTATTCCATCTCAGGAGGATTGAATGATGGTACCTGGCACGGTCTTGAGTTTACCTTAGAAGAGGAAACAACATTGTATCTGGGATGGATTGGGGATTTGTCTGCGGGTGATACACAGGAGTTCAGAGCTAAAGAAGTGTTATTGCTGCGCGTGTTGAAGAATGATGAAGATTATTTGCCCGAATATGTTTATGATGCTTCCTTAGATCAACTCTATAACATTCCGGTCAGCGAAGTCGATCAACTGAAAAACATGAGTTGGACACTTACAGACAAAAATGTTTCGTATGCACAGGGGTCTACTCAAGGAGAAATTATTTTAGGTGACATTGATTTCGGATCCGGTAATGCTCCCAAGAAAGCCTTCGTAGAAACAGCATATGGCGGGACTCCACCTGCGGGAGCTACTTATAATTTTCTTAAGGATAATGAAGTTGTTCCCTTTGCCCGGGTACCTGCTATCAATACAGGCGGTCAACTGACTTTTAAAGTTTCTGAATCCGCAGCAGCATTCCAGTTGGAAGGTGTCCATAAAATCAGGGTTAAATATTCCGGGCATAGCTCTAATGTCAAGTCAGTTGGCTTTATGGTTGACGATTCATCCAGTGGCTTAATTGCTCCTGATAATGCGGAGTTGAAATACAGGATTGTTGATGATAACCTCATCGTAGATGATTTGTCCGGGGAAGACCTCAGGATTTATGATGTTTACGGAAGGTTGATCAAACAATATAACGCTGTCCGGGATAAACTGATCGTGCCACTTGATAAAGGTATTTACATTATCTGTGCAGATCGGTTAAGGGCAAAGGTGATTATCTGATTTGTACTTTGATTGTTCGGGGATAAAATAAATCCTCAAACAGTCAGTCGGTTGCTGTTTGAAAAATTTTGTCGGTTTTGTTTATAATTTTGTCGGTTTTGTTTTTTAGCTTCTGATTCAGAAGCTTGTATATTTGTAATATTTATTGTAATACGGAAATTATTTTTATGTGAAATTTAAATTTATTAATCATGAAACGATTTTATTTTTTATTCTTGAGCATACTTGTTAGCTCAGTGATGTTTGCTAATGATGGTTGTTTTCAACCCTTGGACGCAGCTGCAAACATGATCCTCGATCCGGAATGTAACTCGCCTTCAGACGGTTGGGGTAGCTCTTCGGTTGTAACTGAAGCACAAGGAGCCTATTGTGGTAATAGCGGACATGTAGCCGGTAATTGGGCCGGGGTTTATCAGAAAAACACTTCTTCCGCCCTTGAATTAGATGCGGTTTATCGTGTAAGGGCCATGTGTTGGTTTTATAATGACGGTGGTGCAACGATGATAGCCCTGGGTGGTGGTACTCCGTATTTTGAGATACGGTATTACGAAAACGAAGCAGAGCAGGAATATGAAGTATGGAAACAAGTTGAATATCTTGCTCCCTCATTGGGTGATGGAAACGGTAATGTTTATATCCCGTACGGTTTGATAGACAATGTTGAGGTTTATAAAGTTGTCGACCCTATCATTTTGCCTTTTACAAAAAAAGTAGAGTTCAGCATGGCTGATGGTGAGTTTGCTAAAGTACTCTATGTGCAATCTGCAAATCTTCCTGACGGAGATGTAATAAAAGTGACTTACCCTGCCGGAATCACAGGACCTGCAACTTTAGAAGCAAACACTATCCTACAAGGAGATTACGTGGATGCAAATAACTACCGTTACGGAAAAGATGAGCTGGAGATTCAATATGACGGAACTACCGACGTGACCGGAAAAATTCGTTTGGAATCAAGCAACAATTCTGAAGTGTTTGCAGAAATTGATGTGGTGATCTATAAGTACTCACAAGAACTTTTGAATGTTTACCAGGCTTTCGAAGATGAAGATATTTTGGGTGGTAATTATGCCTTGAATGAAATAGATACAGACCTGGATTTAATGACTAATATCAGTGGCATTACTTTAACCTGGCAATCTTCAAGAGAAGATGTTATCGCGACAGACGGTAAGGTTACGCTTCAAGATTTAGCCGTGACTGTAACGTTGACGGTGACCTTCTCTAAAGAAGGAGATGATACCTTAGAAAAAACCATCATCGTGCGGACCTTGCCCAGTGAACCGTCTCCGTATGAAATTGCGATTTGGAAATTTGACTCAGAGAATATCTCGTTCGAAAATGGTCAAGTGGTTGTAACCTCTAACGAAGGTGAATATACTGAAGGCGTTACCTACAAGGGAACAATTAAGAATGAAGCTCAGATCAGGGTGATCGGTGATGAGGGTAATCGCTTCAATGTACTCGACTTAGGTGAAGGTCGAGGCTATTTTGACATGGGTACGGAAATAGGTAAAGAAGTTTATAAATTGGATGATTACAGTGCCGGAGCTTATTTCTTCGTGGATGTTGATGCAGCAAATATAGATGGTCATGGAAACTTCCTGTGGACATTTGCGAATTCAGAATCGATAGGTGATACCCAGATGGGTGGTATTTTTATACGTCCTACTTCTGTTAAATATGAAATTACCAAGACTCACTGGGGAGGAGCACAAGCTTTCGAAAAAGGTGATTACTTCCAAAAGTATCCATTCCCTGAGGATGGCAGACCTAAATTCCAGGGCGAATGGCACCATATCTTGTTTGTACAACAAGGTGATCTTGCAACAATATACATTGACGGTGACTCAGTTACGTCGGGTACAGTTTCGCTTTCTCCAATGGATATAGCAAGACCGGAATTTACCGGAATGCCTTACAACTGGATTGGACGTCCCTGTTATGCGAGCGATAATTATATGCAGAAAACATTGGTTTATGACTTTAGACTGATGAGTATCCCGCTAACGGCGGATGATATGGCTATTCTTGATATCGAAAATACATTGGCTGCGCTCAATTTAGCATACGAACAGAATCCCAATGTTCCGGATGATGTTTTGGAAGCAGCATTAGCAGCACTTGATTTAGGTGATTTGAACAATGTTGAGTCTGATCTCACCTTGCCGGGTTCTGTAGATGGATACGACGATGTTACTGTTTTCTGGAGTACTTCTGATCCTCTTATAATATCTGAGGATGGAACAGTAAATAAACCAAAATTGTATGACGCTACTGTCACGCTGACTGCTCATTTGATGCGCAACGGAAGAAAGGCAGAGAAAGAGTTTATTGCAACTGTGCCAACAGATGGTACACCTTTCGAAAGCACTTTGGTAGTTCATTATGACTTCAGTCAGGTTGACGGCAAAACTGTAACCGATATAGCTGAAAAGGGCTTCCAGGGAACCATGATGAATGACGCCAAGATAGCTCAATTAAAATTGGAAGACGGTACTTCACTCAATGTGTTGGATTTGGGTAATGGAACCGGATATTTCGATTTGGGATATGAAATTGGTCAAATCATGTACAATGAAGCCATGGATTACACCCTTTCAGTATACTTCTATATTGATGAGGATTATGAAGAATTAGGTAACGCCGGAAACTTCCTGTGGACTTTCTCTAACTGGGAAACTGAAGGTAATGGACACCTTGTGGCTATCCTGGGACAGGGACAACAAAGAATAGAATTAAAAGGACCGGGCGTTCTTGAAAATGTTGAAGTAAGGGATATAGATACAGGTAATTACTTACCGGCTGAAAAGGGCAGATGGGTACACTTTGCTTTTGTTCAAAGTGTAGATTTAGTTGCTTCAGTATACATTGACGGTTTACTTGTTGCAGAAACAGATATCTTCAATCTTCCGCCATTTTTCTTACCAATGGATGGGCGCATTGGAACAATGTACAACTGGATCGGACGTTCGTGCTATGGCAATGACTCATATTTACGTCAAACAATGATCTATGACTTCAGAATGTACACCGAAGCATTCCTGGAAGATGATTTCCAGGGTGATGTAATGGATGTGCCTGCAACTTTGGAAATGCTTAACAGTGCTACCATGCCAAGCGGTCTGATCCCTGTAAGGTCAGATAACTCTGATTTCCCATATCATGTTTATGCAGTTGATGGCAAGATCATGATCGATAATTTAATGGAAAGAGACGTGGTATCGGTATATGACATGTTTGGACGTAAAATAGATTTTGCAAGACATGCGACTGTTGAAGCCGGTATTTATCTGATTAAGATCAACAATTATCCTGCAGTTAAACTAATGGTTAAGTAAGGGTTCTTTGTCAGTTTAATTTATTTTGTTTTACTACAAACGATCAACTATCTTTGTATGTTGATTGTTTGTAGTAAAACTGTTTTACACAACTAAGTGAAGTATAAACCATAAAGACCAGGAATATGAGAATGAAATTTACTTTGTCAGGCATATTTTTTTGCCTGTTTAATGTTTGTTTATCCGCACAAACATGGGAAACACCAGTCTTAGAAGCAACCAAGATACAAGACGGTTCAGTTTACTATGTGCAAAATACGGGTCTTAATTTACAGATAGCTGCCGGAGCCGACTGGGGAACGCGGGCAATATTAAAGGAAAATGGCTTGACTACTACTATTCGGTTTGATGCCAATACAAATCTGTATGTGTTGGAATTTCCCGGAAATGGCTGGACATTGTACAGGAGTAATAATGTCGGAGACGTTTATACAGACCGAACAACTGAGAATAAATGGAACATACAGCCGGTAGATGGAGAAGATTTTACTTATACCATTCAGGCCCCTTCGTCGTATGCAGGCTACAGAGCTAATCAGTTTTTTGGTTCCACCGGTTTAAAAGAAAACGATAATTACATACTGAAATGTAATCGCGATAAAGACCAATATGCCAATTACATCAAGTGGCAGTTTTTAAATGTGACTTTGTATGAAGCTCGTCAGTCCTTGTATAAAGCTTTGGTTTATGCATCAGAGGTAACAGAGCTTGATCTCGCCTCATACAGCAATATATATGAAACATCGGACGATTCCGATGAGATTAGAAATGCTGCTTTGGCGCTGGACAGTGAAGTGTTGGGTGTAATAACAGAGAACGCTTCTCCTTCAAATCCTGTCGATTTAACTCATTATTTTGTTAATCCAAATTTTTGCGGTGGATGGAAGATTACGCAAGGATCTGCTACAGTTAGTGGTTCTGAAGAAGAATTCTATGAAAGAGCTTTTGATATGTATCAGGAGATCACCGGGTTTCCTGCAGGTAAGTATATTTTAAAGGCACAAGGTTTTGAGCGCCCGAAAGCCAATGACAGTGGTGCTGCCTACAAGGCAGGTACTGAAACCATTTATGCCCGCCTTTATGCGAACAGTGAAATTTTTTCAGAACATTCCATGCCGTTTAATTCACTTTATAAACACAAGCTTTCCGGAGAAGGAACCTTGAACGGCTATCCCAGTAATAAATCTTCCGGTCAGAGAGCATTTTCATTGGGATATTATGAAATGGAACTAGCTGAAATCATGTTGGCGGAAGATGATGTGTTGACAATTGGAGCCAAATCTGATTTCAGACAGTCGTACTATTGGGTCATGTTGGATAATTTCCGTCTTGAATATCTGGGGTTTGATGCAGATGAAGTTGTGGCATTGGCTCAACAACAAATAACCGCTGCCCGGGGACTCTTAGATGGTAAAATGCAGAATGTTGTACGAGGCAACCTGACTTCGGCATTGGATCAGATAGGAGATGTTTTGGATGCCGAGCCTTTGGATTTGACCAATCTGTACGAGGCTTATGACCAGTTGCTTGTGACCACTGAGGCAGCAGAAGTATCCGTGCTTGCATATGAAAATCTGCAAATAGCCATTGATTCTGCCAGGGTTGTGTATGCCGACGGATCAGGAAACGAAGCTTCTGCTTTGCAAAACAGCATCAATTCAGCTGAGGACATGTCAAATAATTTTGATGCAGAGCTGGATGATATTTACAACGGCACATCTGAAATGTATTCAGCCATCCTTACCTATTATCTGGCAAATGCCACCGGAACGGCACCTCGCGTAATGACCAATCCTAATTATGTAAGAGGATCCACATCCATACTTGCCAGATTACTGGGCGCAGTAGGTTCAAATATAGAACGTGGTTTTTGCTGGGCCACGCATCCTGAGCCCACTGTGCTGGACAATAGAACAACTGAATATTATAATCATAATGGTAATATTTATCACATTAAAAATCTTGAGCCATCTACTGTTTATTACATACGAGCTTATGCCATGACCCGGACCTATGCTGTCGGTTATGGTGATGTGTTGAAAGTAATTACCATTCCCAAAGGAAGAGTTACTTATACTTTAAATACAGATATAATCGGTATTAAAGAGGGAGTTGAATCGGCGGTTGAATATTTTAATAATTTCACCAGTATTCAGGGGCTTCATGTGACGGCCAATTATGGTTCAGGTACACCTACTGCTGAGGCAAGTTACGGGGGATGGATGACTTTTGGTCCGAACCCCTCTTACCAGCGTACGGGTACCGTACTTCATGAGATGGGGCATACTATAGGTGTCGGACAACATGGCATTTGGTATGGTGGCTCTTCACCTTTACGGGCTGGTGAAGGACGTGGTGACTGGCTGGGAGATCGTGCCAATAAAGTGGTGCAGTTTTTTGAAAACAGCGGGACTGCCAGGTTGACCGGAGATGGAGTGCATATGTGGCCCTATGGCATTAATGGAGCACATGAGGATTCCGGTAGTTCTGTTTTGTATATGGCAAACACTTCCATCTATCAAGGTCTTGGTGAGGATGGTTTGCCTCCGACAGGAGGTTTTACTACCCCTGCATACACGTTTGAGTCGGAAGATACCATCAAGTATTATATCAAGATTGAAAATGAAAGATTGGGACGAAACACCATGTATTTGGTTGAGAGTCCGCAAGGAAGACTGGCATTGAGAGTTATGAGTGGTGCAGAGTCCCTGGCAAATGACAGTGCAGCATGGTATTTCACATTCAATCCGAAAAACTGCTATTACACCATTCGCAATGCAAGCACAGGAAAGTATTTTACTTACAGGCAACTTGGTGCAAATGGAATTACTTTGACGGAAAAAGCTATTCCCGGAACGGCGGAAAACTTCCAAATGATGATGTCTCGTGTAAATTCAGAGATAGGCTCCGGAAGGGATAAACTTACTACCCGGACATTTTGGATCATACGTCCGGAACATCAACTGAATCCTCCTGCGATGTCTGTTCTGACCAATAGGTCTATTACAGCGACTGCCTTTAATCTGAATGATGCGGCTACCTCACAACGTTGGTTTATTCTGACCGCAGATGAGGTTGAGCTTTTCGATAAGGCTTACCCGCAGACGAGCCAAACAGAAGAGATGGCGATGTCTCAACTTGCCATTTATGCTGAAAATCAGCAGTTGCACATCAATAATATCGTCGAACCATCTGATATAGTTGTGTATGATATTTCCGGACGCTTGCAATTCAGCATGAGCGGAGTGTCAGGCTCCTGTTCAAGAACATTGTCAGAAGGGGTATATTTTGTTTCTGTTTCCAACAGACAAGCTACCAAAACTAAAAAAGTTGTTGTTCGATAAAATTTAAACCGATATTTTTTTTACATATATTAAACATAAACCGTAAAAACCAAAAAATATGAGAGTGAAATTTATGATGTTAAGCATGCTTTTATGCACGATTAACTTATCCGCACAAACATGGGAAGTACCGGTCCTGGAAGCAACTGAAATACAGGACGGTTCAGTTTACTATGTGCAAAATACAGGTCTGAATTTACAGATAGCTGCCGGAGCCGATTGGGGAACACGGGCGGTACTAAAGGAGGAAGGTTTGGTTGCTACCGTTCGCCTTGATGCTGCTACAAGTCTGTATGTATTGGAGTTTCCCGGAAGAGACAAGACATTGTTCAGGGATGATCTAAGCGGAAATGTTTATACGGATCAAACCAAAGACAACAAGTGGAACATACAGTTAGTGGATGGAGAAGATTTTACTTATACCATTCAGGCTCCTTCGAATTATGCAGGCTACAGAGCCAATCAGTTTTTCGGTTCTGACGGACTAAAAGAGAACGACAATTACATATTAAAATACAATCGTGATAAAGACCAATATGCCGATTATATCAAATGGCAATTTTTAAATATTTCTTTGTATGAAGCTCGCCAGGCCTTTTACAGAGCTTTGGTCCATGCATCAGAAACGACAAGTCTTGACCTTTCATCATACACCACTGTGTATGAAACATCGAAGGATCCTAATGAAGTCAGGAATGCTACCAAAGAATTGGACGGAGAGGTGATAGATGAAATAACCAGGGATGCTTCCCCGTCAAACCCTGTTGATCTGACTTATTATTTGGTTAATCCGAATTTTGATAATAATGATGCTGAAGGATGGACCGTGGAAGCTGCTACGGTCAATTATCATGAAGTGGAGTTTTATGAAAGAACCTTCGACATGTATCAAGAGATCACAGGCATGCCGGCAGGTAAATACATATTAAAAGCACAAGGCTTTGAGCGTCCGAAAAACAATGACAGCGGTGCTGCTTACAAAGCAGGTACTGAAACTATTTACGCCCGCCTTTATGCAAATAGTGAAGTTTTCTCAGAACATTCCATTCCATTCAACTCACTTTATAAACATACCTATTCAGGTGATGGAACGTATAACGGCTATGTCAACAATATGGCTTCTGCCGGGAGGGCGTTTTCAGACGGGCACTATGAGATGGTTTTAACTGACATTATGCTGGCAGAAAATGATGTGCTGACGATTGGAGCCAAATCTGATTTCAGGCAATCGTATTACTGGGTGTTGTTTGATAATTTCCGTCTTGAATATCTGGGATTTGATCAGGATGAAGTTGTGGCATTGGCCCAGCAGCAAAAAGCAGCCTCTCAAGAGCTCTTAGAAAACAAAATGCAGAATATTGTTAGGGGTAACTTAACCTCGGCATTGGATCAAATGCAAGGAGTTTTGGATGCCGAACCTTTGGAGTTATCCGATTTGTACGAGGCTTATGACCAGCTGCTTGTGGCTACTGAGGCTGCAAATGTGTCAATCCTTGCTTATGACAATCTGCAAATAGCTATCGACTCTGCCAGGGTTATGTATGCCGACGGAGCGGGGAACGAAGCTTCTGCCTTACAAAACAGTATCAATACAGCTGAAGATATGTCAAATAATTTTGATGCAGAGTTAGACGATATCTACGATAGCACATCTGAAATGTATTCAGCCATCTTTGCCTATCGTCTGGCGAATGCTACCGGAACGGCACCCCGCGTAATGACCAATCCCAATTATGTGAGAGGATCTGCATCCATACTTGCCCGATTGCTGGGTGGAGTAGGTACAGACATAGAACGCGGTTTTTGTTGGAGTACGCATCCGGAGCCTACTGTGCTGGACAATAGAACAACTGAATATTATAATCATAATGGTAATATTTATCACATTAAAGATCTCAAACCATCTACTGTCTATTACATACGCGCTTATGCCATGAACCAAACATATGCTGTTGGTTATGGCGACATATTAAAAGTGATCACCCTTCCCAGAGGAGCAGTTACTTTTACTTTGAATGCAAGTGTAACTAATAGCGGGGAGCACTATCCGCGTATTAAAGAAGCGGTTGAAACGGCGGTTGAATATTTTAATAGTTATACCAGCATACGGGGACTCCATTTGTCGGTTAACCATCATGTAGGCACACCTACTGCTGAGGCAAGTTACGGAGGATATATGCAGTTCGGCGGAAGTCCGAGTTACCAGCGCACGGGTACTGCACTTCATGAGATGGGACATACTGTAGGTGTTGGAACACACGGAATTTGGTATGATGGTTCTTCTCCTTTGCGGGCAGATCAAGGACGTGGCGACTGGCTGGGAGATCGTGCCAATAAAGTGGTGCAGTTTTTTGAAAATAGTACAACCGCCAGGTTGACCGGAGATGGGACTCATATGTGGCCCTATGGTATCAATGGTGCACATGAAGATTCCGGTAGTACTGTCCTGTATATTGCAAATGCCGCTATCCATCGGTTTGCGTGTATGTGCAGTAGCGGATTAGAAGCACTTTCTTGTCCGATTAGCACAAAGTTTTTTAGAAGCACAGACCTACGATTAACCACGTCACCCGCTATTGCCACATACACGCTGTTATCGCTTCGGTGTTCTTCTTCGTCCGTTGGTTTGTCGGTCGTATTGGTCGTGCGGTTGGGGAGACACACTCTTTGCCAAGCTTTGGTTTGAGCCTTGGTTGGTGCGGCTTGGCAATGTGTGTGGCTCTTGAGCGTTGGCATTATTCAAACATTTTTTTAAAGTCCTTTGTAAAATATTCTCTTACTGATTCGTTTACGCCTGTCGGTTCGTTGTAGAAAAACAAGTCAATTTGAACTTCTTTGTTTTGGTACTTTATTGTATGTCCATTGAAAATATTCTCATATCCTTTTGCTTTATCTTCTGCGTTACCTGTTCCTACCACATTACCTTTTGGGTCAATGAATTTTATAATTAGTTTGTCGCTGTCTTTTGGTTTTAACCAAAAAACAAAGTCAGGAAAGAAGTTTCT
>JGI24499J29688_1029495_pt1 | contig 12848 bp, 24 predicted proteins | sample BioPla1RNA2_FD_29688 | JGI IMG/M metagenome (IMG submission 29688)
ATTGAACTGCGAGGTTGCGGACACGCCCACACGGGTTGTCATGAAGGGCGGCCGGTAATTCGCAAAGAGCAACGGTCAATCCATGTGTTAGGAGGAATTAAGTTCATGGCAAAACAAGAAAGACTTCGGGTTCGCTTGAAATCATATGATCACCGACTACTTGATGCAACAGTCGCGAAGATCATTGAGCAAGCCGAAAGAACAGGGGCGACAATCGTAGGTCCCATTCCGCTCCCGACGGATAAAGAAGTATATACGGTTATTCGTTCACCGCATAAATACAAAAAATCGCGGGAACAATTCGAAATTAGAACACACAAACGATTGGTCGATATCATCAATCCGACAAGAGAAACAGTTGACAACTTAAGACGTTTCGATTTACCGAGCGGAGTTGATATCGAGTTCAGACTATAGGAGGTAAGACATGAAAGAGATTATAGGCCGCAAAGTTGGTATGACCCAAGTATTCGCGGAAGATGGCACAATGTATGCTGTTACAGTTGTTGAAGTCTTACCAAATGTCGTTACCCAAATTAAAACCGAAGAAGTCGATGGTTATAACGCACTTCAAATCGGTTATGAAGAACAAAAAGAACAACGGGTAAACAAACCACGCAAAGGCATCTTTGCCAAAGCTGGTGTTACGACAAAGAAACATTTGTTTGAACTTCAAGGTGATGAATTAAGCGACTACAAAGTCGGCGATGCAATTACCGTTGATATTTTCCAAAAAGGTGACATGGTTGACGTAACCGGTCGTTCCAAAGGAAAAGGGTTCTCAGGAACGATTAAACGTCACGGTCATGCTTCTGGACCAAGATCACACGGTTCAAGGTTCCACCGCGGACCTGGATCAATCGCATCAGGTATTACCGACAACCGTGTCCACAAAGGTACAAAGATGCCCGGACACCACGGCGATCAACAAGTAACAGTCTTAAACTTACAAATCGTCGATGTTATCGCTGATAAAAACGCGCTCTTAATTAAAGGCGCAATCCCAGGACCGAAAAAAGGTCTTGTCAAAGTTCGCTCAGCAATCAAAACACAGCTTGGTGAACCTAAAGTAATTAAGCCAATTATTAATCGCGCTGCTGAAGGCGCGGTCGACCAAGAATAAGGAGGTAGCTAATTATGGCAAATTTAACTGTAAAAACGGCAAGCGTTAACTATCCCTTGTTCAACCAAGCGGGTGAGGAAACAACATTCGTCCGTTTAAAAAGCGAAGTGTTTGCTGTTGAACCTAATGAACAAGTAATGTTCGATGCGGTTCAAACATACTTAAATAACCGTCGACAAGCGACTGCCAAAACAAAAAACCGTAGCGAAGTTCGTGGCGGTGGCAGAAAACCTTGGCGACAAAAAGGTACAGGTCGTGCGCGAGCAGGTTCAACCCGTTCCCCAATTTGGGTCGGAGGTGGAGCGGTTCACACACCTGATGGAACACAAAACTACAAACAAAAACAAAATCGCAAACAACATGCACTCGCCTTAAAAAGTGCGCTCTCACTTCACCGTGAAAATAAGAGCATCATTATTGTTGAAACACTCGAAAACATTGCTAAAACAAAAGAGGCGCTTGCATTCTTACAAGCGATTAAGGCTGAAGGCAAAGTATTGATTGTTAAAGAAGTAGAAGACTACAATCTCCACTTAGCCGTTCGTAACCTCGCTCATGTGAAGCTAGTCGCCCCAACAAATGTTTCTGTTTACGACTTACTTCATGTAGATACAGTTGTCTTTACAAAAGATGCGATTAAGGAATTAGAAGGAGGAATTAAATAATGGTAAATGAAAAACAAGTGCAAAGAGCAACAAAACACTTTGATGTTATAATTCGTCCAATAATTACTGAAAAAACAATGGCGCTTATGCAAGCGCAAAATAAAGTTACAGTTGAAGTGTTAAAAACTGCAACAAAAGAAGAAATTAAAGACGCCTTCGAAGCAGTCTTCGAAGTAAAAGTCGACAATGTAAACGTTATTAATGTTCGTCGTGATGTAACAAGACGGGGAACAAGATATCCAGGGCATACCCGCGGATATAAGAAAGCAATCGTAACTGTCGCTGAAGGCGAAGCTATCGATTTATTCAAAGAATAAAGAAGGAGAAGTGAATTATGGCAATTAGAAAATATAAGCCGACGACACCATCGCGGCGAAATATGACAAATTTAACGTTTGAAGAAATTACCAAAACTACTCCGGAAAAATCACTAACCGTTACCCTTAAAAAATCAGGCGGACGTAACAATGCCGGGAAAATTACCACACGTCATCGTGGTGGTGGTCACAAACGGCGTTACCGGATTATCGACTTCAAACGAAACAAAGACGATATTATCGGAAAAGTCGCAGCGATTGAATATGATCCAAATCGAAATGCAAATATCGCTTTAATTAATTATGTTGATGGTGAAAAGCGTTATATTATTCATCCAAAGGGATTACAAGTCGGCGACGAAATCATCAGCGGAGAAAAAGTCGACCTTCGTGTCGGTAATGCAATGCCACTAGCAAATATTCCGGTAGGAACTGTCGTTCATAACGTGGAATTACATCCGAAAAAAGGTGGCCAAATCGCAAGAGCGGCCGGAACGAGTGCAAGAGTATTAGCTAAAGAAGGCAAATACGTCACACTTCGTCTCCAAAGTTCGGAAGTTAGAAAAATTCTTGCTACATGTCGAGCAACAATCGGTAGTGTCGGCAATGAAGAATATAACTTAATTAACCTTGGTAAAGCTGGTAAGTCTCGCTGGTTAGGCTTCCGCCCAACTGTCCGCGGATCAGCAATGAACCCTAACGATCACCCACATGGTGGTGGTGAAGGTAAAGCACCAATCGGACACGACGCACCAAGAACTCCATGGGGTAAAAAAGCACTTGGAGTTAAAACAAGACGAAATAAAAAACCATCGACCAAATTAATCGTCCGGCGCCGCCGGAAACGGAAATAAACGTGAAGGAGGAAAGGTACTATGGCACGTAGTTTGAAAAAAGGCCCATTCGCAGACGAGCACTTGCTCAAAAAAGTCGATGCCTTAAACAAAGCGAATCGAAAAGAAATTATCAAGACCTGGTCACGTCGTTCGACGATTTTCCCCGCATTTGTCGGTCACACCTTCGCGGTTTATAACGGTAGAGAACATATTACTGTATACGTTACCGAGGATATGGTCGGACATAAATTAGGAGAATTCGCCCCAACTAGAACTTACCGCGGACATGCTGGACACTCAGCAGAAGACAAAGCCGCAAAAGCACGGGCGAAGAAGAAATAGGAGTAAGGTATGGCAAAAGATAAGAAAAAAGATATTAACCAAGAAGAAGTTAATGAAACTACCGCTCCAAGCGAAGAAGTAAAAGAAGATACAGGTAAAGTAAAAAAGCGTCGCCGATTATTCGGAAGAAAAAAAGATGACGAACAACTTGAAGAAGTAATTCAAGAAAGACGAACCGAAGCAAAAGCAGTAGCAAAAATGGTTCGCGTTACACCAAGAAAAGCAAAACTAGTTATCGACTTAGTTCGCGGCCTTGATGTAAGTGAAGCACTCGCTCTACTTGCTAACGTTAACAAGTCAGCAACGCCAATTGTTGTTAAAACAATTAACAGTGCGGTCGCTAACGCCGTTAACAACTTCGGCTTAGATGAAGAAAGTTTATATATTAGCGAAATTTATGCTAGTGAAGGGACAAGACTTAAACGTTATCGTCCCCGTGCTCGAGGATCAGCCTCAGGCGTAACAAAAAGAACCAGCCACATTACTGTGGTAGTAAAAGAAAGGGCATAGGAGGAAAGTTATGGGACAAAAAGTTAATCCGAATGGCATGCGATACGGTGTGAACCGTAACTGGAATTCACGTTGGTATGCAAACAACCAAGATTTTGCCAAATTTCTTAATGAAGATATGAAAATTCGGGAATATTTAGAAAAACGCCTTGCAAACGCAGGCTTATCTCGAATTGAAATTGAACGTGTTGTTAAATCAGAAAGTGGCTACCGTGTTAATGTTACCGCTCACGTCGCCCGTGTTGGTGTTGCGATGGGTAAAGAAGGAGCCACAATTAGCGAAACAAAAGCACAATTAGACAAGATCATCACAACAGGTGAACTTAACATTGACATTGTTGACGTTAAAAACCCTGATTTAGATGCAACGATCGTTGCTAACTCAATCGCACGTCAACTCGAAGAACGTGCATCATTCCGAGTCGTACAAAAACGAATGATTAGACAAGTACGACGGGCTGGTGCAAAAGGTATTAAAACACAAATTAGTGGCCGATTAAATGGAGCAGAAATTGCCCGTAGTGAAGGTTACAAAGAAGGTACAACGCCATTACATACATTACGTAGTGATATTGACTACGCTCACGCTGAAGCACACATGCCTTATGGGCGCTTAGGTGTTAAAGTATGGATCTGTCGGGGTGAGTACCCAAGCCGCAGAACTAAAGAGAAAGGAGAATAATCACGATGTTACAACCAAAACGGACAAAATATCGCAAACCGCATGGACAATCCTGGAAAGGAAAAGCTACTGCTGGTACAAGAATTGAACACGGTGATTATGCTCTTCAAGCTCTTCACGGTAATTACATTAGTAACCGCTCAATTGAATCAGCCCGGATTGTGCTAGCCGCATACACAAGAAGAACAGGTAAAATTTGGATTCGTATATTCCCACATCTTGCCGTTACAAGAAAACCTGCTGATGTTCGGATGGGTGGAGGTAAAGGAGCACCAGATGGATGGGTAGCCGTTGTAAAACGTGGCCGAATCTTATTTGAAATAGGTGGTGTGTCAGAAAAGATCGCTAGAGAAGCACTCGCACTCGCCGCCTACAAACTCCCGGTCAAATGTCGGGTAGTAAGCCGGAAGGACGTGAACATAGATGAAAATTAACGAAATTCGTGAACTCACAAATGAAGAGTTAGCCGAAAAACATTATTCATTAAAAGAACAGTTGTTCCACTTACGGCGCAGACAAGCCGTTGGACAACTAGAAAACGGAAAAGACATTACGAAAGTCCGCAAAGATATTGCTCGAGTTAATACAGTGCTCCGTGAGCGAGAACTCGGCTTAGCGGAAAATAAATAGGAGGGTGACGATATGGCAAACACAAGAAATTTACGCCGACAAATGGTTGGCGAAGTCGTAAGTGACAAAATGGATAAGACAATCGTCGTCCTTGTAGAAACACACATTCCCCACCCAAAATATAAAAAACGGGTGAAATATCGGAAGAAATACTACGTCCATGACGAAGAAAATCTTGCCAAAGAAGGCGACCGCGTCTTAATTCGTGGCATTCGCCCAGTGAGCAAAACAAAACGCTGGATGTTAGTTCGCGTCTTAATCGAAGGTGATGTTTCTGTTAAAGAAGCGCTTGAAGAAGTTCAAGCCGAAGAAGCAGCTGCACTTGAAGAACTTCAAGAAGAACTCGAAGTTACTCCTGCAGATAAATTCGAAGAAGATGAAGAAGAAAACGAAGAAGAACTCGAAGCGGAAGTTGAAGTAGATGAAGAAACGCCCGCGAACGAAGAACAATAAGGAGGCGCTGTTATGATTATTAAAGAAACAAGATTAAATGTTGCAGATAATAGTGGTGCCCGAATCGTTCAAGTTATTTCCTTAATCGGAGGCTCAGCCCGCCGCTCATCAACCTTAGGCGACTTAGTCACTTGTACGGTTAAAGCTTCTACTCCAGGAGGCAAAGTTAAAAAAGGTGAAATAGTCACTGGTATTATTGTTCGAGTTAAAAAGGCAGTTCAACGAAAAGATGGATCAACAATCCGTTTCGATGACAATGCAGTCGTCTTATTAAATGAAGATGGCAACCCAATCGGGACCAGGGTCTTTGGTCCAATCGCCCGTGAATTACGGGAAAAAGGTGAAGGAGCGATGAAAATTGTTTCACTCGCCCAGGAAGTAATTTAGGAGGTCGCAACAATGAGAATTAAAAAAGGTGATAAAGTTGTCGTTATTGCTGGTCGCGATAAAGGCAAAGAAGGTATCGTCCAACTTGTTCATCCTAAACACGAACGGGTCGTAGTCGAAGGAATTAACATTCGGAAGAAACACCAAAAACCAAGTCAACAAAATCCAGAAGGATCAATTATTGATATATATGCGCCAATTCACGTAAGTAATGTCGCAATTGTTGACCCAAAAACAAACAAACCAACAAGAGTCCGCATGGAAGTGAACAAAGAAGGACGTAAAGTCCGTGTCACCGTCGCAAGCGGAACACAATTAGATTAAGGAGGACGCTATTTATGGCAGAAGAGAAAAAAGTAAAAACCGCCGTAGAAGCGGTCTCTAAAGAAGAAAAAGCAACAAAAAAACCCGCGAAAAAAAGCGCGCCAACTCGCGAGTTAAGTCGCTTAGAAGAAAAATATCGCACAACAGTTATTCCGGAAATGATGAAAGAATTTGAATATACGACAGTAATGCAAGTTCCTGCGATTCATAAAATTGTCATTAACTTAGGTGTAGGCGATGGAGCGCATAACGCCAAAGTTATGGAAGATGCAGTGCGTGACTTAACAACGATTTCTGGTCAAAAACCAATTGTTATTAAGGCGAGAAAATCTGTCGCCGCCTTCAAATTAAGAGAAGGACAAGAAGTAGGAACAAAAGTTACACTTCGCGGCAGCAGAATGTATGAGTTTTTTGACAAATTAGTTACAATCGCCCTTCCAAGGGTCCGTGACTTCCGCGGAGTTTCACAAAACTCCTTCGATGGTCGTGGAAACTATACACTTGGTGTAAGAGAACAATTAATTTTCCCAGAGATCGATTACGATTCAATCGGAAAAATACGCGGAGCCGACATTGTAATTGTCACAACCGCAGAAACGGATAAAGAGGCATATTCGCTCTTAGCGAAACTTGGTATGCCCTTTAGAAAGTAAGGAGGGACGAAACATATGGCAAAAACATCAAAACGTGTAAAAGCGAGCCGGCCAAACAAGTTTAAAGTGCGAGAGTATACGCGCTGTCAACGTTGTGGTCGTCCCAAAAGTGTTTATCGAAAATTCAAATTATGCCGAATTTGCTTACGCGAACTCGCGTATAAAGGCGAAATTCCTGGTATGAAGAAATCTAGTTGGTAAGGAGGAACCGAATTATGAGTATGTCAGATCCAATTGCAGATATGTTAACACGTATTAGAAATGCAAATGCTTTAAGCTACGAAACGGTTGCTATGCCAAGTAGTAGAATGAAAGCTAACATTGCCCGTATTTTAAAAGAAGAAGGTTTTATCACTGATTTTAAAGTTGAAGGCGATGTTAAAAAGACTTTAACCCTTAATTTAAAATATGGTCCAAATGGGGAAAAAGTTATTTCCGGTTTAAAGAAAATTTCAAAACCAGGATTAAGAGTTACTGTTGGTTGTGATAAACTACCACGTGTCTTACGCGGTTTAGGTATTGCAATTATTTCAACATCACACGGTTTAATGACTGATGAAAGTGCAAGAAAGAAAGGTATTGGCGGGGAAGTTCTCGCTTATGTCTGGTAGGAGGAGCGTATGTCAAGAATTGGAAAAAAACCGATTACTCTTCCTGAAGGAGTAACTCTCGATATTAAAGAAGGGTTCATCGATGTTAAAGGACCAAAAGGTGAATTAAAAGTAAATATTCCTGAAGAACTTACCGTCGAATTAAACGAAGGTGCAGTTGAAGTTAAACGCTTAAGCGAAACACTTCGGGCGAAAAATTTACATGGCACAATCCGTTCGCTTCTTGAAAACGCAATTATTGGTGTTCATGAAGAATTCCAAAAAACATTGCTAATCGAAGGAATCGGTTACCGTGCGATTCAAAGAGGTGAAGCCGTTGAATTAGAAATTGGTTATTCACACAATGTTATTATTGAACCAGAAGTAAATAGCCGCATTAATGTTACGAAACCAACGGAAATTGTTGTTGAAGGGATCGACCGTCAAGCAGTCGGTCAAACAGCAGCAAGAATTCGTGAAGTTCGACCACCAGAACCTTACTTAGGTAAAGGTATTAGATACAAAGGAGAAAGGATCTTACGGCGTGAAGGTAAACGCGCTGGGGCCTAAAGCGAAAGAGGTATATAATTATGATTAAGAAAATTGACCGTAATAAAGTTAGACTTCGCAAACATGCCCGCGTACGCAAAAAAATTAGTGGTACTAATGAACGTCCACGCCTTAATGTTTTCCGAAGTAACAAACATATCGAAGCCCAACTTATTGACGATGTTAAGGGAGTCACCCTTGCAAGTGCAAGTTCGGTTGGATTAAAATTAGAAAATGGTGGCAACATTGCAGCTGCAGAAGCAGTTGGCAAGGCTATCGGTGAAGCCGCACTTAAAGCAGGCTATAAAACAGTCGTGTTCGACCGCAGTGGTTATATTTACCACGGTCGAGTCAAAGCGTTAGCAGAAGCAGCGCGAAAAGCAGGATTACAATTTTAAAAGGAGGATGCACGAATGGAAAATAATAAAGAAGCTACAAAAGTAAATAGCGAAAAAACAACAAATGAAACTGAAAAAAACGTAGAACCAAGTGCTTCCGAAGAAAGACGAAGTCAACCATCACGTAATCGTGGCCGCACTCGTCGTCCCGGTGGTCGTCGCCGTCATGGTAGAAGACGCCCAAAAAAACAATACGAAGAACGTGTTGTTAATATTAACCGGGTTGCGAAAACGGTTAAAGGTGGACGTCGAATCCGCTTTGTCGCAGTTGTTGTTGTTGGAAACAAAAAAGGCAGCTACGGCTTTGCTCACGCAAAAGCGATTGAAGTACCAGACGCAATTAGAAAGAGTTTTGAATCAGCGAAAAAAGATATTCAACAAGTTGAGTTAACTGGTAGCGCTGATACAATCTCCCACGAAGTTGTCGGAAGATTTGGTGCAAGTAAAGTATTTTTAAAACCAGCTCCTGAAGGAACAGGTATAATCGCTGGTGGACCAGTGCGGGTCTTACTCGAATTAGCAGGGATTCGCAACGTTTATTCAAAAATATATGGGTCAAGAAACCCACTTAACGTCTTACGTGCAACACATGATGGTTTGCAAAATCTTAAATCGCGCAAGGATGTACAAGCGCTTCGTGAGTATGAGGGTTAATCCTTAACTCAAGTTGCAAGGAGGAAATTATTATGAAATTACATGAACTTCAATATACAGACGGATCGCGCGGTAAAAGAAAAAGGGTTGGCCGTGGTGAAGGATCAGGATGGGGTAAAAACACCGGTACTGGCCACAAAGGTCAACGTTCAAGAGGCCGTGCGTCAAGAAAAGCACCTGGTTTCGAAGGTGGACAAACACCTTTATATCGCCGTATTCCAAAACGCGGTTTCAACAACCGGGGCGGCATTAGATATACAGTCGTTAATTTAAGTGATTTGGATCGCTTTGAAGACGGAGCGATTGTTACACCAAAAGAGTTAATTGAAGCCGGTATTGTCAAGCAAATCGAAAACGGCGGAATCAAAGTCTTAGGTGGTGGAAAAATTACGAAAAAATTAACCGTCAAGGCAAACAAGTTTTCTGCAAGTGCAGAAGCTGCCATTGTAAAAGCAGGCGGACAAGTCGAGGCTATTTAAAATGAAGAAATTCCGGGCTATTTTTAAGAATAAAGAAATCGTTGACCGTATTTTCTTTACGATTGTCATCTTATTCATCTGGAGAATTGGGGCGGCGATTACTGTCCCAGGTGTTACCGTTCAAGGTGCCTCACTAAGTGAACATGATGCTTTCGGTTTAATGAATATGTTAGGAGGAGGGGCGCTCCAAAGCTTCTCGATTATGGCGCTAGGAGTTTCGCCTTATATTACCTCGTCGATTATTATTCAATTACTTAGTTCCGACGTTTTGCCAGCTTTAACAGAATTATCAAGGCAAGGACAAGCAGGAAGACGAAAACTAGATATGGCAACTCGTTACTTAACCCTACTCTTAGGAGCGGTTCAAGCATACGGAATTGTCATTACGATGGAAAATAGTAACTATATTACTTTATCTAGTAGCGGTTTCCTAACATATGCTTACATAATTATTATTATGCTAGCAGGTACATTCCTAACGATGTGGTTAGGTGACCAAATTTCCATTAAAGGAGTAGGTAACGGTATTTCAATGATTATTTTTGCCGGTATCGTCTCCTCGCTTCCAACGCAATTTACCCGTGCATTCAGCGTGTGGTTAGGTAGTAAGTTAAATGTTGGATTACCTGTTCAAGAAGTATTAACTGGCGTATTCCAATTCTTACTATATATCGTTGTGTTTGTCGCAATTATTATATTTATTACATTTATTGAAAACTCGCAGCGAAGAATTCCAGTTCAAAGCGCGGGCAAGGGTGGAAGAACTGCTAAATATGCGCAGGCATCATTCCTCCCAATTAAAGTAAACTCATCTGGAGTTATTCCAGTAATCTTCGCTTCATCATTAATGATGGCCCCTTCGATTATTGTTAGTTTCATTCAAGGAGCAGACCAAAGCGCAGAATGGCTTAATATATTTAATATGTCAGCGATGACAAAAATGCCGTGGTTTGGTAACCAAACATGGTCAATGCCTTGGGGTTTACTTATCTACGTATTCCTAATTATTGCCTTCTCATTCTTATATGCGAATTTACAAATTAATCCGGAAAAACTCGCAGAGAATTTCCAAAAGAATGGTTCGTATATCCCAGGTATACGTCCTGGTAATGAGACTGAGCGTTATGTTAGAAAAGTCGTTAACCGGGTAACCGTAATTGGTGCATTAGCGCTTGCCGCGATTGCAGCATTCCCAATTATTCTTACACTTACCGGTTTGGTCCCTGATCAAAGTTTAGCTCTAGGTGGAACAGGGATGATTATTGTTGTCGGTGTTGCACTTGAAATTAATAACCAAATTGATGGTTTACTCGCCGGCAAGAGTTTCGAAGAAATCCAACGGGCTGGAGGACGGGGTTAATGTTAAACCTCGTACTTCTTGGGCCGCCGGGTGCTGGTAAAGGTACCCAAGCTCAAAAAATTGCTAAGCATTACGGAATACCACATATTTCAACCGGAAATATTTTCCGTGAAGCTATAAGTAATAAAACGCCGCTAGGTCAAATTGCCGCTCGATATATTAATGATGGAAATTTAGTTCCTGATGATGTTACGATTGGCTTAGTTAAAGAAAGACTTAGTGAAGCCGATACGAGTAATGGCTATTTACTCGATGGCTTCCCGCGGACACTGCCGCAAGCAAAAGCACTTCAAGAAATCGGAGATGAACTTAATAAACCAATAGCAGCAGTTATAAATATTGCTGCAAGTACCGATGAGTTAGTCACCCGTATTTCTGGCAGACGCGTGTGTAGCAACTGCGGCGCACCATACCATATTGAGACACTAAAACCACGAGTTGCAGGTGTGTGTGATATATGCGACGGTGAATTAATTCAAAGATTAGACGACACTGCAGAAGCATTTAAAACGCGACTAGCAGTTTATACCAAAGATAGTGCTCCATTGGAAGATTATTATGAAGACACCGGCTTATTAATTAATGTTAATGGACTTCTAAGTATCGACCAATTGTTTAGCGAAATTATCGCATTACTCGATGAGGTGAATGAATGATTATTACGAAATCACCTCGCGAAGTAAAACTTATGAAAGAAGCGGGACGTATCGTTGCTACGGTATTTGAACAATTAGGTCCTAAATGCAAGCCGGGCGTTTCCACTTGGGAACTTGACCAACTTGCAGGCAAGATCATTCGCAGTGAAGGGGCAACACCGACATTCTTAGGATATGGTGGTTTCCCTGGCAACATATGTATATCCGTTAATGACACCTTGATTCACGGAATTCCAAGTAAAGATATTATTTTAAAAGAAGGTGATGTCATTTCACTTGATGTCGGTGCAACAAAGGATGGTTATATCGCGGATGCCGCACGCACATTCCCAGTTGGTGAAATCTCACCTGAAGCCGAAGCTTTAATTGAAGCAACGGAAGCAAGTTTCTGGAATGCAGTAATTAATTACGCAAAACCAGGCGGATATGTAGGTGATATCTCACACGCAATTCAAAGTTACTTAGAGCCAAAAGGCTACGGAGTACCAAGGGAGTATGCTGGTCATGGAGTCGGAGTCAAACTCCATGAAGACCCATTCGTACCAAATTATGGGTATGAAGGCAGTGGTCCGCGTCTACGAGTAGGTATGACTCTTGCGATTGAACCAATGGTAACTCTAGGTTCACGAGCGACATATGTACTTGATGACGAATGGACGGTGAAAACCCTAGATGGGAAATTATCTGCGCATTATGAAAACACGATTGTTATTACAGAAGATGGCTTTGAAGTATTGACTGTATTAGACGAAAAGGAGTTGAAAAAATGGCAAGAGCAGATGTAATGAAGTTTCCTGCAGTCGTGATTGAGGCACTACCAAATGTTACATTTATGGTAAGACTTGAAAACGGCATGGAAATTCTAGCGACCGTCTCTGGTAAAATTAAAAAGCACAATATTCGGATTTTACCTGGGGACCGAGTTACGGTTGAAATTTCACCTTATGATTTAACACGGTGCAGAATAACTTATCGACATAAATAAAGTCGAACAAATTGGAGGAAAAATACTATGAAAGTTAGAGCCTCAGTCAAACCAATTTGCGACAAATGTAAGGTAATTAAACGCAAAGGCCGCGTTATGGTTATTTGCGAAAATCCTAAGCATAAGCAAAGACAAGGTTAATTTAGGAGGAAAAAATTATGGCACGTATTGCAGGTGTTGATATTCCCAACGATAAAAGAGTAGTAATTTCACTTACTTATATTTATGGGATTGGCAAATCAAAAGCAGAAAAAT
>JGI24499J29688_1000463_pt1 | contig 12706 bp, 7 predicted proteins | sample BioPla1RNA2_FD_29688 | JGI IMG/M metagenome (IMG submission 29688)
ATGAAACATAATTTTAACAGATTAGTTATCGGGCTCACGCTCGTATTGTCGTTTGCCATGCTCTCGGGTCATGTGATTCCGGGCAAGGCTTTCAGATCGGATTATCCAGTCTGCATCAATGAAATAATGGCCTCCAACTCCAGCACTATTGCTGATGAAGATGGAGATTATGAAGATTGGGTGGAGATTCTCAATCTCGGTGATCAGAGCATTGACCTCGAAGGTTGGGGGCTCAGCGACGATGAGAGCAACCTCTTCCGCTTCGTCTTCCCCTCCACTGTGCTTGGCCCCGGAGATTATCTCCTGGTTTGGTGTTCCAAAAAGGATAGAGCCGTTTCGGGGCAGCCTTTGCACACATCTTTTGGCATCAGTGCCAGTGGTGAAGAAATCCGGCTTACTCATGCCAACGGTGATTTGGTGGATTTGGTTCCGGCCACGCCTTTGGTTTCGGATATATCCTGGGGCAGATATCCCAACGGCACGGGACCCTGGTTTTTCTTTGATAAGCCCACGCCGCTGGAGCCTAACGCCTCAGTTTATTACACTGACATCCTAGGTCCACCGAGCTTTTCCGCAGTGGGCGGGTTTTATACCAATGCCTTCGATCTCAGCCTTTCGCACTCCGATCCCGAGGTTACCATCCTCTACACTCTGGATGGCTCGGAACCGGATATAAACAACTTGGATGGCGCAACTTACCAATATAAAAACAGCTTCCCCCGCTATCCGGAAAATGCTCCCGGAGAAATGTTGGAAAACGCTTATTATACACTGGTTTATGATCAGCCGATCAATATCTGCAATCGCTCCACAGATGAGGACTACTTTTCACACATCTCTTCCACCTGGGATTTTGAACCCGAATACTTCCCCCAAAACCCCATCTCAAAAGCAACTGTAGTGCGGGCCAAGGTGATCAAACCCGGCGCCTTGGACAGCCCTACCTTGACGCACAGCTATTTTGTCTATCCCGAAGGCAGGTCGAGATATACGCTGCCCGTGGTTTCGGTGCAGATCCAGGAAAACTACCTGTTTGACTATTATAACGGCACTTACACGGCAGGCACGGATTTTGATACCTGGCGCGCCGAAAATCCGGATGAGGAAACCACGGATATTGTGCCGGCAAACTGGAGACGCAAGGGCAACACCTGGGAATATCCCGGCAACGTGGAATTTTTCTACCCGGATCAAGACAAAGCCGTGATAAACCAGAGAATCGGCACACGCATCCACGGCGGAGGTTCTGCCGCAAAGCGCAACAAATCCCTGCGCCTCTATGCCCGGGACGTATATGGGAAGAGCACCTTTGACTACAGCTTCTTCCCGGATAAACCTTACCCCAGCTACAAAAGGCTGATCTTGCGCAATTCAGGTCAGGATTACGACCGCACCTTCGTAAATGACGCCAGCCTGCAGGAAGCTGTGCGAGACCTCAATTTTGATACCCAGGCCTATTCCCCCGCAGTCACTTTCCTAAACGGTGAGTATTGGGGTATGCTCAACATCCGGGAACGCTTTGACAAACACTATCTGGCCAGGGTTTACGGTGTGGATGGCGACAATCTGGACCTGATCGAAAATGGCGTGGTGGCGGATGAAGGCGATCTTCACACCTATAACGCCATGGTAAATTTAGCCACAAACAACGACCTTAACATTGCGGCAAACTATGAACAACTCAGCACCATGATGGATATAGACAATTTTCTGGATTACTATATCGCTGAAATCTATATCAATAATACAGACTGGCCCCAAAACAATATGAAGTGCTGGAGATTGAGAACAGACGACTATCAGGCAGACGCTCCCGCGGGACAGGATGGGCGCTTCAGATGGCTGTTTTTCGACACAGACATCGCTTTTTGCCCTGAAGACAATGCCACGCACAACACCCTGCAACGCGCCATTGAACACAGCTGCAACGCCTCACAGATCCTCGCCGCTCTTCTGGAAAACGAAGGCGTGAAAAACAGATTTGTCACCAGGTTTGCAGACCTCATCAACACTACCTTTGTACCCTCAAGGATAATTGGCATCATCAACAAGAATATCCAAAAAATCACCCCGGAAATGCCGGAACACATCGCACGCTGGAAGATGCCGCCCAGCCTGGATTATTGGAATTATCGCATCAATATCCTGCACTCTTTTGCAAAGATCAGGCCGGAATATCAAAGAAACCATCTCAGGGAGTTTTTTGACCTGGGTGAAGACCTGCAAGTAACTGTAGAGATACCAAATATCTATCAAGGCTGCTTCAAGATCAATACCGTGGATATAGACCCTGAAATGGAGGATGATGTCTTCCCACACACCTGGACCGGCACCTATTTTAGCGGTATGCCGCTGCGGATTGAAGCCAAGCCCAAGCAGGGATATAAGTTCAGCCATTGGGAAGGCGATATCGAGAGCGATGAACCCGTCTTATCGCTCACCCCAAGCGCTGATCTGAACCTGACAGCACACTTTGAGCTCGATCCCGATGCCTGGGTGCGCATCATCCACTATTGGCACTTCAACGATCTGCCCGGTGATGAACTGGAGAGCGTGGAAACAGACTATTCGGTGGATGTCGCCGGAGTAATCACCTATCCGGGCACCGGAGCCGGATATATGGACAGACGCAAGCATAGAGATGCTGACCCCGTCTCAAATCTCAACCTGCAGATGGGACAAGAGCCGGATCAAGGCGCGGTCTTAAGAGTACGTAACCCCTCGGATACCCGCGAATTGATCATCACCGCACCCAGTACCGGTTTCACAGACGTCTTTGGCGCTTACGCCACCTGCCGTACCTCCAACGGAGCCACCCTGCAAGAGCTCTATTATTCCACCGATGGCGGCGAAAACTGGACGCTGCTCACACAAGAATATGAGGTCTTTGAGCTGCCGGATTGGAGACTGCAAAGCTTTGACCTAACCGGTGTTGCCGAGGCGGACAACAACCCCGATCTGATGTTTAAAATCCTGTTTTTGGGCGAGCAGGCGGCTAACGACTCCGGCAATGATCGCTTTGACAACCTCAGTATCCACGGCACGCTCATCCGCAATGAAGGCCCGGAAGTGGTTTGCAACCCCGAATATGTGTATCTGATCGAAAATGGCGAGTCGCTGAGCCTGGATTGCTCAGAGTTCTTCAGCGATCCCGATGGCGACGAGCTGAGATATGGAGTACGAAGCTCCAGACAGGACTTCGTTGAGCTTACGCTTGAGGGCAATCTCCTGGAGATCAGCGGCCTCCGAAGAGGCGATACCCGCATCAGCATCAGCGCAGCTGACGGCCAGAATCCGCCAGCAAGCTTGAGCTTCCAATGCCTGATCTATCCCGAAGCCTACCCGCTTGCCCAGGATGATTTCAGTTTTGGCGAGTGGGACGCAGCTACACCCGAGCTGCAGTATCCGCCGCATATGCTGTTCCTGCAATCCGATACGGATGATCCTGATGCAGATTATCCGCTGAATTATGCCTACTATATCGCTCCGGACGACTATCATGCGGATGATGCAGAAAGCATCGGCTTCCCCTATCAGCTCACCGGACGCTCGAGGCTGAACGGCCTGGGGCAGGATGGCATTTCCTTCATCAATACAGGCAGAGGCCGTGATCTGGGCGGTGCTTTGGTAGTCTTGAACACCATTGGAGTGGACGCAGCCTCCCTGAGCTGGCTGGCCGGCACCTTGCTGAAAAACAAGCGTGAATATGGCCTGCAGGTGCAATATCGAGTGGGCATCGAGGACGAATTCCAGCTCCTCAACTCCCCGCAAGCGTATCAAGTGGGCGTCGATGGCGAAGTGCAGCACTTCTTGCCCTTTGCCTTGCCGGATGAGCTGCTCAACCAAGAGTATCTGCAGCTGCTTTTCAGATACCATCATATCGATGGCGGCAGCGGTAAGCGGGCTATGCTGCGCCTGGATGACATCCTGATCAGCACTGAAGTTGATGATTTCCCCATCAAACTGGCCTATATCTCCCTGAAGAATAACGAAGACAACCAGATCGTGCTCAGCTGGGAAAGCTGGCTGGAGAACGGTTTGCAGAGCTTCCTGGTGTATAGAAACGATAGTGAAGACTTCAGCTCGGCAGACAGGATCAGCCCTCATATCGCTGCGGTGGTGGCAGACAGGGGTGCCAGCTATCAGTTTGTCGATGATCAGCTCCTGCACGATGGCCTGTATTATTATTGGGTGGAAGCAATCTTAAGCTCCGATGAGAGAAAAGCTTACGGCCCTTATTGTTATTTCTGGGATTCCTCTTTGGGCGAGCCTGCTCCCGCGCCCAATGCCACCAGTTTGGGCAATATCTACCCCAATCCCTTCAAAAATCAGCTCTACATCCCTTATTCCCTGGCCAAGGATGAAATAGTAAAGATCGAGGTCTACAACCTGCGCGGCCAAAAAGTTAACACCCTGAACCTGGGCCCCAAAGCCAGCGGCACCCACTGTGCCACCTTGAAGGCTCAAGATTCTGATGGGAAAGCTCTGGCTTCCGGACTCTATTTCATCAAGTTAGAAGCGGGCAACAAGACCTACGTGAAAAAGGCGATGTTGATCAAGTAAGCTACCGGATCTTGCGAGGCACTGCCGGCTTTGCACGACTAAGCAGTTGACAAAAATCGTACCTCTGCAAAATGGGGTAAATAAGTTATCTGTGGAATCGTGTATTCGGATTCCTTAAAGGAGAAATATGCAACGCATTATCATAGACGGAAATAGCCTCACTTTGGAGGATGTGGAAAGGGTGGCACTGCAAGGTGCTGAGATTGAAATTGGCGAAGCAGCACTGCAAAAAGTAGCTGCCTGCAGAGCCTACGTGGATAAAGTTATTGCCGAAAAACGTGTGGTTTATGGGCTCACCACCGGTTTTGGAAAATTCAGTACTGTCACCATCGAAGCGGAAAACATCGCCGAGCTGCAGCTGAACCTGATCCGCAGCCATGCCGTGAGCGTGGGCGATCCCTATAGCGAAGCCCAGGTTAGAGCCATCATGCTGCTGCGTATCAACGTGCTGGCCAAAGGGCATTCCGGCATCAGGGTGGAAACTCTGCTCACTTTGGTGGAAATGCTCAATAAGAAAGTGCATCCCGTGATCCCCAAACGCGGCTCTGTGGGCGCCAGCGGAGACCTCTCCCCCCTGTCGCACCTGGCTTTGGTGCTCTTGGGCGAAGGCTCTGCGGTCTACGAGGGCGAGGTCATGGAAGGTGCACGTGCCATGAAATTGGCGGGTATTAAGCCCGTGACCCTCGCTGCCAAGGAAGGCCTGGCGCTCAACAACGGCACGCAGGTGATGGCAGCCATCGGAGCTTTGGGACTTTTGCAGGCAGAAAGGCTTTGCCAGCAGGCAGACGTGATCGCCGCTGCCAGCGTGGATGCCCTCTTGGGAACACCCACCGCATTCGATCCCTTGGTGCATATTTTGAGAGCACATCCGGGACAGAACAAAAGCGCCAACAACCTTTTTAACCTCCTGCAAAACAGCCCCTTGAGAGAATCTCACCGCAATTGTGACAACGTGCAGGACGCCTATTCCCTGCGCTGCACACCGCAGGTGCATGGAGCGGTGCGAGATGCGCTTGCCTATGCCAGAGGTGTGTTGGAGATCGAGATCAACAGCGCCACAGACAACCCACTCATCTTCCCCGATGAAGACAGGGTGATCTCCGGTGGCAACTTCCACGGCGAGCCTTTGGCAATCGCTCTGGATACCATCGCCATCGCCATCTCTGAGCTGGCTTCCATCTCAGAACGCAGGATGGAACAGATGCTCAATCCGGCGCTGAACCGTGGACTGAACGCCTTCTTGGCCAAACGCCCCGGTCTGGATTCCGGCTTTATGATCATCCAGCTCACCGCCGCCGCTCTGGTGAGTGAAAACAAAGTTTTGGCACATCCCGCATCCGTGGATTCCATCCCCACTTCTGCAAATCAGGAAGACCACGTGAGCATGGGCTCCGTTTCCGCCATCAAACTGCTGCAGGTGCTGCAAAACGTAAACGACGTCCTGGCAATCGAATTGATCATCAATATGACGGCGCTGGACCTGCGCAAGGAAAAGAGCAGTCCGGCAATCGAAAACGTTAAAAGCTTGGTGCGGGGCAGCATCCCTGCCCTGGAAGAAGACAGGGTGATGCAGGACGACATCAAAGCTGCATCGAAAATGATCCAGGATGCCGCCATCCTCAAGGTTTTGGGCCTCACTTTGGTATAAGAAAGATGAAAACCAGATATTCCCTGCTCGTTTTGGCATTGTGCCTGCTGCTGGCTTCCTGCGGCCTAACCAACACTATGTACAACGCCCGCAAGTATTTCAAGGCTGCGCAAGCACGCCCACTGAACGCCAACGGTATGCCCAGCCCTCAAGCGGTGGAGGAATATACCAAAACCATCCAAAAGTGCGGCATCATCATCACTGAGAAGCCCAACAGCAAAAAGCTGGACGATGTGGTGTATTTGCTGGCCCGCGCCCTCTATTACAAGGCCAATAGCGCCTTTCAGGCCAAGGATCAATTTGAAGCGCTCATCAGGGGATTTCCGGATAGCAAGCATTACCCCGAGGCACATATCTACCTGGCACGCGTGCTCAGACAGATCAACCAACCTTCTGAATCCGAGGCGGTTTTGGAAGGCTTTGTGCGCGATGGACGCTACCGCAAATATCATCCCCGTGCCCTGCTGGTGCTGGCAGAATTTGAAATCGAAGACAAGGATTACATCCGCACGCAGTATTGGCTGCAGCGGATTATCGACGACTATTCCGACACCCCGGAATTTAAGGAAGCCTTCTTCCTCTTTGGCAAAAACTTCTACGAACAGAAGGATTATGCCAGCTCCCTGAAGCAATTTGAGAAGTTTCTCAAAACACGCGGCATCACCAAAGAACAAAAGATGGACGCCCGCTATTACATTGCGCTCAATCACTTTGAACTGGGACAATTGGCAAGAAGCTCGCGGGAAGTCAACAGCCTGCTGCGCGATGAGAGCCGGCCGGAAAAGGTTGGACAAATCAGGGTGCTAAAGGCCAGAATCCTCATGGCTTCCGATAACCCCATCTCCGGTGTGGAAGAGGTGGGCGAAATCTACAAAGCCTATCCCCGTAGCGTGAGCTCTTCCAGCGCTTACTACTATCTTGGAGATTATTACTTTTACAGAGACCAAAACATCCCCGAAGCCATCACCAACTACAACAAGGTGAGGGCCGACTACCCTTCATCCACCTTCGTGCCTATCGCCCAAGAGAAAGTAGCAGCACTAAACCAGATCAAAGGCAACGAAAACCTTTCTCTCACCGGAAACCTGCAACAATACGTGGATTACCACCTCCTGGCTGCGGAAAACTATCTGAACACCTTTGCCCTGCCGGATTCTGCCCTGCTCATGTATGATAGGATCTTGGACGCACCCCAACAGGTGGAAGCAAGCCTGGACAGCCTCAATATAGAGGCTGCACTCCTGGAAGCGAAAGCGGATAGCCTGCAAGCACTGATCGGCGCCCTGAGCCCTGAAGAACTGGAAGCCGATACCGAAGAGATGATTGCGGAAGCGGACAGCTCTGAGGTTGCGGAAACCGAGGAAGTGGAGGAGGTTGAGGCTGCCGTGGATGAACAGGATGAGGAAATAGAGAGCCCCACTGAAGAGGAACCTGAGGATGAAAAGGGCGAGGAGACAGAGAGTCCGGCAGAAGAGGATGTTGAAGAAACAGAGGATTCTGAACCAGATGAAACAGAAGATATTGTAAATCCCGAACTTGAAGAAACCAGGGAGCCGGAACACCCAGAGACTGAGGAAGTTGAGCCACCTCCTATTGATGAAGCCGAAGAGCTGGATAATGAGTCCGCGGCTGAAAAAGGCGAAGAGGCAGAAAGTCCGGCAGAAGTGGTTGTTGAAGAAACAGAGGAGATAGACAGTCCGGCTGAAGATAAAACAGAAGAAGAAGCGGATAGCCCGGATACTGAGGAGATTGAAGAGGTGGAAAGCCCTGAGGTGGGAGAAGTTGAGCCACCCGCTCTTGATGAAGCTGAGGAGATGAAAGAGGTGGAGACTCCTGAGGTTGAGGGAGATAAAGAGTTTGAAAAAGATGAGGATCCGGCTGTTGAATACGGCGAAGAGGATGCCGGGGAGAAAGAGAATCCTGAGGCTTCAGACAGTCAGCAAGAACAGCATCGGAGCCTGCAGGCAGAATTGCGACGCACCCAGACAAGCCTGGCCTCACTGGACACCAAAATCAAGGAACATGAAGGCATTTTGACGAGACTGGAAAACGAGTTTTTGCCTCAGGTCTATTTTACCAAGGCCAATCTGCTCAAGAAATTGGGCGATCATGATGACGATCTATTGGCAATTCAGGACACTATGCAGGCGGTTTTCCCGGATAACAAGTATACCAACGCCCTCGCGATGTTGATTGCCGATGAGCCTGTTCGGCTGATCGACCCCGAAGAAGACAGGCAAACCGAGCTTTTGGATATCGCCTTGGGCTATGGCGCAGAAGAGCCGGATTCCATGCGCGTGCTCCTGGAGCAGCTGGTGGACTCCAGCTATCCCCAACTCGCCCTCAGGGCCAATTTCAGGCTGGGCTGGATGTATAGCTTCGAAGTGGTGGATACCACACTGGCAAAGCCCTATCTGAATGCCGTTTTAGAGCATCCCCAGGGTGGAGATTACGCCGCCTGGGTACGCAGATTTTACAATGGAACCAACTACTTCTTCCCCCAGGAAGCTCAGGAAGAAGCTGAGGTGAGCGAAGACAGCTCTGAAGCAGAAGCAGCCGGGGAAGAAGAAAATGTGGAGCTTGACGAAACTATCCCTGAAGAGGGAGAAAAGCCGGAAACTGAAGGGCTTGAGGACGTGGAGCCCGGGGAGAAGCCCGATATTGGGGAGCTTGGCGATGCTGAACCGGAGGAGGAAGAGCATCCCGAGCCCGGCGAAGCTGAAGACCCGGAAGCCGAAGACACAGAACCGCCTGAAGAGGATGGCGCAGAGGACGTAACACCTGAAGAGACAGTGAGTCCCGAGCCTGAAGATACCGAGGATGCAGAGCCGGAAGAGGCCGAGAGCCCTGTCGAAACCGAGGTAGAGGATACGGAGGCTGAAAGCCCTGTTGAAACCGAAGTGGAGGCAGATGAGAGCGGGGAACTTCCTGCTACTGACACAGACGCCCCTGAGGAGCCTGAAACCCCAAAACCAACGGAAGATACCGATGACGATGAGGAAGCCCCAAAAAGCCCCTCTACGGAACCCTAAAAGCGTTTTATTCCGCTCATCCTCTTGGCATGCTCACCGATCAACACCTAATCCTCCGCCTCATCATCATGCTGGTAGCTTTCAGCGGTAACCTTGGTTCCTCTTTTCGTCAGTTGATCTTGCAGGGTGCCCTCTTTTTGCTGTTCTTTCTCCTTGAGCCGGCAGCTTATTTGAGGTTGTGGCAAGCATTCAGATTCATCCTCAGATTTTTGACCGCCTATTGGCTGATCGCCACACTGCTGGGAACGTCCTTCCCCACCATGCTGCTCTTTACCACAAGGCTGCTATTCTTTATCATCGTAAGCGTTTACACCTTCTCCCACCTCAGTTTGCCCCGGGTGCTGCACGATACCTCTTTTCTGCTCAAATATCGCTGGGCCAATCTGCTTATCCAGTATCTTTTGGCCACTATTCTGTTTATTCAAAGCTTCAAAAAGCACTGGGCCGCCTCGCAAACGGAATATAAGCATGACCTTTCAGCCCGCTTCTGGCATAGCCTCCAGACCTGCAACCGGGATACGGAGATCATCTCCCAAAAGGTGGAAGCAGCCATCCGGGATGAACAGAGCTACGCCGCGGCGAAGCCCGCTTCCAGCTTGCTGGGGCTCACCTTTTTGTGCCTTTTGATACTTCTGGGTGCGCTGTGATGCCTCGCTATCTGATGACCCTCTGCTACGATGGCAGCGCTTACGTAGGCTGGCAAAAGCAGCATAACGGCCTGGGAATACAGCAGGTTGTGGAAAAGGCACTGTCCCTGATGAAGGCGCCCAATCCAAGCGTAACTGCCGCCGGACGTACGGATGCCGGTGTGCACGCAATTGCGCAAAAGGCGCACTTCGACTACCCCGCCCGTATGCCTGTCTCTTCCATGATCAAGGCTTTGAACAGCCTCCTCCCCTACGACATCAAGGTGATGGATATCACGCCCGTGCCGGATAGCTTCCATGCCCGTTTTGATGCCTGTCAAAGGTCATATCGCTATCTTTTGGCCAAAGAGAGTCATCCCTTTTGCCGTCTTTACCGTGGATTCATCCCGCATAAGCCCATACGCTTCAAACAGATGCAAAGCTATATCCCCGCCCTGTTGGGAAAGAAAGACTTTTCCAGCCTGGCGCAGCTGAACCCCAATATCCCGAACAGGATCTGCGATCTGCAACGCCTGGAACTGCAGGATATGGGCGACCATCTGGTGTTTGAATTTACCGCAGACCGATTTTTGCACAATATGGTGCGCCGCATCGTGGGCACCATGCTCAACCTTGCCGCTAAAGACCTGCCGATACAGGAACTGAAGAAAATCATTGACATGCAGGACCCCAGACAAACACTGGTGGAAACAGCGCCTGCAAACGGACTGTATCTCACCCAGGTAAAATACCCTGAAGAAAAACTAAGTTTTGAGGACTTAAAATGAAATACAACATCCCGCGTGGAACATACGACATCTTGCCCAGTCAAAGCCATAAATGGCAACACCTTATCCGCAGGTTTCAAGACCTCGCCGCTGCCTATGGCTACCGGGAAATATCCACCCCCATCTTTGAACAAAGCGCCCTCTTTGAACGCAGCTCCGGCAGCTCTTCAGATGTGGTGCAAAAGGAAATGTACCGCTTTTTGGATCGGAAAGGACGCGAATTTGCCCTGCGCCCGGAAGGAACCGCTCCCGTGGTGCGCAGCTTTATCGAAAACTCCTGGGATAAAACCCAGGGCCGCACCAAGCTCTACTACACAGGCCCCATGTTCCGCTACGACCGCCCTCAAGCCGGACGCTACCGTCAATTCTGGCAGTATGGCCTCGAGTTCTTTGGCTCGCAGCATCCCTTCTACGATGCGGAAGTGATCGCCTTTTTGTGGAACTTCCTCACCTCGCTGGGCCTGAAGAAAATCCATCTGGAGATCAACAGCGTGGGCTGCCCGAATTGTTTGGATGAGTATGAGACAGCCCTGAAAGCCTACTATAAGCCTCATCTGAGCGAGCTTTGCGGGGATTGTCAAAACCGCTTTGAGGTCAATCCCAAGCGGCTTTTGGATTGCAAGGTGCCCTCCTGCGGGGTGATCGCCGCAAAAGCGCCCTCCCAACTGGATTATCTGGATGAAGATTGCCGCAATCACTTTGAGCAGGTGCAACACTATCTCAAGCTGGCCAATATCGAGTTTGAGGTAAATCCTCGCATTGTGAGAGGTTTGGACTACTATTCCCACACCGCTTTTGAGGTGATTTTCGATGGCCTGGGTGCCCAAAACACGTTAGCCGGTGGGGGAAGATACAACTATTTGGTGCAGCAAATGGGAGGCAGATCAACGCCCGCCATCGGCTTTGCCGGAGGATTTGAACGCCTGCTGCTGGCCTTGGAAGAAGAGGGTGTGATCCTGGACGTCGATCCCGTCCCGGATATTTACGCCATCGCTATGGGTGAAGAAGCTCAGAAAGCCTTGCTGCCGCTCATCTTTGCTTTGAGAAACCAGGGCAGAAAGGTGGACTATGATCCCGAGAAAACCTCTTTCAAAGCACAAATGAAGGCTGCCAACAATTCTCAGGCCCGCTTTTGCCTCATCATCGGCGAAGATGAGCTCAGCTCCAACAGCGCGATCCTGAAAGATATGGATTCGGGAGAACAGGAAAGCGTAGCTCTGGACAAGGTATCCGACCATCTCGACTCTTTTCCATTGACAAAATCTTAGCACTCTAAAAAGGTGGTTGCTAATTGGCCCCTTTGGCTTATACTATAAATGTAACAAATTATTAATAGAACTATGGAGGTTCATACATGAAACTGAGACCTATCGAAGACAGAGTGGTAGTCCAAATCGAGACTGCTGCAACCGAAAAAACCATCGGAGGTATCATCATCCCGGATACCGCCAAAGAAAAACCACAAATCGCTGAAGTGATCGCTGTTGGCACAGATGAAGACCTGGTCAAATGCATCAAAGTGGGAGATAAAGTCCTCTATGGCAAATACTCCGGCACTGAAGTGGAACTCGATGGCAAAAAACTGCTCATCCTCTCCATGAGTGACATCCTGGCGATCGTGGAATAAAAGGATATAGAAATGAAAGAAGTAACAAGCGCTGATTTTGAACTTGAGGTTCTCAAGTCCGATATCCCCGTACTGGTAGATTTCTGGGCACCCTGGTGTGGACCCTGCAAAGCCATCGCACCCGCAGTGCAAAAGGTGGCAGACCAAACCGAAGGAAAAGTCAAGGTGATGAAATGCAACGTCGATGAATGCCAAGATATCGCCGGACGCTACTCGATCATGTCTATCCCCACTCTCTTGATCTTCAATAAAGGTGAAGTAAGTGACCAGATTGTCGGTCTGGTCAGACCCGACAAGATCATGGAAAAGCTTAAACCATTCCTATCATAGGAGTTATTCCCTATAATAGAAAAACCCGGCCTGGATGAGCCGGGTTTTTTCTTTGCCTCTGTGGGGTCGGTCGCCGAACCGACCAAAGTATG
>JGI24499J29688_1012209_pt1 | contig 12297 bp, 26 predicted proteins | sample BioPla1RNA2_FD_29688 | JGI IMG/M metagenome (IMG submission 29688)
GGGAAATATGCTCACCTCCGTCTTCCCTCCGGAGAGGTCCGCCTGGTTCCGCTCACCTGCCGGGCAACGATCGGGCAGTTGGGGAACCTGGAGCACGAAAATATCCGTGTGGGGAAGGCGGGCCGGAGCCGCTGGACCGGTCGCCGGCCCAGGGTTCGCGGTTCGGCGATGAACCCGGTGGATCACCCGCACGGTGGCGGCGAAGGAAAGGCTCCTATCGGGTTGAAAAGTCCGGTGACCCCCTGGGGGAAACCGACTTTGGGGTACAAGACCCGCCGTAAGAAAAAACAATCCGATCACTATATTGTCCACTCGCGCAAGGGCTAAGATTTCATCTGCGCTGAAGGGAGGTTTTAGGATATGGCTCGTTCGCTAAAAAAAGGACCCTATGTGGAGGAACGGCTCATGAACAAGATTGAGAGCATGAACGAGAGAAGAGAAAAAAGAGTGATCAAGACATGGTCCCGCCGCTCCACCATTTTTCCGGAGATGGTCGGGCATACCATCGCCGTCCACGACGGCCGCAAGCATATCCCGATCTATATTAGCGAAGATATGGTGGGTCACAAGCTAGGTGAATTCGCGCCGACCCGCACCTTCCGGGGGCACGGGCATCATACTGAGCGATCCACCGCGTTGAGGTAGGAAGAGGAGGTTGTTTGAGCATGGAAGCAAAGGCACAGGCCCGGTTTGTTCGCATTTCACCGCGTAAAGCGCGGGCTGTAGTCGATCTGGTGCGCCATAAAAATCTAGACGAAGCGCTGAGCATCCTGCGCTATACACCCCACCGGGCGGCCCGGCTTGTCGCCAAGGTGGTTAATTCGGCTGCGGCCAATGCAGAGAACAATTATGACTTACGCTGGGGGAATCTTTACGTGGAGCGGATCTATGTTGATGAAGGGCCTGTCTTTAAACGGGTCCGACCGCGCGCCCGGGGGCGGCGCTACCTGATTCGCAAACCCACCAGTCATATCACAGTAGTTGTCAGGGAGAGAAGGGAGGGGTAAAAGTGGGACAAAAAGTAAGTCCAATCGGTTTTCGCATCGGGATTATCCGCGACTGGGATGCGCGCTGGTATGCCGATAAAAATTATACGAAGCTTCTCCATGAAGATCTGGCGATCAGACGGTTCATTCGTAAAAGGCTGGTTAACGCCGGGGTTTCCCGGGTGGAGACGGAGAGGGCCGCGAATAAGCTGCGGATCCATATTCATACCGCCAAGCCGGGTATGGTAATCGGACGGGGCGGCACGGAAGTGGAGAGCTTGCGGAAAGCCCTGGAGAAGAAAACGGGCAAAAAAATTCATCTTAACATTGTCGAGATCAAGAACCCCGATCTTGATGCATACCTCGTTGCCGAAAGTATCGCCGGCCAGCTCAAGCGGCGGATCGCCTTTCGCCGGGCGATGAAGCAGTCTCTTTTTCGGACCATGCGCGCGGGGGCCAAGGGGGTCAAGATAACCTGCCGGGGCCGTCTTGGCGGCTCAGAGATGGCGCGCAGCGAGAGCTATCGCGAGGGGACGGTACCGCTGCAGACCATGCGGGCCGATATAGATTACGGTTTTACTGAAGCGCATACCACTTATGGCCGCATTGGCATCAAGGTGTGGATCTATAAGGGTGAAATACTGCCGGATAAACCCGGCCGGAGCGAGCGCGCCGGAGGGGGGAGTTGAAACCATGTTAATGCCAAAACGGGTAAAATACCGTCGCCAGCACCGCGGGCGCATGAAGGGAAAGGCCAAAGGGGGCACGGAGATCCAGTTCGGTGAGTACGGCGTCCAGGCGTTGGAGCCGGCCTGGATCGACAGCCGCCAGATCGAGGCCGCCCGTATTGCCATGACCCGTTATATTAAGCGTGGCGGCAAAGTCTGGATCCGCATATTTCCCCATAAACCGGTAACGGCAAAACCCGCAGAGACCAGAATGGGCAAGGGTAAGGGTTCGCCCGAGTTCTGGGTAGCAGTGGTCAAACCGGGCCGGATCATGTTCGAATTGGCCGGTGTACAGGAAGATGTAGCCAGGGAGGCGATCCGGCTGGCGTCAAACAAACTGCCCATAAAAACAAGATTCGTCAAAAGGGTTGATGCAGGTGGTGTTGCGGAATGAAAGTAAAAGAGTTTCGCGAGCTAAATGACGGCGAGCTGGAGGAGAAATTGAAGGAGCTGAAAGAGGAGCTGTTCAACCTTAGGTTTCAGGCAGCGACTGGCCAGCTCGAAAATGTGAGGCGCATTAAAGAGGTGCGCCGGGGGATTGCCCGGGTAAAGACTGTTCAGAGCGAACGGGCCCGAAGCTAAACCCAAGCAGTTGAAGGGAGGCGCATCGACTTGGCTATGACGAATAAGAGCAAATCATTTACCGGCAGGGTGGTCAGTGACAGGATGGATAAGACCAGGGTTGCGGCAGTAGTGCGAACAACCCGCCACCCTTTATACGGGAAAACCATTCGGCGAACGAAAAAATATCTCTTTCATGACGAGAACAATGAGAGCCGTATGGGCGACCTGGTAAGAATTGTGGAAACCAGGCCATTGAGCAAAAGGAAGAAATGGCGCCTAGCCGGGATTGTCAAACGATCGCAGCTATAGATTCTTGTCTGCGTTTTAAACGCAGGAGGGGGAAGGAGTGGCGAGGGTGATACAAAGCGAAACCATCTTAAATGTGGCCGACAACTCAGGGGCCAAAAAGGTTCTCTGTATCCGGGTTTTGGGCGGCTCCAGGCGCAAGGCGGGCCATATCGGAGATATCATTGTCGCTTCGGTAAAGGAAGCTGCTCCCGGCGGGGAGGTTAAAAAGGGTGAGGTGGTGCGGGCGGTCATTGTTCGCACCAGGAGTCGCCTTAACCGCAAAGACGGTTCGCATATTCATTTTGATGAGAATGCCGCCGTGATCATAAACGAACAGAACAACCCGCGGGGAACTAGGATCTTCGGTCCTGTTGCCCGGGAATTGCGCGAGAAGGAATTTATGAAGATAATTTCACTTGCGCCCGAAGTGATCTGACGGGGGTAGGGAGGTGGCGCGATGAGTAGGAAAAAGATGGCGATTCGCCGGGGCGACCGCGTAGTCGTCCTTTCCGGAAAGGACAAAGGGAAAAAGGGCAAGGTAATCCAGGCGTTGCCGCAACAGGGGCGAGTCAAGGTGGAAGGGGTAAATATAATTAAGAAACATGCCAAGCCCACCCAGAAAATACCCCAGGGTGGAATTAGAGAGATGGAGGCGCCTCTTTCGGTCTCGAAGGTAATGTTTCTCTGTCCGGCCTGCCACAAACCGACCCGTATTGCGAAAAAGCTATCCGCCGACGGCCGGTGGGTGCGCAGCTGTAAAAAATGCGGGGAAGTTGTGGATAGGGGGTAGATCGAGATGCCGCGTTTAAAGAAAAAGTACTTTGAGGAGATCAGACCGGCACTCCAGGAGCGGTTTGATTATAAAAACGTCTATGAAGTTCCCCGGCTGGTCAAGGTAGTGGTCAATATGGGAGTAGGTGAGGGGAAAGAGAACCCCAAGGTTCTCGATGCTGCCGTCGAAGATCTGATGCAGATCTGCGGACAGCGCCCGGTGATCACCAGGGCGCGCAAATCGGTAGCCAGTTTCAAGTTGCGCGAAGGGATGGCTATCGGATGCAAGGTGACGCTGCGGGGCGAAAGGATGTACGATTTTGTCGACAAGCTCTTCAACGTTGCCCTGCCGCGGGTTCGCGATTTCAGAGGGATCTCGCCGCGTTCCTTTGATGGACGGGGCAATTTCACCATCGGCCTGCGGGAGCAGTTGATTTTCCCGGAGATCGAATACAGTAAGGTGGAGAAGATCCTCGGCATGGATATCGTTATGGTGACGACAGCGAAGAGTGATGAAGAGGCCAAAGAGCTTTTGACTTTGATGGGCCTGCCCTTCCGGGCGGCCTGAGAAAAATAATAACGATGTAAGGAGGGTCAGGATGGCCAAAAAGTCTTTAATTGCCAAGGCAAGGCGGGAACCGAAATTCGAGGTGCGCCGTTATAACCGCTGCCGTCTCTGCGGACGTTCGCGGGCGTATATGCGCAAGTTTGGCATGTGTCGCCTTTGCTTTCGTCAGCTTGCCAACCAGGGGAAAATTCCCGGCATAAAAAAAGCCAGTTGGTAATGATGGAAGGAAGAGAGGAGGTTTTTTGCGATGATGACCGATCCCATTGCCGATATGCTCACCCGGGTGCGAAATGCAAATATGGTGCGGCATATGTCGGTAGATATTCCTGCCTCCAGGCTGAAGCGTGCCCTGGCACAGATCATGAAAGAGGAAGGCTATATCAAGGATTTTGAGTATATTAAAAACAAGAAACAGGGCATTGTCCGGATCTATTTAAAATACGGCCCTGATTCGCGGCGCGCCATTACCGGGCTGAAGAGGATCAGCAAGCCGGGCCTGCGCGTTTACGCTAACAAGGACGAGTTGCCCAAGGTGTTAGGCGGTCTCGGTGTAGCTGTTATCTCTACCTCCCGGGGTGTGATCAGCGATCGGGAAGCCCGTAAAATAGGTTGTGGCGGAGAAGTGATCTGTTACATCTGGTGACAGAGCGAGGAGGTTGACCATGTCTCGAATAGGTAAAAAACCGATCGCCATACCTGAACAGGTTCAGGTCAAGGTTGAAAATAGTACGATTACCGTGAAAGGGCCGAAGGGCCTGCTTACCCAGGAGCTGCCCCCACCTATTACAGTGGAGCAGGAGCAGGGGCAACTGATGGTGAAGCGGCCCTCCGACATCGTGGAGCACAGAGCGCTACACGGCTTGACCAGGACGCTGATCCAGAATATGATCACCGGGGTAACCGAGGGTTTTACCCGGCGGTTGGAGCTGGTCGGTGTGGGCTATCGGGCCAATCTGCAAGGCAAGAAGCTAACTTTAAACGTAGGGCTTTCGCATCCCGTTGTCTTCGAAGCTGAAGAGAATATCGAATTTGAGGTGCCCGGCCCTACTCAGATTATCATCAAGGGAATCGATAAACAGCAGGTGGGCAACTTAGCTGCCGTCATACGGAAGGTTCATCCGCCTGAGCCATACAAAGGCAAGGGGATCCGCTATGTCGGCGAGCAGGTCCGTCGAAAAGTAGGCAAGGCCGGAGCTTAGCGGCGGCCGGGAGGTGTAAATTATGATCAAAATAAAACCGCGTAATGAGCTGCGCAAACTGCGTCATCAGCGTGTGCGTAGCAAGCTTCAGGGCACTGCAGAGCGGCCGCGCCTCTGTGTATTTCGTAGCAACAGGCATATCTACGCCCAGCTTATCGATGATCAGAGCGGCAGGACCCTGGCGGCTGCATCGAGCCTCGATCCCGGAATGGATAAGGGCAGCGATGCCGCTGCGGCGGGGAAAGTGGGAGCGCTACTGGCGCAGCGTGCCCGGGACAGCGGTATTGAAGAGGTTGTCTTTGATCGCGGCGGTTACCGTTACCATGGCCGGGTGAAGGCCCTGGCCGATGCCGCGCGCCAGGGAGGGCTTAAGTTTTAGTGAGAGGGGGGATGGCAGGAGTGTCCAGAGTTGATTCAACCCAGGAGTTATCGGAAAAGGTAGTGAAGATCAACCGGGTGGCGAAAGTGGTCAAAGGGGGCCGCCGTTTCAGTTTCAGCGCCCTCGTGGTTGTAGGTGATGAAAAAGGTCGCGTCGGGACCGGATTGGGCAAGGCCGGAGAGGTACCGGAAGCTATCCGCAAAGGGATCGAGAGCGCCAAGAAAAACATGTTCCGCGTGCCGATGGTTGGAACGACCATCCCTCATTCCATCGAGGGACGCTTCGGCGCCGGGAAGGTGCTACTGAAGCCGGCTTCCGAAGGAACGGGTGTTATCGCTGGCGGTCCGGTCAGGGCGGTTCTGGAACTGGCCGGGGTCAGGGATATACTGACCAAGTCGCTCGGTTCGTCCAACGCCTTGAATATGATCAATGCTACCGTGCAGGGATTAAAATCGTTGAGGATGGCCGATGAAGTCAGCGCTCTTCGGGGTATTGACGAGGCTAAACTGCTCGGCTAAAGAGAGGGAGCGACGATGAAGAAAAGATTGAAAATCACACTGCTACGCAGCCCTGTTGCCCGACAACCGGGGCAGCGCCGGACGTTACGGGCGTTGGGGTTAACGAAAATCGGGCAGACAGTGGAGCAGGAGGATACACCAACCCTGCGGGGTATGCTCAAAGTGGTCGATTTTATGATTAAAGTTGAAGATTGTGTCGAAGGAGGTGCTTCGGATGCGTCTGCATGAGTTGTCTCCTCCGCGAGGGTCCAGGCGTGCGGGCAAAAGAAAGGGCAGGGGTCCTGCTTCGGGCCTGGGCAAAACAGCCGGCCGGGGGCAGAAGGGGCAGGGCTCCCGTTCGGGATCGAAGACCCGTCCCGGTTTTGAGGGTGGACAGACCCCGCTGTTTCAGCGGCTGCCGAAACGGGGCTTTACAAATATCTTTAAGCAAAAATGGTCGGTGATCAATCTGGCGGCGCTGAATCGTTTTGACGACGGCGTCACCGTGACACCGCAGATGCTTAAAGAAGCCGGTTTACTCAAGTCGCTGAAGAACCCCTTGAAAATATTGAGCGAGGGGGATCTGGAGCGCAAGCTCGTGGTGCAAGCCCATCGTTTCAGCCGGCAAGCGGTGAACAAGATCGAGGCGGCGGGTGGAAAAGCTGAGGTGATCTAATTTGTTTGAAACTATAGGCACGGCATGGCGGATCAAGGAGCTCAGAGAAAGAATTCTGTTTACCCTGGCCATGTTTGCAGTGTTTCGCGCCGGTTCGGCGATTCCTGTTCCGGGAGTCGATGCCAGCCAGCTGGCAAGATTTTTTCAAGAGGATACCATATTCGGTTTCTTGAATATTATCGGTGGCGGCAGCCTGGAAAAGTTTACCATATTCGCTCTGGGAATCATGCCCTATATCACCGCTTCGATCATCATGCAGCTGTTGACGATTGTTATCCCCCAATTCAAAGATTGGAGCCAGGATTCCGAGGGGAGAAAAAAGCTTTCCCAGTTTACCCGTTACGGCACTGTCTTTATCGCGGTAACGCAGGGGATCGGCTATTCTTTCATTATCTCCCAGGCGGTCCCTGAAAAGACCTTTCTCTCTTATTTTATTATCGTCATCTCACTTACCGCCGGAACCTCTTTTCTCATGTGGATGGGTGAGCTGATCACCGAAAGAGGTATCGGCAACGGGATCTCACTGCTGATCTTTGCCGGAATCGTGGCCGGTTTCCCCAGCGGGGTGTTTATTATCGTCGAGCAGGTGCAGACCCGACAGGTTCCTTTTTATCTGGTGCTGCTGACAGCGGCCGTTCTTCTGGTATTGATCGTCGGCATCGTCGGCATGGATCAGGGGCAACGCCGCATCAGCGTGCAGTACAGCAAGCGGGTTGTCGGGCGAAAGATGTACGGCGGGCAGGCCACCCATATTCCGATGAAGGTAAATATGGCTGGGGTAATTCCGGTCATCTTCGCCTCGGTGCTGCTGACTTTTCCGCAGAGTATCGCCCAGTATATCAATCACCCCTGGGCGGAGGCCGTCGCCAACAGCCTGCGGTGGGGCAGACCGCTGTTCACGTCGCTCTATGTTTTGCTGATTATCGCCTTTAGCTATTTTTATACGGCAGTGCAGTTTGATCCCTTCCAGGTGGCGGGAAATATCCGCAAGTACGGCGGCTTTATCCCCGGCCTGCGCCCCGGCAGGCCCACGGCGGAGTATCTGGGGAAGGTAATTTCGCGATTGACCACGGTGGGCGCTTTTGCCCTCGCTTTCATCGCGGTCTTCCCAATTATCCTGCAGGGGTCTACGGGGGTGCAGCTTACCTTTACCGGGACCGGACTGATCATTGTTGTCGGCGTGGTTCTCGAGACGATGAAGCAGATCGAAAGCCATATGCTGATGCGCAGTTATCGCGGTTTTATGAAATAGGCGGGAGAGCAGATGATTAAACTAAAATCAAGACGAGAAATATCCCTGATGCGCGAATCGGGCAAAGTAGCCGCGGCGGTTTTGCAGGCTCTGGAGGAGGCTACCCGGCCCGGTATGGCCACAGCGGAATTGGACCGGCTGGCGGAGAAAATGATCCGCAGGGCCGGCGGCGAGCCCGCCTTTTTGGGCTATCAGGGGTTTCCCGCTTCGATCTGTGTTTCGATTAACAGCGAGGTGGTCCACGGCATTCCGGGGTTGCGCAGGCTTAAAGAGGGAGATATAATTAGCATTGATCTGGGAGTAGTGTTAAAAGGTTATTACAGCGATACAGCGGTTACTTTCGGGGTTGGCAAGATTGACTCCCGGGCCCGGCGGTTGATCGATGTGACCAAGCGATCTCTGGAGAAGGGGATCGCCGCTATGGGCGTCGGGGGGCACCTCTCTGATATCTCCCATGCCGTCCAGAGCTATGTGGAATCCAAAGGTTTTTCTGTGGTTAAAAGTTATGCCGGGCACGGTATCGGTACCGAGATGCATGAAGAGCCGCAGGTGCCCAATTTTGGGCCACCGGGGCGCGGGCCGAAACTGTATCCGGGAATGGTATTGGCCATCGAGCCGATGGTCAATGCAGGGAGTTCCGAGGTGGAGGTTGCTGAAGATGGTTGGACGGTGTTAACCAGGGATCGGAGCCTGTCGGCCCATTTTGAGCATAGTGTTGCTCTGGGCAAAGAGGGGCCGGAGGTTTTGACCGTTCTTTGACCGGAGAAAGGGGGCGAAGTGATGGAGGAGCTAAGGCCCGGCCAGCTTGTTCGTTCCAGGGCAGGCCGGGATAAGGGGAGGCATTACCTCGTCATCAAGGCTCTCAGCCCGCGGGAGGTGCTTCTAACCGATGGGCGGAAGCGGCCTCTCTCACGGCCGAAAAAGAAAAACGTGATCCATCTGCAGCCCTATTCGCGCCGGGTGGAGATCGAAGAGACGATCAGGGCCCAAAAATTAACGGATAGCCAGGTGATAAAATATCTTTGTGAGCTGGCGCCGCAGGAAGAGGAGGTTTGAGCAGCCGGTGACCAAGAAAAAAGACGTTGTTGAGATAGAGGGGACCGTCGTGGAGCCTCTTCCCAATGCCATGTTCAGGGTGGAACTGAAAAATGGTCTTAAGGTGCTCGCTCATGTTTCAGGCAAGATTCGCATGAATTTTATCAGGATTCTCCCCGGGGATCGGGTATTGGTGGAGCTCTCGCCCTACGATCTGACCCGGGGGCGGATTACTTACCGCTACAAGTAAGGAGGCTAACTAGGATGAAAGTAAGACCCTCGGTCAAGCCGATCTGTGAAAAATGTAAAGTAATCCGGCGCAAGGGTAAGGTAGTGGTGATCTGCCAGAATCCCAAGCATAAACAGAGGCAGGGTTAAGAGACGGTATAGAAGTATATAACGAAGGGAAATATAGCTTTGTTTAGCTTTTTTTACCCTGGGGGAGGTGTCGTGCAATGGCAAGAATAGCAGGTGTTGATTTACCGCGGGACAAACGGGTGGCTGTCGCCCTGAGCTATATCTATGGCATCGGTCAGAGTCAGGCGAACAAGATCTTATCCACCACCGGGGTCAATCCCGATACCCGGGTGCGCGATCTGACGGAAAATGAAGTTAACCGCTTGCGGGACTGTATCGATAAAAACTGCAAAGTCGAGGGAGATCTTCGCCGCGAGGTGGCGATGAATATCAAGCGTCTGGTTGAGATCGGTTGTTACCGGGGAATCCGCCACCGGCGGGGGCTGCCTGTCCGGGGTCAGGCAACGAAAAACAATGCCCGTACCCGGAAGGGGCCGCGTAAAACCGTGGGAATCAGGCGCGGTAAGTAAGGTTATGGAGATCTGATGAAGGGAGGAGGAGAAGGTTGGCGAAGAAAAAAATAACCCGGGCCCGGCGCCGCGAACGTAAGAACATTGAGCATGGGATTGCGCATATCAGATCTACGTTCAACAATACCATTATCTCGATCACTGATGTTCACGGAAACGGCGTCTCCTGGTCAAGTTCAGGCAATGTGGGTTTTAAGGGATCACGTAAATCAACCCCTTTCGCGGCACAGCTTGCCGCCGAGGCGGCAGCGAGGGCGGCGATGGAGCACGGTATGAGGCAGGTAGAGGTTTTTGTGAAAGGGCCGGGCTCCGGCAGGGAAGCGGCGATCCGTTCGCTTCAGGCTGCCGGCCTGGAAGTAAATACAATCAAAGATGTCACTCCGATTCCGCATAACGGTTGCCGGCCGCCAAAAAGGCGGCGGGTTTAAGGGTAATATGGTTGATCTCTGTATAGTAAGAGTTTGAAAGAGGAGGTGCAGTTAAGTTCTATGGCACGTTATAGAGATGCGGTATGCCGTTTATGCCGCCGTGAAAGAAATAAGCTCTACTTGAAAGGTGATCGCTGCTATACCGACAAGTGCAGTGTAACACGCAAAGGCTACCCTCCGGGCGAGCACGGGCAATCTCGCCAAAAGTTTTCCGAGTATGGCCAGCAGCTCCGCGAAAAGCAGAAGGCGAAGCGGATCTATGGAATCCTGGAGCGCCAATTCCGCCGCTATTTCAAAGAAGCTGATCGGCGCAGGGGAGTTACCGGAGAGATTTTGCTGCAGCTGTTAGAAAGCAGAATTGACAATGTTGTCTACCGGATGGGCTTCGCCCGCTCCCGGGCGGAGGCACGCCAGCTGGTCAATCACGGCCACTTCCGGGTCAATGATCGCCGGGTTGATATCCCTTCATACCTCACCCGGCCCGGTGAGATCATCGCCGTGCGTGAAAAAAGCCGCAGCCTGCCGATCTTCAAGGAGATCCGCGAGGGTGCTGGCGGGCAGGGTGTAGTTGATTGGTTGGAAGTAGATCCGGAGAGGATGCAGGGCCGGGTAATCCGGCTGCCCCAGCGGGAAGAGATCGACGTACCCCTGGAAGAGCACTTAATCGTGGAGCTTTATTCCCGTTAAACAGGTTGCCCTCAATACTATCACTTGAGGAGGGTTAACAAAGGATGACCTTTGAGTTTGAGAAGCCGAGAATAGAATATGTTGAAGAAGACGGTCAGTTATCCTACGGTAAATTTGTTGTGGAACCGCTGGAAAGGGGCTATGGGATTACCCTGGGCAACGCCCTGCGGCGGGTACTTCTTTCATCGTTACCCGGCGCGGCAATAACGAGCGTTAAATTTGACGGGGTGCTCCATGAATTTTCCACCCTGCCCGGGGTGCTGGAGGATACGATCGAGATCATCCTCAACCTAAAATCCCTGTCGATGAGAATTCAGGATCCCGGGCCCCATGTTCTCATAATCGATGCCGACAGTCCCGGAGTGATCAGGGCCAGGGATATCCAGGCGCCGGCGGGGGTGGATATTTTGAACCCCCAGCTGCCGATCTGCACCCTGGCCGAGGATGCTCGCATCTACATGGAGATGACGGCAATGAAGGGTCGCGGCTATGTTCCCGCGGAGCGCAACAAGACGGCGGAGCAGCCCATTGGGGTGATCCCTGTCGATTCCATATTTTCACCGATCCGCAAGGCGAACTACAGGGTTGAAGATACCCGGGTCGGACAGGTTACTGATTTCGACAAGCTGACCCTGGAAGTATGGACTGACGGCAGTATCAAACCCGACGAGGCAGTAAGCCAGGCCGCGCGGATACTGAGCAAAAGGATCAACATTTTTATCGACCTTACCGAAGAGGTCGATGAGGTCGATCTGGAGGAAGAGAAAGAAGAAGAGGATCGGGAAAAGAAACTGGAGATGACGGTGGAGGATCTCGATCTTTCGGTGCGCTCCTACAACTGTCTCAAACGAGCGGGGATAAACACTGTTGGCGAGCTTGTCAGTAGGACAGAGGAAGAGCTTTTAAAAGTGCGCAACCTCGGTAAAAAGTCATTCGAAGAGGTGGAGCGCAAACTGGATGAATTGAATTTGAGCTTGCGCGTAAGCGGGGAGTAGTGCTGCAAGGAGGAAGGGAAATGGCCTATCAGAAAATTAGCCGGAAAAGCGGCCCCAGAAAGGCGCTGCTCCGCAGTCAAGTGACAGCGTTGCTGAAAAACGGACGGATTGAAACAACGGCGGCGAAAGCAAAAGCGATCCGGCCCGTTGCCGAAAAGATGATCACCCTGGCCAAGCAGGGAGATCTGCATGCGCGGCGACAGGCTCTGGCTAATCTATATGACGAAACCGTAGTGAAGGATCTTTTTGAAAAAATCGGTCCCCGGTGTGAAGCAAGGGAGGGCGGCTATACCCGCATCATCCCCCTGGGGCCGCGCCGTGGTGACAGCGCCCCTATGGTCATCATAGAACTGATCGATTAACAACTTATTCCGGGGCTGCCGCCCCACCGGTTCAAGGCATGGAATTGAGAGGAGA
>JGI24499J29688_1000639_pt1 | contig 12250 bp, 9 predicted proteins | sample BioPla1RNA2_FD_29688 | JGI IMG/M metagenome (IMG submission 29688)
GTCCGAAACCAAACTTGAAACCAAGTTAACTGCTCGCCTCAGCGAAGGTACAACTGCCAGCTTAACATTAGGCGGCAAAACTGATCTCCCGGCAAATGTTGCCACCTTTGATAACTATGTACTTGAAGTTGTAAGCGATACTCCGATTAACCGCTTTGCTTTAGGTACTATTGGCGGAGATGTTCCAAAGAGATTCGATACCAACGCATTGAGTGTTAAACCAAATAGAGCGGTTCTTGCTGACATCGCTTTAGGCGATATGGATGTTTATGCCCTTGCAGGTCAAAGAACTAGCGACGGTATGTTAGCATTAGGTGCTAAGTATTCACTGGTACCAGCATTTGGCTTCAAACTGACCGGTGCTGCTTACACAGATAAGAGCTTAACCTATGCTGATGAAACAGCTGTTGCAGCTGGCCTGTTTGGTACTGTGCTTGGCTTAGACTATGATGTTAAAGCGGTATTAGACCGTTTTGATACCGAAGACGAGATCAGTCTCACAGATGCTATGCTGTTTGACGTTAATCTCGGCGCTGAAATCGGCGTATTGAGCCTTGATGCAAGATGGACCAAAGCTGGTGCAAGATTTGGTGAAGGCAACCTGACCAGCAGAGGCTTCACCGACAGCGATGCTCAAACCAGACTGGCGCTTGACGCTGGCGCAAACCTGTTCGGCATTGACCTGGCTGCAGGCACATACAATGAAAAGAACGCAGCTGGTGACAACCTCATCAACTCCACAATGCTGAACGCTGGATACGAATTGAATATCTTCCTGCCAATCAATCTCTCTGCTGCATATGGCTGGAAGCTCAACGACGATCCTGCAGTTGAAGAAAACGATGTCCACACTCAATTTAAAGTGGGCACAGGCCTAGAGCTGTTCGGTCTCGATGTTGATGGTAGCTTCACATATGCTAACAACTACATCGATGGCGATTGGCGTAATCCAGGCAAGTGGACTGGTAAAGACCTGAGCTTTGTAAATGCTAGTGTCGGTTACGGTAAAGACCTTGGTGGCGCAGCCTTAGATTTAGGCTATAACTTCGAGTTAATTCTGCCAAGGGATGATGAAACCGCTGATGAGTTTGCTAACCAAATGACTCATCACGTAACAGCCGGTTATGGATTTGCTGAAGGTATGAAGCTGAACATGTCAGCTAAGAGAGTTAACATCAACCTCGCTGACGAAACAGCAGAAAACGTTGATGAAATCAAAGCTGGCTTAGGATTCTCCTTCTAGGCTGAAGTTAAAATGCAATAAAAATACCCACACGGCTTCGTGTGGGTATTTTTTACGATCAGAAACAATTAATGCTTTGCGAATAGGATACATTAAGGGGATAATTATGGACTCCAGAGAAACAATTATGGCTGTTGATCCCGGTAGTGAAAAGTGCGGCTTGGCGATGGTGCGGGGGGAAGAAATCCTGGTCAAGGAGATAGTGCCTCGAAAGCATCTTGTCGAGAGGATAAAAACTCTCATGACAGAAGCCGGTCCCATTGTTATTGGGGATAGAACCGGCAGCAGAGCATTTATCCAAGAACTAGTAGATAAAATTCCGGAAGCAGCTGAACGAATTGTGACAATTGATGAGCACCTATCAAGCGTTGAAGCCCGTTCCCTTTATTGGAAGTATAATCCACCGCAGCGGTGGCGGAGACTTCTGCCTGTTTCGCTTCAGACACCACCGGTACCCATCGACGACTATGTCGCAGTGATTTTGGCTCACCGTTACCTATCTGGTAAATAAAGGAATTTAGACAAAAATCTTGAATTGGGGAGGTTTCTGGACACCTTTGGCGAAATTTAAATCAGGATAAATATCAGAATGGGGGGGTTGTTGTGAACAAACGAATTGTCATCATTTTTATGTTGGCAATGGTGATAATGCTTTTGCTGCCGGCAACAACCTGTTATGCCCAGGCCCAGAACACTGAGCAGTGGATTTATGATGCTGTCAACTATTTGGTAGATCAGCCGTTTGGTGATTTATATAGAGATATAAATCCTGAAAACCGCTATCAGGTGTCTTTAGCTGTAGCAAACACAATTCAGAGTATTGATCTGAGCAACAGCTCGCGCATCCAGCGCTTTGGAGTCAGCCGGAAAATCAACCTTCAGGAAATCATTGCTGATTACAATCAAAGGGCTGCGGGAAATATGCGGTTATCAGATCAGCAGATCTTGGTTTTAGCAGCATTGGCTTATGAGTACCGCAGTGAGCTGAATGTGCTCGGCTATTGGATCGAAGATCTGCATCCGATTGAATCCTTAGTTATCGCTTCGGAAGAAACCGCAGCTAAGGAGACTGATTCGCTGATCAATTTCAGCGGAAGCGTGTCAGCACAGAATCTTACCGTGCAGTCTAATCACAGTCAAGGCGCAGCTCTTAACCGCGAGCGTGTTTTAAGCAAATACTTCGGTGATGAAGAGGAAGACACCCAGATCTTGATTAATAGTTTGGTACCACTCTGGTCGTCAGATTGGTACTTCGGTGCCGGATACTCTTTGTCAGAGGGAGATGCGGAAGATGAGACTACCGGTTATGCCGGGATTATCGGCGAATACTCGATATTTAAAGACATTGTGCTTGAGGGTCAATACCTCCATAATCTGTCCCAGCCACTGGAACCGGGAATTTTCCAATTAGGTGCTCGAGGCCGGTTTGGCAATATGGAGCTTAGGGGATTAGTGCAGACCGAGGACAATGTTGAAGAAGGAACAAAGGCTAGTTTAGATTTAACCTATGGTGGTCCCAATACTCTCTCAATTAGAGCGGGATATAATGCTAACTTAAAGACAATTTCTCAGCTCAGTACCAGTATCGATGTTGACATCCCGATCTCTCAAGGCCGCCTTACACTTGGTGTCTCGCAGGAATGGAATCAAGAACGCGATCCGAGTGAGGATGACTCAGTTAAGGGGTCTGATCAGACTAAGGCCTCGATTGGGTTTAATTATGATTTTTCGCAGGAAATGTCATTTAAGTTAGATTACCGCTTGATTGATTTCAGCGATGTTGATCGGGCGTTTGCTGGTTTTTCCATCAGATTCTAACAAGGAGGAACATTATGAAGTTTAAATTGATTAGCTGTCTAGTAATTGTAGGCATTCTGGCTGCACCTTTTACAGTTGCGGCTCAGTCCACCACCTCTCCTCTAGCAATTCTCAATGACTTAGAAAGAGTGCTGTATGGTGAAGCCCAGAGCGGAGCCCTTCTCAGTCGGGTCGAAGAGATCGAGCTGGAAATTTTTGGTTCAGTTCAGTCCGGTCCAGTGATGACCCGCATCGACCGCATTGATGAGTATTTATCCGGTGATATTCAAGGAACAGGCCTTAAACTGCAGTTAAACTTGGTTGAATGGGGTTTTTTAGAACAGCTAACTGCCAATGAACCACTGATGAGACGGCTGGAGAGAATTGAGTTAGAATTTATTGGTGAACCACAGCCGGGTCCTATTGTAGAACGTCTTGAGCAGCTGATGCTGTTTATCTGGGGGACAACTAAGCTGGATATGGAGCCAGTAAAGATTCCCGCTTCTACTTTGGTTGAAATTCAGCTGCTGACTACAGTCGATTCAGCGGTAAACAAGGTAGGAGACCAGGTAAAATATAAGGTTGCATCTGATGTGATTATCGACGGCCGGATTGTTATTCCTAAAGGTGCCCAGGGAATCGGTCGGGTAACAGAAGTTGTAAGTGCCGGGAATCTCGGTAAGAATGGAAGAATTGTCATTGATTTTGGATCAATCCAATCCTTTGATGGGCGCAATATTAGATTGGCAATTTCTGAAAAAGCACTGGAGCAGAATACTCGCTTAGAACTGGCTGCCGGTGCGAGCATGGCAGGAGTTCTGCTGCTTGGTCCAATTGGATTAGTAGGCGGCTACTTCGTTAAAGGCCAAGATGTCAAAATTCAAGCAGGTTCGAAGTTCTTTGTTGAAACTGAACTTGATTATCAGGCATTGGGATTTAGATTAGTTCCAGCGCGGTAAAAACATTTAATTTGCCTAAAATTACGAAAAACCGCTGGCAAAGCGGTTTTTCATTTTGGAAATGCGATTCATGCAGGATAATGGATCGTTGAGGACGAAGAAAAGCTGAAGAAAAGCTATAATTTGGTACGAATTATTAGTTTGTGGGGGTTGTCCAATGAACGGTTTAGAAACAGCAAAGTTACGACTATCACTAATTATCGCCTTGTTGATGTTCTTGACATGCTCAATCGCAACAGCTGCTGCAGTTAACTACCAGCTGGACACAGGAGATGTGCTGGAAATTACAGTTTGGGGACACCCAGAATTACGAACAGTTGTTCAGGTTAGACCTGATGGCTATATTACATTCCCACTAGTGGGTGATCATCTAGCCACGGGTAAGACAACGACCCAAGTTGCGCAGGAGATTCAATCAAAACTGCAGACTTATGTGGTCGAGCCAAGCGTGACTGTTATTATTACCGAATTTAGAACAATTCGGGTTCAGGTGCTTGGAGAAGTCCGTACCCCTGGGTACTATCGATTGAAAGCAGATGACCGGCTGATTGATGCGATTGGACAAGCCGGAGGGCCTAATCAGGACGCCCTGCTTTCTGAAGTAACTGTTACGCGGATGACAGGTGAGGCTGCTTCGAAGGAGACCTATGATGTAAGTAAGTACATAAATGACGGCGCAGCTGACCACAACCCAGCTTTAAAGGATGGAGATGTGATTTATATTCCGAAGTCCGGTCACGCGCTGGTGTTAGGTGCGGTAGCGAAGCCCGGCAGTTATCCGATTCAAACAGACATGGATTTGCTTGATTTGATTGCCGTCAGTGGCGGCGCTTTAACCGGAGCCGATCTTTCCCAAGCTGTGCTCACCCGTAAGAAAGATGGCGCTCATGTGGATTATACTGTTGATCTGACCAGTGTCATGCAGTCAGGCAAAGGGACATGGTCGGTTCAGGCTGATGACGTGCTGTTTATTCCGGAAAAGAAGGAAGTCATCCTTTTCGGGGAGGTTAGAACTCCGGGCAGCTACTCAATTGAAACAGGTACTACGCTGGTTCAGCTGATTAGCGAGGCTGGCGGGGTAACTGCCATGGGTGATGCAGCTCGGGTCAGCATAGTGCGCATCATCGGTGAACAAGAGGAATCTTTAACCGTTGATATCAGTGATACTTTGTCTGGAAAACCGGGAGCCAATCCCCGCCTGTATCCCGGTGATATTATTTATGTTCCAGAAATATTGAATACAGTTTTAGTGCTTGGCGAAGTGCGTCAGCCTGGGGCATTTGTTTTAAAAGAACAGATGGGTATTTTTGACGTGCTTGCCCTAGCAGGTGGTACCAATGATTCCGCCGCTTTAGAGCGGATAACAATTACACGCCAGTCTGAAGCTGAAGTATTAGTTCAGGAAATTGATCTTACTAAGCTGCAGGGTACCGGAACCGGCAGAGAGATTGAACTGCTGCCAGGCGATGTTATTTTTGTACCGGAGGGAGCTCCTCAGGCTCTTGTCCTTGGACGAGTTGCAAGACCAGGGAGCTACCGCCTTACCGATCGGACAAAACTGCTGGATCTTTTGGCTGCAGCTGGAGGTCCGCTGGACAGCGCGGGAGACCGCATTCTCTTAACTCGCAATGAATCAACTGTAGAAATAGATTTAGGTGCCCTTACTAGATTGGGAATCGGCAACCAGACCATACTCCCGGGTGACGTTGTTTATATTACTGAGGGCAAGCATCAAGTTCTGGTTCTTGGAGAAGTGGCTAACCCCGGCTACCACCGCCTGGATTTCGGTGATCGGGTGCTTGACGGCATTGCCAAAGCTGGCGGTCTGCTTGATACTGCTGCCGCTGATCAGGTTAGTGTTACTCGGCAGGTAGAAGAGCAAGCAGAAGTTTATACCGTTAATTTAGAAGACTTAATGCGCAACCGCTTCTTGGACACTAATTTTATGCTTGAAGGCGGCGATGTGATTATAGTTCCTGAGGCAAGACGCTATGTAATGGTCTTAGGAGAAGTGGCCAAACCGGGCTACTATACTTTTGGACCGGATCAGCGCCTGCTGGATGTCATTGCGCTCGCTGGAGGTGTGACCAGCAGCGCTGCAGCTGACAGCGTCCAGGTCAGTAGAGTTGATGCCGATGATAATTCCAGCGCAGCGGTATATGATCTTGACGCAGTAATGAAGGGTTTAAGCAGCGATAATCCGCTGGTGCAAGCAGGAGATGTTGTCTATGTGCCCGAGCGCAAAACCTCTGTGCTGGTATTTGGCGAAGTTGCTTCACCGGGTTATTATCCTGTAACTGCCACTACCAATCTCTTGGATGCGATTGCCAGGGCAGGTGGTCTGACAGATCGAGCAGCAGCAGATCAGGTGAGCCTGACTCGAATTGTCGATGGGACAACCATGATCGAAACGATCGATCTGCAGTCAATTATGGAATCCGGGCATGGCAATATTCCACTGTCCGGTGGCGAGATGATTTTAGTGCCAGAGCTGGATTTAGAAGTGTCAATCTTAGGAGAGGTCAGAGCTCCGGGTCGATATACTATTCGGCGCGGGGAAAAACTCCTGGATGTTCTGGCTAAGGCAGGCGGACTGACTGATCGAGCTGCAGTTGCTGCCGTGAGTCTAACTCGGATAGTTGATGGAGCAGCTTCGATCGAAGTAATAGATTTGGAGCCGGTGATGGAAACCGGACAGGGAAATGTTCCCTTAACCGGTGGCGAGATGATTTTGGTTCCGGAGCTGGATCTAGAAGTATCTATCTTAGGTGAAGTTAGGACACCAGGTCGTTACACTATTCGCAGCGGCGAGCGGCTCCTCGATGTTTTGGCTAAAGCGGGCGGATTGACAGATGATGCCGATCCAGTGCTGACAATTACCCGCAGCAGAGGCAGCGAGCAGACAATCTATACCGTTGATTATCAACAGCTGGTGCGGTCCGATGGAGCGGAGCTGAATATGGCTGTGTTGGGTGGCGATATCATTCATGTTCCCCGCTTAAACCGCAGGGTACTGATTTTTGGGGAAGTAGCCCGACCAGGTGCTTATACTATTGATGAGTACACAACTCTGCTGGACCTAGTTGGATTAGCAGGAGGGCCCACTGAGCGGGCTAAGCTTGATGAGGTGATGATCGCAGCAGCCGCTGGAGGAACAGAAGTGAATTATTTAGATTTAGGAGCGGTGATTGCGAATCAGCAGCCGAACCCGTTATTATCCGGAGGAGAGGTAGTGCACATTCCGCAGGCGCGCCAGGTGCTGGTGATGGGAGAAGTGGCTCGGCCAGGAGCGTTCACTCTGCCGGAGGGAAGCCGTATTCTCGATCTGCTGGCATTGGCAGGAGGCCTAAAAACAAATATCAGTCAGCAGGAAATCGTCATAACTCGCCAGGAAACCGAAGGTGAGCAGGTGTGGATTACCACCTATCAAGCGTTGATGAGCAATCAGAGCGAACACAACCTTCTCCTTGCTGGCGGAGATGTAGTATTTGTTCCGGAGTTAAGCAGACAGGTCCTGGTTCTCGGAGAAGTGACCAGACCAGGAGTATATACAATTTATGAGGGAGCTCGTGTGCTAGATGCGATTGCGATGGCTGATGGACCGACAGAGCGGGCCAATCTCGGTGCGGTTGGCATTTATCGTGGAGAGGATTTGACTGTGCCGTCAACCCTGGCAGTGGGACAAGAACGGGTTCTGTTCCAGGGTGATGCCAGGGAAAACCCGGAAATTATGGGTGGAGATATCATTTATGTTCCTGAAACTGCAAAACCTGATTGGAACAAGATTCTTGGGTTAATGAGCGGGGTAAGGACATTCCAGCAAATTATAATAGATTGGTTTATACCAGGTCGTTAGCCAGTGGGAGGTGGGTTGCAAATGGAAATGGAAGAAATGGATTTACTAGAGCTGTGGAACATATTGATGAAGCGCAAGCTCCAAATTATCCTCTGTTTCATCGTTGCAGTTGTGGCCGCTGGGGTGATCAGCATGTATATGGAGCCGATATATCAAGCAACTGCAACCCTAATGCTGAAAAATGAGAAGGCCAGCACATTAGCGGCTTTGGATCCATTGGGAGCATTAACTGGTTCTTCACAGGCAAATGTAATGCTGCAGAACTATATCTATATGCTGACCAGCCGCACAATGCTCACTGATGTTCTTGAAACCATGGGCATAAACCCGGTTACAGGTGATGATTTGCGAGCGGTCAACAATGCTCTGACTGTTCAGCAGGTTACCGGAACCGAAATTCTCGAAATTAAGCTTGAATCACCCGATCGGGAGTTTGCCGCTGATTTCGTAAACACACTGAGCCAAAAGTTTATCGATACAACACGCGATGACAACCGCTCAGATTTAAGGACTGCCAGGGAATACTTGGCTGAGCAGATTGAAATCGTGGCTGCTCAGCTGAAAGAGGCAGAGGAAAAGCTGCGGTCCTTCCGGGAGACCGAACGGGTTATTCAGCCGATGCAGGATTCGTCCCTGCTGGTGCAGCAGTACGTGCAGTGGGATACCGAGCTTACTCAAACCCAAATCGCTCGCATAGAAGTTGAGCAGCGCTTAACTCAGATTCAGGAGAAACTGCTGGCGCAGGATGAGATCATTATTTCTTCAACAACCATCCAAAACAACCCACTGGTCCAGAGCTATCAGCAGCGGTTGGCTGATCTGGAAATTGCTCTGTCCGGTGCCCGTGAACTGTATACGGAGCGCCATCCGGAGGTTTTAAGTCTGCAGGCAGAGATCCAAGAGGTCCGCACTAAGCTGGCTAATGAAGTGGAGCGGGTGATTGCCACTGAAACCCAGACAATTAACCCGATTCACAGTCAGCTGTACAGCCAGCTGATTTCTACTCAGGTAGAATTAGTGGCGATCAATGCTAGAGAACAGGCGATTTTGGAGCAGAGAAATGCGCTTGAAGGCCAGTACACCAATATTCCAGAAAAAGAGCTGGAGCTGGTGCGGTTGATGCGCGAAGTGAGCGTTCATGAAGATATCTATCTAATGCTCATGACTCGTTATGAGGAGATCAGGATTAACGAGCAGATGCATTCCGGAAATCTGCAGATAGTGGATCCCGCTGTTGTACCTCACAATCCAATTAAACCGCGGGTGAAGTTGAACATTGCCATTGGCGGCGTGCTTGGCCTGTTTGTCGGAGTGGGTCTCGCATTCTTACTGGAATTTGTAGACAACACTATTAAGACCAAAGAAGACGTAGAAAGAGTTTTAGGTCTTCCGGTGATCGGTCAGATACCGGAATTCGAGTCCAATGGTAAGAGTAAGATCAGATTCAAGCAGAGTGTAAGGATGTGATATGTTATGCCTAGACCCGATGAGCGCAGATTAGTTGTGCAGGAAGACCCGAAAGCTGTTAGTTCCGAGGCGTTTCGAACTCTGAGAACTAATCTGCAGTTTGCTTCGCCTGATGTTGAGTTGAGAGCAGTATTATTCACCAGCCCCGGGCCAGCAGAAGGCAAATCAACGGTGAGCTCAAATTTAGCTGTTTCTGTTGCCCAGACAGGTACTGAGATTGTCTTGGTCGACAGCGACCTGCGCAAACCGACAGTTCATAAAATATTTGGTCTGAATAATTCTGTTGGTTTAACCAGCGTTTTAACAGGTCAGATTAAACTAGAAGACGCTGTACAGAAAACCAAAATAGATGGTTTATCTGTGTTAACCTCTGGACCGATCCCGCCTAATCCGGCGGAACTGCTTCAATCCAAGTCGATGAGAGGCATTGTTGAGAGGTTAAAACAGGAGCATGAGCGAGTACTGCTTGACGCACCGCCGGTGCTCCCGGTTGCCGATGCCATGATTCTGTCTGCCTATGTTGATGGAGTTATCATGGTGATTCCAGCTAATCATGTGCCCCGTGAAATGGCTGTGCGAGCTAAAGAACTGCTGGAGAACACCAATGCCAGACTCCTGGGCGTCGTTCTGAATCAGGTGAAATACTCGCGGGATGGCGAGCAGTATTACTATAACTACTATACATCAGAAAGTAAATAGGTGTACTAAATGATCGATCTGCATTCGCATATCTTACCGGGCATTGATGATGGAGCAAAAGATCTTGAGATGGCTTTAGAAATGGCCCAACAGGCAGTTGCGCGGGGCATTAAAGCTGTTGCCGCTACGCCCCACTATCTTAAGGTAACCTGGTCAGAGGTAAAGAACAAAACGAACGAACTGCGGCTCCTACTTACGGATCATGGAATTGAGCTTGAAGTAATAGCCGGAGCGGAATTATATATAGATCCAATGTTTATTGACCTTCCGGCGGGCGAAATACCTACTTATAACGATACTGGACGCTACTGTTTAGTTGAGTTTCCCATGATGGAATTTCCGGCGTATATTGATCAGGTTCTGTTCTCACTCCAGGTTAAAGGTATTACTCCGATTATTGCGCATCCGGAGCGCTACCAGCGGGTAATTCGTGAGCCAAATTTGGTTGCTGAATGGATTGAAGCGGGTTCTTTAATCCAAATGAATGCCAACAGCGTGCTGGGGTTATTTGGTGAAAAGGTTATTAAGACAAGCAGGATCATGCTGGAGCACAACATGGTACACTTTATAGCTAGCGACGCCCACTCAACCGGGCGCCGTGGTTTTTGTTTAGACAGCGCTGCTGAAGCGGCAGCCAAGATAATTGCACCAGACGATGTGGAAAAACTAGTATCTTCAAATCCAGCCCTCGTTATTGCAGGGGAACCAATAGATATACCGGAGGTAAGATATTACCAGCCGCGCAAGCGATTTTGGTTTTTTAGGAAATAGGGGGGTCTAAAATTGAATATGGTGGAACTGCCACTGGAGCATATTACTGTACCAGCTGATCATGTGCGCTCAAATCTGGATCAAGTTAAACTTGAAGATTTGAAAAACTCAATCGCAGAGGTAGGTCTGCTTCAACCCATCATTGTGATTGAAGATGGTGAGCACTACCGACTAGTTGCCGGTGCTCGCAGATTAGCTTCCTGCATTCGCTTGGGTTATGAGACTATTCCTGCGCTGGTGTTGAGTGAGGATGCATCTGTACGTCAGGTTCAGATTATCGAAAATATCCAGAGGGAAGATCTGAATCCTGTGGATCGAGCTGTAGCAGTTCAGCTGTTTATTCAGGAGAATAAGCTTTCAGTTCTGAAAGCCAGCCAGAAATTGGGAGTGCCGCGGACAACAATCAATGATTGGTTGGCTGTACTTGATTTGGACGAGAAGTATCAAAATGCAGTAATCAACAACTATTATGGCGGGAGTTCACCATTAACGCTTTCTCATGTAAGTTTGGCAAAGCGTTTTGCCAACAAAGTGGGCAGCGAAAACATGCTTAACGTGGTTTTGGATGCCATTCTGTATTATGGTTTAAACCGCGCTGAAACAAGGCGAGTACTCAAATTAGTAGAAAGTGCTAAGGATCTCAGTATAGATCAAGCAGTGCGGATGGTCCGATTGATTCCGCGGAAACGCGATTCGAATGAGGAGCCTCCCAGTTGGAGTGTGGAAAAACTGGTTGACTCTCTATCTAAGTCCGGTGATTATTTAGTCAAGACAAAACCGGATGATCTTAGGCAGTTGGACGATGAGCAGCGGAAGGAATTAGCCCGGAGGGCTAGGGCACTGCAGAGACTGCTGGACGAGGTTTTAGAGGCAGTAGAGGAAGATACACATATAAAGCGCTCAATCCTGATATAATACTGAGAAAAGGCAAACCGGCTTAAGAGGAGCCGGTTTGATGGGAATGGGGAAATGGTTTGGTTGTAATTAGATGGTTGTTAGTAACAGCTTATGTCGCCTTTATCTTCATCTTTTCGCAAAGTCCTGCTTCCAGTGCCGGATCGATGGCTGATTGGCTGCTTAATATGTTTCCTTTTCTTGATAACTACGATCTTGGTATGGTTGTGCTCTATCTGCGCAAACTGATTCACATCGGCGGATATTTTCTTGCTGCAGTTTTATTCTATGCAGCTGCAAAAGTATCGCCTCGCTTGGAAAGATTTCCGGCACACACAGCTTTCATTTTGGCAGTGCTGCTCGCTGTCTGCGATGAGAGCTACCAGACCAGGCTCACTCACCGCTCGGGCACTGTCAGTGACATTTTTATTGACTTAGTCGGAATTAGCTTGGGAATTATCAGTGTCAAGGTCTACCAGAACTTCAAAGGCAGACCAAAAAAAGCTTCCAGCAGTTAATGCGCTGGAAGCTTTTTTGATAACAGCACACTCCGCTCGGGCAGTG